>Ga0268257_1002605_pt1 | contig 12647 bp, 12 predicted proteins | sample AgamicAtPrz_FD_200249 | JGI IMG/M metagenome (GOLD analysis project Ga0268257, IMG submission 200249) | Agave microbial communities from Guanajuato, Mexico - At.P.rz (v2) (version 3) | ecosystem: Host-associated > Plants > Phyllosphere > Phylloplane/Leaf | place: Guanajuato, Mexico | collected...
TTCAACGTCTGCCAATAAATTATTTTGATAACCTGCCTGCTGGTAAAGTAGTAGCAAGAATTACGAATGATACGGAGGCAATCCGTGAATTATATGTCACCGTTCTCGCTACCTTTTTTACAAGTTCTATTTATATTACTGGCATATATGTAGCTTTGTTTATTTTAAACGTAAAGCTTGCAGCAATTTGTTTATTGTTATTGCCAATTATTTATGTATGGATGTTGATTTACCGTAAGTATGCTTCAAAATACAACCGTGTGATTCGATCGAAGAATAGCGAAATAAATGCAATGATTAATGAGTCAATCCAAGGGATGAGTATTATCCAAGCGTTCAGTCGAGAAAAAGAAGCAAAAACAGATTTTGAGAAACTTAACCATGAGCATTTTAACTACCAAAATAAATTATTAAGTCTCAATTCATTAACCTCGCACAACCTTGTCGGAGTCCTAAGAAATCTTATTTTTGTAGCATTTATTTGGTATTTTGGCGGCCAGGCACTAAATGCTTCTACGATTCTTTCACTAGGAATGCTGTATGCCTTTGTTGATTATATTAATCGGCTTTTCCAACCGGTGCAGGGGATTGTTAATCAATTGGCCAATCTAGAACTTGCTCTTGTGGCGGGAGAACGTGTATTTAAACTGATGGATGAACCTGGGGAAAATGTAAGTAGTGAGCGAATTGCTCGTTTTAAAGGAAATGTAATATTTGACCATGTATCATTTGGTTATAAAGACGGGGAATACGTTTTAAAGAATATTGATTTTGAAGCCAAACATGGTGAAACAGTCGCCCTAGTTGGCCACACGGGATCTGGAAAAAGTTCCATTATGAATTTACTTTTCCGGTTTTATGATTGTCAAAAGGGAAAAATTACGATTGATGGAAGAGATATTGAAACGATTCCCCGTCAATCTATCCGTAACCATATGGGAATAGTTTTACAGGATCCCTATTTATTTACCGGAACCATAGCTTCAAATGTAAGTCTTAATGATTCTGCGATAACCAAAGAAAAAGTAGAAAAAGCATTAAAGGATGTAGGGGCTGACAAGGTATTCAAGCATTTAGAAAATGGTTATGATGAGCCAGTACTAGAGAAAGGCAGTACCCTCTCAAGTGGGCAGAGACAGATCATTTCCTTTGCACGAGCACTGGCATTCGATCCAGCTATACTTATACTTGACGAAGCTACGTCAAGTATTGATACAGAAACGGAAACTGTGATTCAAGAAGCAATGGAAGTTCTGAAAAAGGGGAGGACCACCTTTATCATTGCCCACCGGTTATCAACGATCCGTAACGCTGACCAAATCATTGTCCTAGACCGCGGGATGATTGTTGAAAAGGGCACACATGATCAATTAATGGAGAAAAAAGGGAAGTATTATCAAATGTATGAACTTCAGCAGGGCAACACAGATTTGGCCGGCTAGCAAAAACTTTTCTCGAGTTCGGGAACTCGGGCTCTGGTTGTTTCTAAAAGCGACCGAATTCTCTCATTCTTAGGTCTTCATCTTCTTTAAGTATGATGACCTTTTTAAATGATTATTGGGAAGAATTAGGTCATCATCGCCCTTATGACGACCTTTTTCTCTAGTTATTCGGAAGAATTAGGTCATCATCGCCCTTATGACGACCTTTTTCTCAAGTTATTCGGAAGAATTAGGTCATCATCGCCCTTATGATGACCTTTTTCACTGGTTATTAGGAAGAATTAGGTCATCATCGCCCTTATGATGACCTTTTTCACTGGTTATTAGGAAGAATTAGGTCATCATCGCCCTTATGACAACCTTTTTCTCTAGTTATTCGGAAGAATTAGGTCATCATCGCCCTTATGACGACCTTTTTCTCTAGTTATTCGGAAGAATTAGGTCATCATCGCACTTATGATGACCTTTTTCACTAGTTATTCGGAAGAACTTGGTCATCATCGTCCTTATGATGACCTTTATCAATGGTTATTCGGAAGAAAGAATTAGGTCATCATCGCCCTTATGACGACCTTTTTCTCTAGTTATTGGGAAGAATTAGGTCATCATCGCCCTTATGACGACCTTTTTCATTAGTTATTCGGAAGAATTTGGTCATCATTTAGTCATGGAGAGTTCAATCGCTTAGACAAGTAACCCCCTTAACCAAGTTAAGGGGATCTTTTTTAATATGTAATCCCTACTCGTGAACCGATAAATTCATTGCTAAATAGCTGATTATAGGCAAAATCCGCTGTATCGTAAATAGAGATAGAAGAAGGATCATCAGGAAGGAAATCTTTTTCATATCTGTAATGTCCTATTCTCTCCCCAATAGGAAGGTATGTCGGACATACAACTGTCCATTCGAGCCCTGAATCTCTTAATAATAAAAAGGCACGTAAATGTTCCTCCGCATCACGGGTGCTTTTCCTTTTCGACTCAGACGATTGAAACCGATATAAATGTGGTGCAGATCGAGCCTGTAGAATTCCAGCCGTTCCAATCGTAATAATCCGGTGTATTCCTTGGGCTTTCATATGTTTAATAATAAAGGGCATTGAGTCAGACAGTACCGTGGTACCCGCTGTATTTAGAGAACTAATCACTACATCCGATCCTGTTAAACTACTCGCAATGTCCGTTTCATTTAGCACATTACCTTCTTTAACAAGAAGGCCATCTCTTTTAATGTTTAGTTTACTGCTATCCCTCACCAGTACTCGGACGGAATGTTGATTGGATAAAGCATTTTCTAATATAACCGACCCAACTCTGCCCGTTGCTCCAAAAAGGGTAATGTTCACAAAAAGTTCACCTCCTGATCAATAAAGTGTAATATTCGTCACTTGCAACCCCGACAGCCTATGATATTTTAAAAATGTTTAAGTATTTACTTTTATAGGGGTGGGATGTATATGTCAGAGTATTCAGTTGTGCTTTTGATTGGTAGTTTTTTAATCCTTTCTTATTATATCGGATATACAATCATTAAACATTAATATTTGGTAACTGCAGACAAGTGTCTGCAGTTTTTTTTTGATTACCACCCTCATTGCTTTAATAAAATGGATAGGAATGGGTATATATATTGAAGTATATGAATTTGTGAGGTGTGTTGATAAGTGGAGAATTATCGAATTGAAAAGGATACACTTGGTGAGGTTCGTGTGCCCATTGATAAATATTGGGGTGCTCAAACACAACGGAGCAAGGAAAATTTTAAAATTGGCTCAGAGAAGATGCCATTGGAATTAATATATGGTTTGGTCTTTATTAAAAAGGCAGCAGCCATAGTAAATTTCCAATTAGGAAAGCTCAGTGAAAATAAAGTGAAGGCCATCCAAAAAGTATGTGATTCTATTCATGCCGGAGATATGGATGAACATTTTCCACTGGTGGTCTGGCAAACAGGTAGTGGGACTCAATCCAACATGAACGTAAATGAAGTGATAGCCAATAAGGCAAATGAATATTTAAAGGATTGGGGTGCTGCACATGAAAAAATTCATCCAAATGATGATGTCAATATGTCGCAAAGTTCTAACGATACCTTTCCAACAGCCATGCATATTGCTGCATATCAAAAGATCGTAGTAGAACTTCTTCCGGCATTATCAGAACTTAAAGATACTCTCCTGCAAAAGGAAAAGGATTTCTCTAAAGTCATTAAAATCGGAAGGACACATTTACAGGATGCAACTCCACTGACATTGGGACAAGAAATCAGCGGATGGCGGTGGATGCTTGAAAAATGTGAAAAGATGATAAAGGAGGCAAGCCAATATCTACTTGATTTAGCGATCGGAGGGACGGCGGTTGGGACAGGAATCAACGCACCCCCTTTGTTTGGTGATAAGGTCGCTGAGCAAATTTCCATATTTACCGGTTACCCATTTCGGTCCTCAGAAAATAAATTTCATGCTTTAACAAGTCACGATGAGATTGTCCATGTTCATGGTGCGCTTAAAGCTTTGGCCGCTGATTTAATGAAAATAGCTAATGACATCCGTTGGCTGGCAAGTGGACCGCGTAGTGGGATTGGAGAGATTAGTATCCCGGCGAATGAGCCTGGGAGTTCCATTATGCCCGGAAAGGTAAATCCAACTCAAAGCGAAGCATTGACGATGATAACATGCCAGATATATGGAAATGACGCTGCAATTGCTTTTGCAGCGAGTCAAGGAAATTTCGAGTTAAATGTCTTTAAACCAGTTATTATTAATAATTTTATTCAATCGGTTAGACTCCTCTCAGATGGAATAAGGTCCTTTAATAAAAATTGTGCCGTAGGTCTTCAGGCAAATGACGAGGTTCTTAAAGAACATTTGAATCGCTCATTGATGCTTGTTACAGCATTAAATCCTCATATTGGCTATGAAAAGGCAGCAGAAATTGCCAAATTAGCTTTCAAAGAAAATGGTTCCTTAAAGGAAGCAGCGTTAAAATTAGGTTATCTTACTGAAGAGCAGTTTTCCAAATGGGTTAAGCCAGAGAATATGATATGAAATTGAAAGCCCCTTCCAAATGGAAGGGGCTTAGCCATAATATTTATTTGTATTTACTTGGATTACTTAAAATTAGCGTTGGAATCCGCCAAGTTGAGACTCAGCCATTGCTACTAAACGTTTTGTAATTTCTCCACCAACAGATCCGTTGGCACGTGAAGTAGTGTCTGCACCAAGATTTACACCAAATTCTGAAGCAATTTCATACTTCATTTGACTAAGAGCTTGCTCGACGCCTGGTACTAGAAGTTGATTAGAGTTGTTGTTACTTGCCATAGTTGAATAACACTCCTCTTAATAAGTTTGGGGTCAGTATGGAGTTGAACCATAATGGAGATTAAACCATTGCCGCCTAGGCCTAACCCATGTTATCAATAATACTTTGATAAACTTTCTACAAATTGGAGATACATTCATAAAACTTTGGTTTTGGCTGGATGAGTCGGACTTGCACCGGCTATTACCCTTCTTGGTTTCATCCATCGTGTTGTTGAATGGTTGCTTGCTTTGTAATACTTATTATGATTAAAACGGAAAGACTTATTCGAGAAATTAATTAGTAATTTATTCCATTACATATGGCATGTAAGTTAACACAAACTAAGGTTATCAAATAAACAAAAGGGTGAATGGAATGTCTGAATGCCCAGTATGTAATGGTTTTCGTGAAGCCTATTTATTATGTACAAATTGCGGTGAGCCTATGATGGAAAGTGGTCGTCTAATGGATTTTTATGATGATTATAGTCCATATATGGAGATAGACTTAATGAAAATGGAAGATGGATATCCTGATACAAATTCAGGTCATAAGTGTCCCCATGTGTATCGATGTCCTGCTTGTCATCTTGAAGAAGTATTTTTTATAAAAGAATAAGCCCCGCTAAGAAGCAGGGCTTATTGGTCCATATTCTCTGAATCCAGTTGCAGCGCCCAGCGGCGTTTCCACCTTTAATATATTAAGGGCGGATTCTTGATTCTGTTTCTTCATCAAAGAAATGTGCTTTATTCATGTCAAATGCTAATTCTAATGTATCGCCTGGATGGATATCACCACGAGAATCAACGCGAGCCACAAAATCTTGACCGCCAATGCTTGAATAAATCATTAATTCTGCACCAGTTAACTCGGCAACATCTACCTGAGCTTTAATTTTTGATCCAGCAGATGCATCAATGAAAACTGGTTCATCATGAATATCTTCTGGACGAGTACCTAGGATGATTGATTTTCCAACATATCCTTGTTCGCGTAAATATTTCATTTTTCCTTCTGGAACAGAAAGAGCAGTATTTCCAATTACGAATTTTCCATCCTCTAATTTTCCGTTAAAGAAGTTCATCGCAGGAGATCCGATAAAGCCGCCGACAAAGACATTCTCAGGCTTTTCATAAACTTCTTTAGGCGAACCTACTTGCTGTATAATCCCATCTTTCATAACGACTAGACGTGTTGCCATTGTCATCGCTTCTGTTTGGTCATGAGTAACATAGATTGTAGTAGTATCTAAGCGGCGGTGAAGTTTAGCGATTTCCGCACGCATTTGCACACGAAGCTTTGCATCAAGGTTTGATAATGGTTCATCCATTAAGAATACTTTTGCATCACGTACAATTGCACGGCCTAGTGCTACACGCTGGCGTTGTCCACCTGAAAGAGCCTTAGGTTTACGAGTTAAGTAAGATTCTAAACCAAGTATTTTTGCTGCGTCTTTTACCCGACGGTCAATTTCATCTTTTGGGAATTTACGAAGTTTTAAACCAAACGCCATGTTATCATATACAGTCATATGTGGATAAAGGGCATAGTTTTGGAAAACCATCGCAATATCACGATCTTTTGGAGCTACATCGTTTACTCTTTTACCATCAATGTAGAAATCTCCTTTTGAAATATCTTCAAGACCAGCAATCATTCGAAGTGTCGTAGATTTTCCGCACCCTGATGGTCCTACAAACACGATAAATTCTTTATCTTCAATATGTAAATTGAAGTCTTGTACAGCTGTTACTTTATTATCATAAATTTTATAAATATGATCTAATTTTAACTCTGCCATTCTAATTCCTCCCTTTATCTTGTTAGTAATAGTTTACAAGCGGCAGAAGAAAATAGGTATGGACAGACTGCACAAAGAATGAAAACGCTTTTTTGGGCACTTTGTTACCTTTTTTGACTTTGTTCAAAAAGGAGACAAGCTAAAAAGACTGTAAAGGCTCCATAAAAATCCTTTAATTGGATTCCAGCCTTATCGATAAATTTATCAATTCGATATTGAAGTGTATTTCGATGGATGTATAACTTTTTTGCCGTCAAACTGGCATTTAAATTATTCTCAAGAAAAACTTTAATGGTCGAATACATCTCAGGATCATCATTAAAAACTTCGAATATTCCTTGATGGATCTTAGGTTTTAAATTCATCGGCAAGTGAAAAGCCACATATGCAGGAAGAACCCGTTCAAATGTAAAAATATTCATAAGGGAGTCAAGATTGGTCAGACCGAAGGAAAAATATTCCTTTTCAAGCAGGAACTTTGACCGAAGTTGGTCGTTAAAGGAATTGAACTTTCCAATAAAAAAAGCGATTTTGACATAAAAGTCACTTTCTATGGTTTCTGACATGGAAATCAATTCTTCTTCTGTAAGTAAGTCTATGGTGTCCTCTTCAATAATAACGCCTCGTCTTTTGTTCTCCCAGATGATGATGATTCCTTCAGTAAAGAACCCTTTTAATGCTGACTCAATCTCAAGTTGATTCGTATCATCACCGTTAATTTGAAATTGAATGAACCGAAGATTTGACTTAGCATGATAAGTGGGAGGAGGCCCATCATCTAATAAGTACGCATCCCATCCCTTGGTAGCAGAGTTTCGGATTGTTGGTGGATGTTCAACTAATTGATAAATCGTTTGGAGGAGGGTTAATTCCTTTTCAGAAACTTTAGATTTAGGAATGCCAATCCATTCGTTGTCCATCTCGCTAAAAAATATGTAAAACTGTTCCGAAAGCGTCATTGGTTGATCGGGAAATAGAATGGAATTTTCGTAAATAGACAATAATTTTCTTAGCATCATTGATTTCCCCGTTTGAAAAATATTTTTTATGACTTCTAATATTATAACAGTAGTTACTAAACCTAATAAATCAAAAAGGCTAGCCAAGGTTAAATCGGCTAGCCTCTTATTTTGGAAATTCACATCAATCGCATTCATAGGGCGGTTGTTCTTCTTGAAGGTCACGGGCTTCTTCGATATTAGTTGACTCCTCGCGTGAATGCACTGAACCACCAGACATGCCTTCGTTAATCATTCGGTCAACATCCATAAACACCTTATCTCTGCCTTCATATGCAGAACCTGAATCTGTTCCTAAGTTTTTTCCTTTTTCCATAACTAATCATTCCTTTCCCAAAACTATATTTAGTTTTACGGAAAGAGAAAGTTTTCATGCACTCGGGTCATCCAAATTTTAGATTATTCATATACATGATAAAGCATTAGTTCATGGATTTGGCTTGATAATGCCTCGATCTCATCCTGTTCAGGCACATTTGTTGTCCATTCTATTTTCCCTGTTTGGTGGTAAATTCCCGTCACCCGCTGCTTTTTATGATAAAAGGAAAAATTCCAGCCAGGAATATTTTTATTTTCAAATAATGGTTTAAATTGAAAGTGCATGATCATAGTGAAATCCTCCTTTTAATATTCTTACTAATAGCTTAACTGGTTTAGGAGAATATTTAAATATGAATTTTCTGTCAGTTTTCATAATCGGAGAGTTGGAGGAAAATACGGCAAAGTTGCTCCATTTTCTTCTCTTCAATTTCCTCTTCATCAAATCTCATTGGTTTGGAATTTACCTCATAAATATAGTGATGGCCAGTCATACTTACCCCGGCATCAATAGAAAACTCTCCGAAATAGCCATATCGATCAGACAGTGCCATCCCTATTTCAGGAACAATGGCTTCAATAAAATTATCATGCTCGTTAGTTTGCAAAATTTCATATGGCAGGAGTCTGCCGCCGGATGGAATATGGGTTGTAATATCTTGTGTCTGAGATTGCCGAATTCCAACTCCTGTTACAGTGTAACCTTTATCTTCACCGTGGGCGAGGATACGAAAATCGAAGCGATTTCCCTTATACTTTGCCGATTTTATTTCCACTTGTGCTAAGTAGTTTTTTGTCAATAGTTCCACGCCGTATTTTTCCCAAAAATGATCAAAGGATTTAAAAAGTTCATGCTGGTGTATCCCGTCTAATTGAAGTTCGGCAGCATCAGTTAACCTTAAGCGAAGTATCCCTTTTCCTTTAGAAGATTGAGTAGGTTTTAAATAAATGCTTTTATGCTCTTTTTGAAATAAGAACAAGTCCTTCTTTCCTTCGATAAGGATGGTTTCTGGCAAGAACGTTTTCAGAAACGAATGTCTTTTAAACAATTCATAGAGCTCAAATTTATCAATAAAACATGGATTGAAATAAGGGATATTCTTCTCATTTAAAATGGTAAAGAATTGTTGGCATTGTTCGCTTTGTTCCGACTTTCGGAAGGGGATCCGGTTATATACAATGTCTGGGTAGCGAAATTTTTCCTTTTTCCAGTGATTTTGTTCAGGTAAAAAAGTATAGCCCATAATATGGTCTATACCTGCATCCTCTGGTATAAAAACAAAACTTTTTCCATCAAGTGAAATAAGCTTTTTTTGCAATGCTATAAACAGGGGGCCATTTCCAGCGATGGAACCATCTGCTTTTCTTGCTGATAGAATTCCAACCAGAGGACCTGGATGATTGGTTTTCATTGGATTAACTCCTCTGGGTGTAATAAGGATTGTTCGGTAAGAAAGATGGCAAATGCAATTGATAATTTTCGGGTTAGCAAATCAAATTCTTTTAATTCAGGATGAGTAAAGATGGTTCTTCCAGGTTTGGAATTTGCTTCAAAGAGCCAAACTTCTCCATTTCGGTCGATACCTAAATCAAATCCAATCTCACCAATTATTCCTTCTACATGCCGATCCATTGCGCTGCTTAAAAGCAATGCGGCATCGGAGAGTCTCTGGGAATAAAGTGAACATTCCTCATTGGGGAATATTTCCTCGATTGTCTTAATATCTCCACCGCTTCTTGAATGGGTAGTCACGCTGCCAGGCCCTGCTATCTTCGCTGCAATCGCAGATACATGCCAATTTCCCATGTCATCTTTGTTTGTGTGGACTCTAAAATCAATGGAGCGGGATTCGGTTCGGAGTAGATTAATCCCTTGCTGTACTAGCATTTTTTCAAGGGATTGATTGGCAAATACGTTTCCCATCAAGCTTTCTAAACTAGAAAATTTCCTCAGACGGTTTATATTACTTGTATCTTGGTATCTGCAGTAATATACATCGCTGTGTTTGTCGTAAATAATTTGGTGAACACCTATGCCGAGACTGCCATTTTTAGGTTTGATAAAAACATGGCCATAGGTGGAAAGCATCGTTTCGATTGAGGAAAAGGATGTAAATGGTAATGTATCTGGAAGGAATTTAGACACGGTTTCCTCTTGAATAAGCCTTTCATGAACTTCAAGTTTGTTAAAAAATCCAGGATTGTACCAAGGGATAAGATATTCTTTTTGCAATCGCTCTCTCACTTTAATTAATCTTGGGTTATTTTCACTTCTCCGATTTGGAAGCCGATCATAAATAACATTCGGAAAGGGGATTTCAACCGTTTCCCAACTGTTATTATGATAAAAATACCCTTCAATGGTTCCTAGATCCCAATCAATTTGCTGTTCTCCAAACACAAATGGTAAGGCGCCGACCATTTTATTAACAGAAAGGAGTTTCGAGAAAAACTGTGTTCGATCACCAATCGGTTCTAATGGCAAGTAGGTAAATCCTGCTGTAAAAATACCTACAAGTGGACCGATTATTAGACTTTGGTTTGCGCAGAAAACATGAAGTGGAATGTTGAAGCTAGGATATTGAAGTGCTTGTTGAATTTCCCTGCTGATTGAAATCCGATCATCTTGATCAGGATGTGGGATAAAATCGACTTCTATCGACCTTGAACCAAAGGCAATTCGTTTTAACTCTTTTTCTTTTAGTATTGCAGGAGGACAGAATACTACTAATTGATCATTTTGAGCAACTTCAATGAGATAATGTTTTCTCATAATAGCTCTTCCTTTCATTTTGAGCCATTTGACTTAGGTGCTTCCCATAAAGCAAAGGGGCAAGGGTTAAAGTCTCCTTTATGTCTGGCTGTGTATGAAGGAGGACTTTTCGACCAGGCTTTGAATTGATATCTAGAATCCAAATGGAGCCGTTTTTCGCTATTCCAATATCGATGCCAATTTCGAATAATGGTAAAAAAGCATTTTCAAGAATAGGGGGAAGATTAGAGAGAATATATTCTAATTCCTGATTAATGTAATCCCTTTTAGCGGGCAGGAAAGACGAAGACCAATCATCATAATTAGTGATGAAACCACCAGCACTTAAATTGGAAAGGATTCCCCCCGTGCTCCCCACTCGAATACCCCTGCCCATTTCTCCCCATTTCCCATCGATCCCTTTCTGTAAGAGGATTCGAATGTCAAATGGCTGCAGGTCATCATTTGATAATTCTAAATACGGCTGCATAAGGTAGGGACGCTTGCTAATAAGTGGTTGCAGCCAACTATTAAGTTTGGTTTCATTTGGGAAAATTCTTGAGATAATATTCTTGTTTTTTTCTGTTTTAACATGGAAGGATTTGTTGTTTTTTTTCAAATAGTAAATGCCATTTCCTTGAGAGCCATTAATTGGCTTTAAAATCATTCTTTTTTTGGCAGTTAATTCATTTAACACGATGCTAGTATCGGAAACCGACTGAGAAAGGGGCAAGTAAGCTGATAAAACAGTACTTTTTAATACTTCATAGAGTTCCAGTTTATTAGGCAGTCCATAGCCTAAAAAGGTTATTTCGGGTCTGTTCTTCAGCCAGGATACAATCGGAATACACTGCTTGGAATGGTCATCATCCCCGTAAAAACAACGATCATAAATAAGATCTGGAATGGGAAAATCTTTGTCAACCCAGGATTTTGTTTGTGACATGAATTTTTTTCCTTTTACTTGTAATGTAAGTGGATTTACATTGGCAGGGGTGAAGCGAAAACATTCCATCCCACAGGGTTCTGCAAGGTTTGCAATGTCGTTGATATAGGACTGCTCACTGTCAAAATTTATAGTCATTATTCCAAAGGCAATCAATTTACTAGTCCTCCTTTACAAAAGTCGAATCGAATGCAAGTAGTGTACAAAATTGAATAAGTGCCTTCGCAGATGGTCTGATTTTTCCTAATCCATCTTCAAAGTTTTTCGAGGGTTTAGAGTTTACTTCAATAATCCATGGCTTTCCGTCCTGGTCAACTCCAATATCGATGCCAAGTTCACCAGTTATCCCTGTTTGAGAGTTACTAATAATTGATGCTGTTTCCACTGCTAATTCTTTCATATGTGTAAGCACCTCTAAAGCATTTTTAGGTCCAAGACAAGTTCGCAGAACCTTTAACGGTCTAAGCATCTTTCCACCTCTTGCAATGTTGGAAACAAACTCATTCTTTGCAGCTATCCTTGCCACTATTGAGGTTACTTGCCAATGGTTGTTCAGATTTTTGTGACATAATACCCTAAAATCCATGGAACATGAGTCATACGACATTAATTTAATTCCTTGTTGAATTATAAAAAATCGATTATGGAGAATAGGCTTGATTAGGTTGTGTATTACGTCTAAGTGGTAATGAGAGCTAGAGTTTTCGCTAAGTGATGCAATCGAGGTTTGTAAAGTGTAGTGGATTTCATCTTCTTTTTTCAACTTGATTATATTTCTTCCTTGGCTGCCATGAACCGGCTTTATAAATACCGTTTCATATTCGTCGGTAAGTTCATACAGATGCTCTTTTGTGTATATTTTTGTTTTTGGTAAGAAGGGGAGGAGATTTTTTTCTTGAAATAGTTGATTATATACTTCCCATTTTGATAGGAAGCGTTCATTAAACAAAGGAATCATCATGGTTTCAAGTCTTTTACGAAATTGCTTAAAGGGGACAGATTGTTCAAGTTTACGGGAATGGATACGATTGTAAATCACATCCGGTATTGGATGTTCAAAGGA
>Ga0268257_1002615_pt1 | contig 12599 bp, 10 predicted proteins | sample AgamicAtPrz_FD_200249 | JGI IMG/M metagenome (GOLD analysis project Ga0268257, IMG submission 200249) | Agave microbial communities from Guanajuato, Mexico - At.P.rz (v2) (version 3) | ecosystem: Host-associated > Plants > Phyllosphere > Phylloplane/Leaf | place: Guanajuato, Mexico | collected...
GCGCGGCCTCGCGGGCGGCGAGCGCGTGATCGTCGACGACGTCGCGCAGTTCGCGCCCGATACGGCCGTCCAGCCCGTCGAAAAGGCGCCGCCGTCGAAGGCGGCGCCGGCAGCGGCCGCTTCGCAGGCGGCCGCCCGTCAAACCTGACCGGTTCAAACCAACATGGCACGTTTCTTCATCGATCGCCCCGTCTTCGCATGGGTGATCGCGATCTTCATCATGCTGGGTGGCCTGTTCGCGATTCGCGCGCTGCCCGTCGCGCAGTACCCGGACATCGCGCCGCCCGTCGTCAGCATTTATGCGACGTACCCGGGCGCGTCCGCGCAGGTCGTCGAGGAATCGGTGACCGCGCTGATCGAGCGCGAGATGAACGGCGCGCCGGGGCTGTTGTATACATCCGCGACGAGCAGCGCCGGGGCCGCGTCGCTGTACCTGACGTTCAAGCAGGGCGTGAACGCCGATCTCGCCGCCGTCGAAGTGCAGAACCGGCTGAAGACGGTCGACGCGCGCCTGCCCGAGCCCGTGCGCCGCGACGGCATCCAGGTCGAGAAGGCCGCCGACAACATCCAGCTCGTCGTGTCGCTGACGTCCGACGACGGCAGGATGACCGACGTGCAGCTCGGCGAATACGCGTCGGCGAACGTCGTGCAGGCGTTGCGCCGCGTCGAGGGTGTCGGCAAGGTGCAGTTCTGGGGCGCCGAATATGCGATGCGGATCTGGCCCGACCCGGTGAAGCTGGCCGGGCACGGCCTCACCGCGTCGGACATCGCGTCGGCCGTGCGCGCGCACAACGCGCGCGTGACGATCGGCGACATCGGCCGCAGCGCGGTGCCGGACAGCGCGCCGATCGCTGCGACCGTGTTCGCGGACGCGCCGCTGAAGACGCCGGCCGATTTCGGTGCGATCGCGCTGCGTGCACGGCCGGACGGCTCCGCGCTGTTCCTGCGCGACGTCGCGCGCGTCGAATTCGGCGGCAACGACTACAACTATCCGTCGTACGTGAACGGCAAGGTCGCGACCGGGATGGGTATCAAGCTCGCGCCGGGCTCGAACGCGGTGTCCACCGAGAAGCGCGTGCGCGCGACGATGGACGAGCTGTCGAAGTACTTCCCGCCGGGCGTGAAATACCAGATCCCGTACGAGACGTCGTCGTTCGTGCGCGTGTCGATGAACAAGGTCGTCACGACGCTGATCGAGGCCGGCGTGCTGGTGTTCCTCGTGATGTTCCTGTTCATGCAGAACCTGCGCGCGACGCTGATTCCGACGCTCGTCGTGCCGGTCGCGCTCGCGGGCACGTTCGGCGTGATGTACGCGGCCGGCTTTTCGATCAACGTGCTGACGATGTTCGGGATGGTGCTCGCGATCGGCATCCTCGTCGACGACGCGATCGTCGTCGTCGAGAACGTCGAGCGGCTGATGGTCGAGGAGGGGCTCGGGCCGTACGACGCGACCGTCAAGGCGATGCAGCAGATCAGCGGCGCGATCGTCGGGATCACCGTGGTGCTGACGTCGGTGTTCGTGCCGATGGCGTTCTTCGGCGGCGCGGTGGGCAACATCTACCGGCAGTTCGCGCTGTCGCTCGCGGTGTCGATCGGTTTCTCGGCTTTCCTCGCGCTGTCGCTGACGCCCGCGCTGTGCGCGACGCTGCTCAAGCCGGTGTCCGGCGCCCATCACGAGAAGCGCGGCTTCTTCGGCGGGTTCAACCGCTTCGTCGCGCGCGCGACGCAGCGCTATGCGACGCGGGTCGGCGCGATGCTGAAGAAGCCGGTGCGCTGGCTTGTCGTGTACGGCGCGCTGACCGCGGCGGCCGCGCTGATGCTCACGCAACTGCCGACCGCGTTCCTGCCGGACGAGGACCAGGGCAACTTCATGGTGATGGTGATCCGCCCGCAAGGCACGCCGCTCGCGGAAACGATGCAGAGCGTGCGCGAAGTCGAGTCGACCATCCGTCGCGACGAGCCGACCGCCTATACGTATGCGCTCGGCGGCTTCAACCTGTACGGCGAAGGGCCGAACGGCGGGATGATCTTCGTCACGCTGAAGAACTGGAAGGCGCGCAAGGCCGTGCGCGATCACGTGCAGTCGATCGTCGCGCGCATCAACGAACGCTTCGCGGGCACGCCGAACACGACGGTGTTCGCGATGAATTCGCCGGCGCTGCCCGATCTCGGTTCGTCGAGCGGCTTCGACTTCCGGCTGCAGAATCGCGGCGGGCTCGACTACGCGACGTTCAGCGCCGCGCGCGAGCAACTGCTCGCGGCGGGCGGCAAGGATCGTGCGCTCACCGACCTGATGTTCGCGGGCACGCAGGACGCGCCGCAACTGAAGCTCGACATCGATCGCGCGAAGGCGTCGGCGCTCGGCGTGTCGATGGATGAGATCAACACGACGCTCGCGGTGATGTTCGGCTCCGACTATATCGGCGACTTCATGCACGGCACGCAGGTGCGGCGCGTGATGGTGCAGGCCGACGGGCGGCATCGGCTCGACCCGGACGACGTGAAGAAGCTGCGCGTGCGCAACGCGCGCGGCGAGATGGTGCCGCTCGCGGCGTTCACGACGCTGCACTGGACGCTCGGGCCGCCGCAGCTCACGCGCTACAACGGCTATCCGTCGTTCACGATCAACGGCTCGGCCGCGGCCGGCCACAGCAGCGGCGAGGCGATGAGCGCGATCGAACGGATCGCCGCGAAGCTGCCGGCCGGCATCGGCTATGCATGGTCGGGGCAGTCGTTCGAGGAGCGGCTGTCGGGCGCGCAGGCGCCGATGCTGTTCGCGCTGTCGGTGCTGGTCGTGTTCCTCGCGCTCGCGGCGCTCTACGAGAGCTGGTCGATTCCGTTCGCGGTGATGCTGGTCGTCCCGCTCGGCGTGATCGGCGCGGTGCTCGGCGTCACGTTGCGCGCGATGCCGAACGACATCTATTTCAAGGTGGGGCTGATCGCGACGATCGGGTTGTCCGCGAAGAACGCGATCCTGATCGTCGAAGTCGCGAAGGATCTCGTCGCGCAGCGCATGTCGCTCGTCGACGCGGCGCTCGAGGCCGCGCGCCTGCGGCTGCGGCCGATCGTGATGACGTCGCTCGCGTTCGGCGTCGGCGTGCTGCCGCTCGCGTTTGCGTCGGGTGCCGCATCCGGCGCGCAGATGGCGATCGGCACCGGCGTGCTCGGCGGCGTGATCACGGCGACCGTGCTCGCGGTGTTCCTCGTCCCGCTGTTTTTCGTGATCGTCGGTCGCCTGTTCGACGTCGGCCCGCGCCGGCGCGGCGGCGCGCAGCCGACGACGATGGAGGGTTCGCAACCATGATGTTCGCGCTGAATGCACGCGCCGCGCGGCGGGTTCCGGTCGCGCTGGCCGCCGCGCTCGCGCTCGCCGGATGTTCTCTCGCGCCGCGTTACGAGCGCCCGGCGGCGCCGGTGCCGGCGAGTTATGCGCCGGTCGATGGCGGCACGGCGCTGGTGGCCGAACCGGCCGCCGCACCGGGTGCCGCGATGCTCGACGACTGGCATGCGTATTTCACCGATCCGGCGCTGCAGGCGTGGATCGACGCGGCGCTCGCGAACAATCGCGACCTGCGGATCGCGGCCGGCCGGCTCGAGGAGGCACGCGCACTGTACGGCGTGCAGCGCGCGGACCTGATGCCGTCGGTCGATGCGAATCTCGGCTATGAACGCGCGCGCCAGTACGACCCGGTCGTGCGCGAAAGCGCGATCAGCGGGCTGTATCGCGCGGGCGTCGGTGTCAGTGCGTACGAGCTCGACCTGTTCGGCCGCGTGCGCAACCTGTCCGACGCGGCGCTCGCCGAATACTTCGCGACGGCCGATGCGCAGCGCACGGTCCGCATCGGCGTGATCGCCGAAGTGGCGGGTGCGTACGTTTCCGAACGATCGTTGCACGAGCAACTGGCGCTCGCTCAGCGCACGCTCGATGCGCGCGAGCGGATGGCCGCGCTCACGCAACGCCGCTATGCCGCGGGCACGAGCGACGCGATCGAGCTGCGCTCGGCCGAGATGCTGGTGGCGTCCGCGCGCGCGTCGCAGGCCGCGCTGCAGCGCGAGCATGCGCAGGCCGTACGGGCGCTGCAATTGCTGGCGGGCGACTTCGCGCGCAACGTGCCCGACGACGCGAGCTCGCTCGACACGCTGTCGATCGCGCCCGTGGCGCCCGGTGCGCCGAGCGCATTGCTCGAACGGCGGCCGGACATCCGGCAGGCCGAGGCACGGCTGAAGGCCGCGAACGCGAACATCGGCGCGGCGCGCGCGGCGTTCTTCCCGCGCATCGCGCTGACGACCGACTACGGCTCGGTGAGCGACGCGTTCTCGAGCCTGTTCGCGGTCGGCACGAGCGTGTGGACGTTCGCGCCGCGCATCACGCTGCCGATCTTCGCGGGCGGCCGCAATCGTGCGAACCTCGACGTCGCGCACGCGCGCAAGGACATCGCGGTCGCCGAATACGAGAAGGCGGTGCAGATCGCATTTCGCGAAGTGGCCGACGCGTTCGCCGCGCGCGACTGGATCGACCGGCAGCTTGCCGCGCAGCAGGACGTGTATGCGGCGGACGGCGCGCGGCTGAAGCTCGCGGAGCGCCGCTACGCGGGCGGCGTCGCGACCTATCTCGAACTGCTCGACGCGCAGCGCAGCACGTACGAGTCGGGGCAGGAGCTGATCCGGCTCAGGCAGCTCAGGCTCGCGAATGCGATCGCGCTGTATCGCGCGCTCGGCGGCGGCTGGGCGCCGGCGACGGCGGAGGCCGCGGCTTCCGCGTGATGTGCGACTCGTCGCCTGACGCCACGGCGTGTCGGGCGACATGACGGCGGCCGGACGATTCGACGTGCGGCCGCCGTTTCGACAGGTGTGCTGCCCGCCGTATCGCCGCTCGTCATCGGCGCGTCCTTTCGCTGTTCAGCGCATCCTTTTCATCTCCCCGCGGGGCGGAGCGGCTGCTTGCGCCGCCACCGCATCCGGCGACCGATCGTGTCGCTCTCCGGCGCAAACGTGTGCCGCGCCCCTTTCTTTTTCATCTCGTCCAATCCGGCATGCCAGCCGCGTTCCAGCGGCCGAGCATGCATGCGATTCACGATCGGTAATTGACGACCGGATTAATCAATGTATTGGAATTAATGACGGCGGCAAAGTGTCGCAGTAAAACGTTTGTATGCCTTTCGCAATCGTTTGCGCGATAAATCCATATTGGTGGAATGCCAGCGTTAATTTCCTGTCAGTTGAAAATGATTCGATATTCGCGTTGCAATCGAACAACGATGGCGGCACTGGACAGCGTTTTGTCCTTTGAATGGTGGTCCCGCGCAAGCCAATGCCAGCAAGGAAGAGCGTGGCGACGATGATTATCGGCAAGAAAAACCCTTAATCTTCAATCGGTTCCGGAAAATAAAAAAGGACTGCGGATAAAAAATCCAGGATTGGAAATCGAAAGGAAAGAATGGCGGTTTAGAGCGATAAATCGAACATTGTCAGATGCATTTGACAATGATTTACAGAAATCTTTCATGGTTATCTCGATAATGCCGCCTCGTGTCGGACGGGAGCCACCACGCGCTGCCGTTTGTGTCCGCCACGTCGTCCATTCCATTTGTATTCCTTACGGGAAACGTCATGAAAAAATCCATCCTGAGCGCTGTCGCACTCGCGGCCCTGTCCACCTCGGCCTTCGCAGCGGGCACCGGCACGATCAACTTCACGGGCGAGATCGTCGCGGGCGCATGCGGCATCGACTCGGGCTCGGTCAACCAGACCGTGAACCTCGGCAAGGTGCCGACCAACGTGTTCAAGCAGGCCGGCGACAAGTCCACGCCGACCAACTTCGACATCAAGCTGACCGATTGCGACACCAGCGTCGCGAAGAACGCGTACTTCACGTTCACGGGCACGTCGAGCGCGGGCCAGCCGAAGCTGCTCGCCACGATCGGTTCGGCAACCAACGTCGGCATCCGCCTGCAGGCCGCGTCGGGCGAATACCTCGACAACGGCGCCGAGCAGAAGGCACCGACCGTGCTGCAGAACGGCACGAACATCGCGCGCTTCGCGGCAATGTACGAAGCGACCGCAGCCGGCGTGACGCCGGGTACCGCGGAAGGCGTCGCGAACTTCACGGTCCGCTACCAGTAAGCGTCCGTACCGGAGGAAGGGATGCGTGCCTCCCTTCCTCCTTCATCTTTCCTCCTGTTTTCCCATTCCCTGGACTCCCGGTAGCGCCGCGTGCGAATCAGACATTCCTTCCTTTGCGTCTCCGTGCTGGTCGTCGGCAGCCAGAGCCATGCGACGGAATTCAATTCGTCGTTCCTCGACATCGACGGAACGAGCAATGTCGACCTGTCGCAGTTCTCGCAGCCGGACTTCACGTTGCCCGGCGAGTACATGCTCGACGTGCAGGTCAACGATCTGTACCTCGGACTGCAGCCGATCGAATTCGTGGCCGTCGATGCGACGGGCGCGGGCAAGCCGTGCCTGCGTCCGGCGCTCGTCACGCGGTTCGGCCTGAAGCCGTCGCTGGTCAAGGACCTGCCGCGCTTCCAGGGCGGCAGTTGCGTCGATCTGGCCGCGATCGAAGGGGCGACCGTGCGTTACCTGAAAAGCGACGGGCGGCTCAAGATCACGATTCCGCAGGCCGCGCTCGAATTCACCGATTCGACTTACCTGCCGCCGGACCATTGGTCCGAAGGGATTCCCGGCGCGATGCTCGACTATCGCGTGATCGCGAACACGAACCGCAACTTCGGTGCGGGCGGCGGGCAGACGAATGCGATCCAGGCCTACGGGACGGTCGGCGCGAACTGGGATGCATGGCGTTTTCGCGGCGACTACCAGGCGCAATCGAACGTGGGGAACACCGCGTACGCGGACCGCACGTTCCGCTTCAGCCGGCTTTATGCCTTTCGCGCGCTGCCGTCGATCGAGTCGACGGTGACGTTCGGCGACGACTACCTGAGTTCCGACATTTTCGACACGTTCGCGCTGACGGGTGCGTCGATCCGCAGCGACGACCGCATGCTGCCGCCGTCGCTGCGCGGCTATGCGCCGCTGATCTCGGGCGTCGCGCGCACCAACGCGACCGTGACCGTGTCGCAGGCCGGCCGCGTGCTGTACGTCACGCGCGTGTCGCCGGGCGCGTTCGCGCTGCAGAACATCAACACGAGCGTGCAGGGCACGCTCGACGTCGCGGTCGAGGAAGAGGACGGCAGCGTGCAGCGCTTCCAGGTGACGACCGCCGCCGTGCCGTTCCTCGCGCGCACCGGCCAGTTGCGCTACAAGGCGGCGGTCGGCAAGCCGCGCCTGTTCGGCGGCGCCGGCATCACGCCGTTCTTCGGTTTCGGCGAAATCGCGTACGGCCTGCCGTTCGACATCACCGCCTATGGCGGCTTCATCGCCGCGTCGGGCTACACGTCGGTCGCGCTCGGCGTCGGCCGCGATTTCGGCGCCTTCGGCGCGGTGTCGGCCGACGTCACGCACGCGCGGGCGCGCCTGTGGTGGAACGGCGCGACACGCAACGGCAACTCGTATCGCATCAATTATTCGAAGCACTTCGACGGACTCGATGCCGACGTGCGCTTTTTCGGCTACCGCTTTTCCGAGCGCGAATACACCAACTTCGCGCAGTTCTCGGGCGACCCGACCGCGTACGGCCTCGCCAACAGCAAGCAGAGCTATTCGGCGACGCTGTCGAAGCGCTTCGGCGGCACATCGACTTATTTCTCGTACGACCAGACGACCTACTGGGCGCGTGCGTCCGAGCAGCGGGTCGGCCTGACGCTCACGCGAGCGTTCTCGATCGGCACGTTGCGCAACCTGAACGTCAGCGTGTCGGCATTCCGCACGCAGAGCGCGGGCGCGAGCGGCAATCAGTTCTCGGTCACCGCGATGCTGCCGATCGGCGGTCGCCACACCGTCACGTCGAACCTGACGACGGGCAACGGCAGCACCAGCGTGAACGCCGGCTACATCTACGACGATCCGGCCGGCCGAACCTACCAGGTCAATGCGGGCGCGACCGACGGCCGCGCATCGGCGAACGCGAGCTTCCGCCAGCGCACGTCGGCGTACCAGCTCACCGCGCAGGCGTCGACGCTCGCCAACGCGTATGCGGCCGCGTCGCTCGAAGTCGACGGCTCGTTCGTCGCGACGCAGTACGGTGTGTCCGCGCACGCGAACGGCAATGCGGGCGACACGCGGCTGCTGGTGTCGACCGACGGCGTGCCCGACGTGCCGCTGTCCGGCACGCTCACGCATACCGATGCGCGCGGCTACGCGGTGCTCGACGGCATCTCGCCGTACAACGTGTACGACGCGACCGTCAACGTCGAGAAGCTGCCGCTCGAAGTGCAGGTGACGAACCCGATCCAGCGCATGGTGCTGACCGACGGCGCGATCGGCTTCGTGAAGTTTGCCGCCGCGCGCGGCAGCAACCTGTACCTGACGCTGACCGACGCGGCCGGCAAGCCGCTGCCGTTCGGCGCGTCGGTGCAGGACGCGGCGAACGGCAAGGAACTCGGCATCGTCGGCGAGGGCGGCGCGGCGTTCCTGACCCAGGTTCAGCCGAAATCCGCGCTGGCGGTGCGGGCGGGCGAACGCACTCTGTGCACGATCGACACACTGCCGAACCAGCTCCAACTCGAAGGCACGCCGATTCCGGTGACGTGCCGGACACCGGGCGAGTCGCATGCGGCGGCCGCGCGGGTCGAACGATGATTTCCATGGATCCAGCGATGAAGAACGTTTTCTCCCTTTCTTTCCCGCGGCGCGCGCTGTGCGTGTTCGCGACCGTCGGCGCGGTGCTGGCAGGCGCCGCGCATGCGGCGATCGTGCCCGATCGCACGCGCGTGATCTTCAACGAAGGCGAGCAGGCCGCGATCGTGACGATCACCAACAAGAGCGCGACGTATCCATATCTCGTGCAGTCGTGGCTCGAGGACGCGAAGGGCAACAAGACCACGTCGCCGCTGATGGTCGTGCCGCCGCTGCAACGCATCGAGGCGAACGAGCGCAACGTGCTGCGGATCGCGAAGCTGCCGGGCACCGAGTTGCCGGCCGATCGCGAAACGGTGTTCTACCTGAACATCCGCGAAGTGCCGCCGAAGACCGATACGCCGAACACGCTGCAGATCGCGCTGCATACGCAGATGAAGCTGTTCTACCGGCCGAAGGCCGTGCAGCCCGCGCGCGACGAGGACTGGACGCTGCCGATGACGCTGCGGGTGGATGCGGCCGCGCACAAGCTGGTGTTCGACAACCCGACGCCGTACCACGTGACGGTGGTCGACGTGAGCGCGGGCGCGCAGAAGACGCCGGTGCCGATCGACCCGGTGATGGTGAGCCCGATGAGCACGGCCGACGTGCCGTTCAAGGCCGCGACGCCGTCGACGCTGTTCGTCACGCATATCGATGACTACGGTGGTCAGGTCGCGGTGGAGTATGCGTGCGACGCGGGTGTGTGCAAGAGCGTGAAGCGATGAGCGGGGGCATGCGTCAACGGGTGGCGCCGGCGGCATGGTTGCGCTGGGTCGTACTCGTGCTGCTGGTCGCGGCCGTGCAGCCGGCGTGGGCGCTGCGCTGCCTGACGAACAGCGGCGCGACTTCGTTGACCGAGCCGATCGGCGGCGTGGCGTCGTATCCGACCGACGCACCGGACGGCTACGTGATCTGGGTGTCGCCGGTGCGCACGACGTCGGGGTATTGCTACAAGGATCTGGGTGACGCCGGCAGCCTGAAGGTCGTCGACAACATCTACTTCTACGCGAATCCGAATCGCACGGACCCCGCCGCATGGGGGCTCGAGATCGGCATCCGCTACAAGGGCGTCGATTATTTCGACAAGACCAGCAATCGCGGCGGCGGGGTGTTTACCGGGTATGCGGTGCCGCCGTGCAGCCGGTACGACTTCGACCGCGGGCGTTGCCAGCGCACGAACATCAGCATCGACTATCAGGTCGTCGTGCGCAAGAAGGGCAACTGGATTCAGCCGCCGAGCGATATCTACACGGTGTTCCAGTTCGACGGCGAGTTCGGGCTGAATGCGTTCGGCACGAGCTTTCAGTACCGGCTGAGCGGCCTGCGCAACCTCAAGCCGACGCCGTGCTTCGTCGACGTACTCGTGACGCCCGAACCGGGCATCGTCAATTTCGGGCAGGTGCAGGCGGCGGGTAACGGCTTCATGCCGGCGGTGCCGCGCAAGCGGTTCTCGTTGTCGTTGACCAAAAAATGCAACGTCGCGGTGCGGGTGGACGGGTATTTCGAAACGAGTTTTCCGGTCCAGAACGGTTTGCTGGTGCCGGATAAGGACAGCAATTTCGGGATCGGCATCGAGGATAGCCAGGGGAAGGCCGTTCCGTTCAACCAGCAGTTCACGCTGGCGCAATTTCCGTCCAACGTGATGAATCAGAGCGTGCTGATGGACGCGGTGCTGAAGTCATTCGGTCCGCCGAAAATCGGGCGATTCGATGCGACGGCGACGATCAGGCTGTTCATCTATTGAAGCCGGTCGCGCGCTCACGGGGAAAGCGGGCAGCGTCCGGCTGACGATTTGACGACAAGGCGCCGGTTTTGCGGCGCCTTGTCCGGTTTACCGCACCCAGCGGCACACCTTGTGATGATGGTGATGGTCGAAGCGACACACGCGGTGCGGATGTGCTTCGGCGATGGCCGGTACGAGCACGGCGGCGGCAACGGCGGCGGCGGTCAGGGTTTTCAGTAGCGTCTTCATGTCGAGGTTCCTGTCGTTGAAGGGGAGAGCGGATGACGGGCACGCGGCGGCGTTACCACTGCGGCCGCTGATCGTCGCGACGGTCGTCGCGGTGGTCGTCACGCGGGCCGGGATGGCGGGCTTCCCAGTCGCGGCGCTCCCAATAGCGATTGCCGTCCCAGTATCGATCGCCATGCCAGCCAATCGTGACTTCGGCAGGGCCAGGGTAGGCGACGCACCCGCCGAGTATCGCGCTCGACAGTGCGCCGACCATGACTGCGGATAACACGATGGATTTCATGCTGTTCTCCCTTGGAAACGGCCATTCGATCGTACGAGCCCCCAAAATTTCACGTGGTAAGAAGTTGCTACCGCCGATGACACGCTCAGGCATTTCGTCAGGGACATGAAAGCATGCGTCGACGCGTACCAGGCGGTCGCGCCGCACACAGACCCGTACCTGTCCATCTCGACAACGATTCCGCCAATTATTCAGACAAATCCCGACAGTCCAAAGGGTCATCTCGTAATCGGATTGAGAATGATTTGCGTTTACGTTAAATTCCCTTATCTCGGAATTTGACGGAGCAGATCGATGGCGATGGCGGAAGTGCTCGACCGACCGGCGGCGGCAGCGGCAAACCCGTTCCTCGGCAGTTATCCGGACCTGCCGGCGCGCGCCGCGCCGCGTGCGCGCCGGGCGTCCGAGCCCCGTGCGCAGGGCGCGTTGCTCGACGTGCTGATCTCGCATCGCGCGATGCTCGTCAACGTCGCGCGCGGCTTCGTCGGCTGCGCGAGCCGCGCCGAGGACGTCGTGCACGACGTGTTCGTGAAGCTCGTCGAATTCCCGAACCAGGACGCGGTGCGCCAGCCGGTCGCTTACGTGACGCGGATGGTGCGCAACGCGTCGATCGACGCCTGCCGCCGGCAGAACCTGGAAAACGTCTATCACACCGAAGAGGACGACGGCTACGACGTGCCGTCGCCCGAGCCGACGCCGGAAGCCGCGCTGATGACGCGCGACACGCTGCGGCGCGTGTGCGCCGCGCTCGACGACCTGCCGGCGCGCAGCCGTGCGGCATTCGAGATGGTGCGGCTGCGCGAGGAGACGCTGCAGACCGCGGCGCGCGCGCTGAACGTGTCGCAGACGCTCGTGCATTTCATGGTGCGCGACGCCGAGCGCCACTGCGCGGAATGCCTCGACGCGTGCCATCGCGGCGTCGCCTGCCCGGTATTCCTCGGCGGCCGCGCCCGGCGACGGTAAAAAAACGCGCCGGCCAACCGTCTATCAGACAGGAGCGGCCGAATTCGCCGCTTCGCCTCCTTCAACCGCCCAGCGATTTCCGATCATGACGCAAGCCCCGACGCCTTCCGCCGACACCGACGATCTCGTCTATACGGTCGTCATCAACGACGAAGAACAGTATTCGATCTGGCCGACGTTCCGGCCCGTACCGGCCGGCTGGCGCGAAGTGGGCGTGAGCGGCCCGAAGGCCGACTGTCTCGCGCACATCGAGGCCGTCTGGACCGACATGCGCCCCGCGAGCCTGCGCCGCGCGATGGACGGCGAGCGCGCGACACGCGCGTCGTGACCTGCTGCGCCGCGTATGCGGCGCGCCACCTGAAGAGGACGTTGCATGACCCTGCTTTCGTTGCCGACGCTCGACGACCTGCGTATCGAGCCGGGACTGCCCACCGTCGTGTCGCCGCGCGGCAACGACGGGATGTCGATCGACGACGTCGCGCCGCTCGCGCGCGAGATCGCGGTCGACACGCTCGAACGGGCGGGCGGCGTGCTGTTCACGGGCTTTCGCGTGCCGTCGATCGACACGTTCCAGCAATTCGCGGCCTCGTTCGGCGATCCGCTGATCGGCTATGAATACGCGTCGACGCCGCGCAGCCAGGTCGA
>Ga0268257_1002618_pt1 | contig 12591 bp, 10 predicted proteins | sample AgamicAtPrz_FD_200249 | JGI IMG/M metagenome (GOLD analysis project Ga0268257, IMG submission 200249) | Agave microbial communities from Guanajuato, Mexico - At.P.rz (v2) (version 3) | ecosystem: Host-associated > Plants > Phyllosphere > Phylloplane/Leaf | place: Guanajuato, Mexico | collected...
CCGCCGATATATGGAAGAGGTTATTGCCGCAGGACGCGTGAGTGTAAACGGTCGTGTTGCCCAAGTGGGTGAGCGCATTGAACCAGGCGATGAATTACGCATTGATGGCCGTAAAGTTCAGTTTCAGATTGAAGACGAAATTCGTCGTCGTGTACTGATTTATTATAAGCCTGAGGGTGAAATCTGTTCACGTAATGACCCTGAAAAACGCCCAACCGTATTTGATCATTTACCACAAATTGCGAATGACCGTTGGGTAATGGTAGGCCGTCTAGATATTAACAGTACTGGTTTATTACTTTTCACGAATGATGGTGAACTTGCTAATCGCTTAATGCATCCATCTAATGAAATTGAACGTGAATACGCAGTTCGAGTAATGGGTGAAGTAACACCAAAATTACGCCAAAACATGGTTAACGGAGTAGAGCTTGAAGATGGTCCAGCCAAATTCGAATCATTCTCTGAAATTGGTGGTGAAGGTATTAACCGCTGGTATCAAGTGGTAGTGAAAGAAGGCCGTAACCGCGAAGTACGTCGTATTTTCGAATCGCAAGATCTTAAAGTAAGTCGTTTATTACGTACACGCTACGGTACTGTTATTTTACCACGCGAATTACGTACTGGCCGTTGGATGGAACTCGACAAAACCGATATCGACAACTTAGCAAAATCAGTTGAGTTAAAACCACGTCAAGGTACAGGTTTATTTGGTATGGCAAAACGTCGTACTGACCGTATGACTGAAAAACCAATGGCAGCACGTCGTGGTGGTTACTTACGTCAACAACGTCGCGATGATGAAAAAGAAGCACCTGTTAACACGGGCAACCAACGTAAAGCAACTGGTTTTAACCGTGGTTCAAAGAAATTCTAAACATTCATAAGATGTAAAAAAAACCGCTCAAATTTGAGCGGTTTTTTTAGCCTGTTGAACTTAATTCATTTTTGCCAGTTCGATCCATTCAGCTTCAGGAAAATGAACAGCTAAATAATCTTTCAAATAATTTGAAGTATCTTGAGAAATTAATGGATCTTTTGATTCATCTTTTAGGTTATAAACCAAAGCCTTTAATTTCAATCCACGAGATTTAAGTGCTTCAAGACTAAGTAAAGTATGGTTAATACTTCCCAAACGTCCCGAGGTTACTAAAATAACCGGAAACTGGTGCTGAGCGACATAATCAATGGTTAGCAGATTGGTGGTTAATGGCACCATTAAGCCTCCTGCACCTTCTAACAATACGATTTCAAAACGCTCTGCTAATGTTTGGGTCGCATTTTCAATTTTTTGAAAATCAATTTCTCGGTTATCAAGACGTGTTGCTAAATGAGGTGAAGCTGGGTAACTAAAGATTTCAGGCATAGTGAGCTTGTCATGATCTTCTTGAAACCAGCCTTGACCCATAATTTCACGGTGCTTTTCGATATCTTCAGAAATATCAGCATTACCTGTCTGAATGAGTTTTTGGGTAATCACTTTTTTACCCTGCTCAGTCCATAATTTTGCTAAAAATCCTGTTGCGTAAGTTTTACCAATTTCGGTATCAATCCCGCTCACAAAATAGATCTGGCCACTCATTTACTTCACTCTCCGGGCAATACAATAAATCGGATGATATGTTAGGGAATATCCTTCGGCATACTTAAACCGATCATAATCTTGATAAAACTGTTGTAACGTTTGCTTAGTCCAACGATGTTGAGCAGTTGCCGTTACCCCAGTTGCCTTTAAATGCTGCAACACAGCCTTAGGCGAATCAAAATACAGTTGAGTTTCCGACTCTGACAAATGCAAAATCTCAAAACCAGCCTGAGTTAAGGCTCTATTCCAATTTTCAACTGACCAATAACTTAAGCCTTGTCCTGTTAGCTCTTTAATCTCTAATAAATTTTTAGAGCCAAATGTTGAAAAGCATAACCAACCTTGATCAACTAAAGCCTCATCACAACGTTCGAGCAAGCGCGGTAAATCTTGCATCCACTGTAAAGCTGACCCTGAAACAATCATATCGAGCTGCTGAGGAAAATCTAACGCCTCAACGTCTCCAATCAACCATTTCAAACTTTCGTGAGAATTAAAGTGCTGCTGCACATCTGCATACAGATCATTCAAAATTAATTCTTCGATTTGAAAAGATGCAGTAATAAGACGAGTTAAATTGCCAGAACCACAACCAATTTCAAAAACACGTGGTATTGTCCTTGGGCAAAAATGCTGAAGTAACCGTGTTAAATTTTGGCAAATTTGTTTTTGAACAATTGCTTGTTCTGAATAGCTTTGCCCTGCTTTAGCAAAACGCTGGGCGACCAAGTCTTTATTCAAACTCACAGAAAACTCACCAATTCTTCAAGTTCATGTTGCTGCACCATTGACGTTAAAGAAATACGCAAACGCGAACTGTTTTTAGGTACTGTGGGTGGACGCACAGGCATAGCATAAAAACCACTTTCCTGAACTTGCTTCGCTTTATCGATAGCAGCCTGACTTTCTCCAACAATGACAGGAATAATATGGCTGGTCGATGGGCTTACATAACCCTTTTGCACGACAGCTTGTTGAAGATATTGGCTAATAGTTTTTAAATGTTCACGCTGAGATTGAGCGACTAATACTTTTTGAAAAATAAAGTTTGCCCATGCCATCACAATCGGGGGCTGTGCAGTACTAAAAATAAGTGGGCGCATTTTATTAATGAGATAATCTTTAATAATTGGATCGCAAATAATGTAACCACCGACTGCTGACAATGCTTTACCTAATGTACCAACTAAAAAATCAATTTCTTGAATGACATTGTATTGTTCAGCACACCCTAATCCTTGCTGACCACGCACACCGATTGAATGTGCTTCATCGACATACAACATGGTTTTAGCAAAACGTTTTTTGAGCTGGACTAAAGCGGCTAAATCTGTTTCATCCCCATCCATACTAAAAATACTTTCTGTGACCACGATGATACGTTCAATCTTTTCATCATCATGATATTTTTGGAGAAGTTGTTCTAAATGCTGTAAATCATTATGTCGATAACGTACATATTGGGCACCAGACAAACGTATACCGTCAATCATGCTTGCATGGACTAACTTATCTGCCAAAATTAAAGTTTTGCTATCAGCAACTGCAGGCAAAATACCAAGATTCATATGGTAGCCACTATTAAATAATAGGGCCGCCCGACCATCAAATGCTTTACTTAGGCTATTTTCCAACTGTTCATATTCTTCAAAATTTCCCGTTAATAAACGTGAAGATGAAGAACTAAAATAGCTTCGTTCTAAAGGATAGCTATCTAAAAACTCTTGGCGAAGATTAATATCAGCCGCCAACCCAAGATAATCATTTGAAGCCAAGTTAAGCATCGTTTTATTTTGAATCGTAATAAAACGGTCATGCTGCACATTTTGAGTAAAGTGTCTAAAGTTACCTTGTTGTTTTAACTCATCTAATTCGGCAGCAAAATGATCAAGCAATGACATTTTAATTCGCTCCCTGCATCGTTTGAACAACCTCAACCAATTGTTCAAGCAAATCATTTAACTCTTGATGAGTGATGACATACGGTGGCATCACATAAACCAATTTTCCAAAAGGACGAATCCAGATCCCGCGGTCTACAAATTGTTGCTGCAAAGTTTTCATATCAACATTAAAGGTGAGTTCTACTACACCAATTGCACCGATCACCCGTACATCGGCAACATAATCAAGCTGACTTAAAGGGGTTAAATATTGGCTAAGCTGTTGCTCAATTCGCTCAATATTGGCCTGCCAATCTTGTTCAATTAACAATTGCGTACTTTTTAAAGCAACCGCGCAAGCAAGTGGGTTGGCCATAAAAGTTGGGCCGTGCATAAATACACCAGCCTCACCGCGACTAATGGTTTCTGCAACATGCTTTGTGGTTAAGGTAGCAGATAAGGTCATATAGCCGCCTGTTAGGCCTTTACCTATACACATAATGTCTGGCTCAACTTGGGCATGCTCCCACGCAAAGAGCTTACCCGTACGGCCAAAACCAGTGGCAATTTCATCGAAAATTAAAAGCAGGTTATATTTTTCACAAAGCACTTTGGCCTGACGTAAATATTCAGGATGATAAAAACGCATGCCCCCTGCACCTTGTACAATTGGCTCAATAATCAGTGCTGCAAGATTTTCATGATTTTGCTGAATAGCTTGTTCTAGCTCAGCAATATCTTCTTGGTTCCATTCTTCATGAAATTTGGTTTGCGGTGCTGCTACAAAAAGACGGTTTGGCAAACTTGTACCAAAAATCTGATGCATGCCTGTTACTGGATCACAAACAGACATCGCATTCCATGTATCACCGTGATAACCAGAACGTGTAGTAATAAAATTTGTTTTTTGAGGTTGGCCTTGTGCTGTCCAGAATTGCACAGCCATTTTCAAAGCAACTTCAACGGCAACCGACCCCGAATCTGCATAAAAAATTTTGTCGAGGCTTGGTGGCGTAATTTTTAAAAGAATTTTACCCAACTCAATGGCAGGGTCATGGGTTAACCCACCAAACATAATATGTGACATGTTTTGTAATTGAGCTGTCACTGCCTGATTGAGTTCAGGGTGGTTATAACCGTGAATTGCACACCACCAAGATGACATACCATCAATTAAAGTCTTACCATCGTCGAGTTCAATCGTTGCTCCATAGGCACGTTTAACTTTAAAGGTCGGTAACGGTTGGGTCATTGAAGTATAAGGATGCCAAATATGTTCTAAATCAAAATTATCGGTCATCCTATTTACCCTTTTACAGCAATTAAATCTCTCATTTAGCACATGTTAAACCTGTTAAGAATGAAAGAAAATTGCGAGATCAATCAAAGCTTATTAACTTTGCTGATGAATTGTTAAAAATTGGCAGATTTCTTCAATTGTTCGGTCTACTTCGAGGTATGGAAAAGCATGAGTAGCGCCTTTTAACACTTTATAACTCATGTTTTCTGTCACGATCTCCTCAAATTTTTGGATAATTTTGCAAGGAATGACATTATCTTGCTCAGCAAACAGGTGAAGTTGTCGGCCAGAATAGTTTTTTAAGTTATTTACCAAGTTTAGTTGTTCAAGCATTTGCAAACCTTCTATTAAAAGTTCATTTGACGGCGGATTTGCTATATTTTGTATACTCATCCAATCTTTTTTAGCTTGGGTTGAGCCAAGTGTAATCAAATAATAAAAACGCTTTAACGTGGCTTGCGGGTTCTGTAAAAAAGAAGATTTAAATTGAGTGAATACATCTGTAGGCATTGCAGGTTGCCAATTATCGTTGGCAACGAAACAAGGATTTGAAGCAAGTGTAATTAATGTCTTAGTCTGCCCTGTTTGCTTATAAAAAATATCGACCAGTTGAGTTGCTAACTGTCCACCTAAAGACCAGCCTACGACTACATCAGCCCTAGCCACTAAGTCCAGCTGTGCTTGAAAGTTACTATCTAAAACATTAAAAATATTAATAAGTTGTGTCTCAAATCCTACTTTTTCCAAATGCAATTTAAGAGATTGCAAAGGTTCCACTCCTACTCCCCAACCTGTAATTAATAAAATTTTATTTTGTAACTTCATATGCCTATCCAAAACCGATTTTATAAAGATTATATAATAATATTGATTTAAAATATCCTTTAAAATCAATGTTGAAAACAATTTATAAATCATAAAATCAAGTATTTATAATACGATAATATTCTGAAATATATTGATAAATAAGACCTGCATTATTCATATTAAATATACAAAACTTTAATTATCTAAACATTGAAGCCAATCAAAAAACAACATACTCCACACTTCGCCTATAAATCCATTATGCAATGTAATTAATGTTAATACTTATGTTTTTTTATTAAAAGAAATGACTCATCAATTCATTTTAATGTTAGAAGAGTAATTATTGATCAAAAAATATTGGGAAGGCTAATATGAACAGTCAAAATACAATATCTGATGGGAGAGAAAAATATACATATTTTGTTACACCCAATCATATTATAAGCAATTTATCTTTAGATAAAAATTATTGTTTATTTTTGGATATTGATGGGACATTAGCACCCTTTCAAATTAATCCTGAGCATAGTTTTATTCCAAACACCACATTAGAAATTATAAAAAAAATTATTCAATTAAATATACCTGTTATTGCTGTAACAGGTCGTGATGTTAATACAGCTAGCAAACTCTTATATCCTATTGAAGTTCCAATTGCGGGCTTGCATGGTTTAGATATTTGTCTTAATTCAGATCATTATATTCGGCCAGATTTAAGTCAGATTAATTTTAGACAATTAAAACAAGATATTCAAAAATCTTGCGAAAAATATCCCGAGTTATTAATTGAGGACAAAGGTTATTCTATTGCCTTACATTATCGCAAGAATCCAGATTTAGAAAATCACGCTATTAATATTATGCAACAGATTAGCTCTGATTATCCTCTATTAAAATTAAATAAGGGAAAATTTGTTATTGAATTAATTCCTCATCAAGCTGATAAAGGTAAAGCAATTAAAACCATATTAAATCATCTTAATTTACCTTCTGTTTTACCTATTTTTATAGGCGATGATTTAACAGATGAATCTGGTTTTGTACTTATTAATCAACAATCTGGTCTCACAATTAAAGTGGGTTCTGGTGAAACACAAGCTGAATATAGATTAAAAGATATTGATAGTGTCGCTAATTTTCTTTTTTTATTTCAAAACAGAATAAAAAGCTTATATGTCAAAAATAGCCAAAATCAGAATGGAGAAAAAATATGTCTAAATTAATCGTATTATCGAACCGGATAAGTATGCCCTCAGGTAAAGCTTCAGCTGGTGGCCTCGCCGTGGCTGTACAAGACGCTTTGAATGATAGTAATGGCATTTGGTTAGGCTGGAATGGCCAGCAAATTACCGATAGCGAAGCGCCAGAATTTGAACAAGCCTCTTCTCAAGGGATTGATTACATTACCTGCCCTCTTACCCATCAACAATATGCGCAATATTACTGTGGTTTTGCAAATAAGGTTCTCTGGCCAGCAATGCATAGTCGCGAAGATCTAATTGAATATGATGCGCAAGAATATAGCACCTACCAAAAGGTCAACCGTTTGTTTGCTGAAAAGTTAAAACAGCTTGCTCAACCTGAAGATCTTATTTGGATACACGATTATCACTTTTTTAGTGTAGCGCGTTACTGCCGTGAATTAGGCATGCAAAATAAAATTGGTTTCTTTTTACATATACCATTTGCTAGTCTCAATATCTGGCGCAAAATTCCAGTGGGCCGAGAATTAATTCAAGACTTGAGTCAATATGATGTTATTGGTTTACAAACCCAAATCGATCAAAATGCATGTATGCAGACTTGTCTAAACTTACTCGAAGCTCAGAAAATACAAAGTAACAGTATTAGCTACAAGAAACGTCAAATATTAATTAAGTCATACCCAATTGGTGTTCAGCCCGAAATTATACAAAAGCAAGCCCAACAAGAGCTGGCGACCTCTGCTGTGTTTAATTTTGAGGAAATACCACGTCAAAAAACAATTATTGGGGTTGATCGTATTGACTATTCGAAAGGTTTGCTCGAAAGATTTAATGCATTTGCAACCTTTTTGGAAACCAGTCCTGAATATCATGGTCTAGTTCGTCATCTTCAAGTTGCAATACCTTCTCGTACCGATATTCCAGCTTATCAGCGTTTATTCCAACGTTTTAAAACTAAGCTCGAGTTAATTAACGAAGAGTTTGCCCATGAAGACTGGCGACCTGTAGATTGCTGCTATGACACTGTTCAACACCATAATCTTATGCACATTTATCGCCATTCAGATATTTGCTGGATCAGTTCACTACGCGATGGTATGAACTTGGTCGCTAAAGAATATATTGCAGCTCAAGACCCAGAAAATCCGGGCGTACTCATTTTATCTAAATATGCTGGTGCTGCTGAGCAGATGTCTCAAGCCTTGATTGTTGATCCGCAAGATAGAGCAGCGATGATGGATGCTTTAAAAATGGCTTTAGAAATGTCTAAAACTGAGCGTGTTAATCGTTACCAGCAATTGATAGAAGGTTTAACATCATCTGATCTTACCCATTGGCGAAATAATTTCTTGGATGATTTAGAAAAGACACCAACTTTACTGATGAAGCCTCAGCGATTATTACAAGATAGTTATCAATCGATCTATCAGGTTTTATAAATCTAAATAGAAGAACATCGAGGAATTAAATTTCTCGATGTTCTTTGAGGATCTCTATTATTTATAAATTAATTTGTCTTTATTAATGTAAAACGGTTAAGTAAAGCAATGACAAATAGCAATACAGCTACGCCTGTTAAAACAGTACTTAAACCCGTCCATTCACCAATTAAACCAATTAAAGCTGGGCCGCTTAAAGAACCCGTATAGGCAATCGTTGATACTAAAGAAAGTGCAGCTGCTTTTGGCATATTGTTTTGTCGACCAACCCGAGAAAACATCACTGGCACAATATTAGAACAGCCTAGTCCTAACAGTGCATAACCTAATATAACTACTTGCCAAACTGGCGCAGTCACAATAATAGCCATACCAATCGCAGCCACAATTGCACTATAAGTTACAATATTCTTTTCGCCCCATTGCTTAAGCAAGACATGACCTGCAAAACGTCCAGTGGTCATGCTAAGCGCAAAGAAAGTATAAGCTAAGCCAGCAAAAGCAGGGTTAAGCTGATATTTACTTGTTAAATAAATACCACCCCAGTCCATTGCCGCACCTTCTGATAAGAAGGCGATAAAACACATCATACCAATAAGCAAAATAATGCCATCGGGACGATAAAATTTTTTCGGTGCTTGAGTTGTATCTTCATGTGTCTTTTCATCCTGTTCAAAAGACGTTAAACAAGATGGAATCGCAACACCACCAATAACAAGTAAAATCATAACAACTGATAACGTACTCATTAATGGAGAAAGGCCCACTGCCAATAATGCAGTCACAAGCATAGCGCCTGTTAAGCCACCCAAACTACACATTCCATGGAAGCTAGACATAAGAGCTCGCAAGCTATGCTTTTCTACAACCACTGCTTGTAAATTGATAGCTACTCCAAGACATCCTGCTGCCGATCCAAAAATAAACAATGCTACAGCCATGGTCACAATGCTGCTCCACATCGTAAGGCTAGGCAATAAAACCATTAACAGCATCAATGCCAAAGCAATTAATGGACGACATCCCCAGCGCTTGACTAAAGCTCCGGTCGCAGGCATAGCAATCATTGAACCAATCCCCATACAAAGCAAAAGTAAACCAAAATCGGCATGATTTAGGTTTAAACGTTGCTGTGCAAAAGGAATAAGAGGTGCCCAAGCTGCAGTCGCAAAACCTAAGCTAAAAAAGCTTAGTCGTGTTGCAAGACGTTGTGTGCTTAAGAGTGTAGCTGTATCTAAAACAGCAGGTTTGGTAAATAACATATTTCGCGAACTCACCATAAAATCATGGGCGATCCATACCAACCGATTTTCCATAGAAAAACCCTTGCCTCATTAAATTTCTAGGCAAGGGTTTTGTTGGCGAAATTATATCCAATTTCATAAAAAAAACAGGGGGTGTGATACAATTTTTCTGACTTTTTTGTAACTGCCAAAGCCTTATATAGTAAGGCTTTGAATATGTTCAATTTGACAAAACTAACATTTAAGCGATGAGTTAATTTTATTTAAATAAGCCAATAAAAAACCCAGCCTGAGCTGGGTTCTTTTATTAAATTTGAGATTGAATATAATTTTGTAAGCCAATCAACTCAATTAAACGTAATTGCTTTTCTAACCAGTATGTATGATCTTCTTCAGTATCTGATAATTGTTGACGCAACATATCACGGCTAATGTAATCGCCCTTCTCTTCACAAAGTTTGATACCTGTCGCCAACTTTTCACGAACGTGATATTCAAGCGCCAAATCAGCTTTTAAGCAAGATACAACGTCTGTACCAACGTTGATATCTTCACGGTGCATGTTTGGTTTAGCACCTAAAAATAATACACGGCGAATGATCGCATCAGCATGAGAAGCTTCTTCTTGCATCTCATGATCAATACGTTCATAAATTTTATTTAAGCCCCAATCTTCATACATACGAGAATGGATTAGATATTGATCACGGGCAGCCAATTCTCCGCCAATGAGCATATTTAAATAGTCTATGACTTCTGGATTGCCACGCATAATAAATCTCCTATCGTATGAGAACTATTATGGGCAATCTTAAAAGTGATTGCAAAACAAAAAATAGTTAAGTTTATGATTTTTATCAAATTAAAATGAGAAACATACGCATTTGCAGTTTAAGTTATTTAAATTTTCTCTGCAAAAAGAAACGCTTGTCCGATTTATTAGTTCAGACAAGCGTTAAAATAAAGCATAAACCATCAATTTATAAATTTGTAACTAAAATCAATGGTTCTTATTTCGGTAGTTCTATTCGCTTAAAGTCTGCCCATAGCTCGCCATAAGTGATAAGAAATCAGTCTCATTCATAACTGCAATACCAAGTTTTGCTGCTTTTTCTAATTTCGAACCAGCCTTCTCACCAGCAACAACACATTTGGTTTTACTCGATACACTACCGCTTACACGTGCACCTAACGCTTGCAGCATTTGGGTTGCCTGATCACGAGTCATTTGCTCTAAAGTGCCTGTTAATACCCAACTTTCGCCATTTAACGGTTGACGTGTTGGTGCTGTTGGCGCATCCCAATGAATCCCTGCTGCTATTAGGCGATCCAGCACTTCAATGTTGTGTGGTGCCAAGAAAAAGTCAGCAATCCACTCTGCGGTAATATCACCAACATCTGGAGTTTTCTTTAAAGCTTCAACATCAGCAGCTTTAAGCGCTTCCAAAGTTTGGAAAGTATTGGCTAACATTCTAGCTGTTGTTTCACCCACTCCACGAATTCCTAGAGCATAAATAAAACGTGCAAGCGTTGTCTTCTTACTGGCTTCAATGGCATCAATCAGATTTTGTACCGATTTCTCGCCCATTTTTTCAATACCAAGTAAAGTTTCTCGGTGTTCATGCAAATGATAGATATCGGCCACATCTTTAAGTAAATCGAGATGTAATAAAGACTCTACCCAACGATCACCTAAACCTTCAATATCCATCGCCTTACGTGATACGAAATGGCGAATCGCTTCAATCCGCTGCGCAGCACAATATAGCCCACCAGAACAACGTGCTAAAGCTTCTCCTTCAGGCATCACAACTGGTGAAGCACAAACAGGACAGCTTTCTGGTAAATGTACAATTTCAGCGTCAGGTGAACGAAATTCTGGCCAAACTTTTTCTACTTTAGGAATAACATCGCCTGTACGGTAAACACTGACTGTATCGCCCACACGCACATCAAGACGATGGATTTCACCAATATTGTGTAAGGTTACATTAGAAACCGTAACTCCCCCTACAAATACAGGGTTTAAACGCGCTACAGGAGTCAAAGTACCTGTCCGCCCGACTTGCCAATCAATCTGATCAACTGTAGTTAATGCAGCTTGTGCAGGGAATTTATAAGCGGTTGCCCAACGTGGCTCACGACTTAAGAAACCAAGTTGTTGCTGCTGTCTTAAGTCATCAACCTTTACAACCATTCCGTCAATTTCAACTTGTAGATCTGGACGTTCTTGCTGAATTTGTTCGTAGCGCTGCTGTACTTCTTGAATTGAATCACACAGATATTGACGTTCCGCAATTTCGAATCCAAGTTTTGTGAGCCATTGTAGGCTGTCATGCATGGTAGTTAAGCCATGATTAGGTTCACATTGAGCGATACCGTAAGCATAAAATGCTAAAGGTCTACCAGCAGCAATATTAGGATCAAGTTGTCTTAAACTACCCGCTGCTGCGTTACGCGGGTTCGCAAATGTTTTATCACCTTTTGCTTCTTGGTCGGCATTGAGTTTTTCAAAGCCAGACTTTGGCATAAGTACTTCGCCGCGTACTTCTAACAAACGTGGAATTTCAAAATGATCTGAATGCAACACTTTAGGCAAATTACGAATCGTTTTAACATTCTGAGTAATGTCTTCTCCGGTTTCGCCATCACCACGTGTAACGCCACGTACTAAGACACCATTTTCATACCAGAGTGAAATCGCAAGACCGTCAAGTTTTAATTCGACTTCATATTGTACTTTTTGATTAGGCAAACGCTCTTCAACACGACGAGCAAATGCGAACAAGTCTTCCTGATTAAAAACATTCCCCAAAGAAAGCATCGGAACTACATGAGTCACACTTTGAAATTTAGAGAGTGCTTGTCCGCCTACTTTGGTTGTTGGTGAATCTGATTGAACAAGGTCAGGATATTGCTCTTCTAAAGCTTTTAACTGGTGAAATAAATGATCATATTCACTGTCCGAGATTGTCGGCTGATCCATGACATAGTAGGCATGGTTATGCTTTGCAATCAGTTGAATAAGCTGACGCATCTGTTCGATCACGGAAGTTGTTGCCATTATGTTATTCACCATAAAAAAGGGTGGAAATTTCTCCACCCTGAGCTGCGACTAGATATGT
>Ga0268257_1002619_pt1 | contig 12581 bp, 13 predicted proteins | sample AgamicAtPrz_FD_200249 | JGI IMG/M metagenome (GOLD analysis project Ga0268257, IMG submission 200249) | Agave microbial communities from Guanajuato, Mexico - At.P.rz (v2) (version 3) | ecosystem: Host-associated > Plants > Phyllosphere > Phylloplane/Leaf | place: Guanajuato, Mexico | collected...
TGGGTCGAATACCTGCGCAACTCGCTGCCGGAGATTCTCGCGGCGCACGAGGCGGACCTGAAAACCCACCAGTTGCTGATCGCCAACTGAAGCTTGTAGCTTGTTGGCTTTTCTTGTGGAAATTGCCCGATGAAAAAGACCGTCCTGGCCTTCAGCCGCATTACCCCGGCCATGGCCGAGCGCCTGCAGCAAGATTTCAATGTGATCCTGCCCAACCCCAAGCTGGGCGACATCAACGCCCAGTTCAACGAGGCGCTGCCCGAGGCCCACGGCCTGATCGGGGTCGGCCGCAAGCTGGGCCGGGCCCAGCTCGAAGGCGCGGCCAGGCTGGAAGTGGTGTCCAGCGTTTCGGTCGGCTACGACAATTATGACCTGGACTATCTCAACGAACGTGGCATCGCCCTGACCAATACCCCGGATGTGCTCACCGAAAGCACCGCCGACCTGGGCTTCTCGCTGATCATGGGCTGCGCCCGCCGCACCGCCGAACTGGATGCCTGGACCAAGGCCGGCCACTGGCAGGCCACGGTGGGCCCGGTGCACTTTGGCAGCGACGTGCATGGCAAGACCCTGGGCATCGTCGGCCTGGGCAACATCGGCGCAGCCGTGGCGCGCCGGGGCCGCTTCGGTTTCAACATGCCGATCCTGTACAGCGGCAACAGCCGCAAGCCGGCGCTGGAGCAAGAGCTGGGTGCCCAGTTCCGCAGCCTGGAGCAACTGCTGGCCGAAGCGGACTTCGTGTGCATCGTGGTACCGCTGTCCGATGCCACGCGCAAGCTGATCAGTACCCGCGAGCTGCACCTGATGAAGCCGAGCGCGTTCCTGATCAACATCGCCCGCGGGCCGGTAGTCGACGAGGCGGCGCTGATCGAGGCGCTGCAGAACGGCACGATTCGCGGTGCGGGCCTGGACGTGTACGAGAAAGAGCCGCTGAGCGATTCGCCGCTGTTCAAGCTGCCCAATGCACTGACCTTGCCGCACATCGGTTCGGCCACTGCCGAAACCCGCGAGGCCATGGCCAACCGGGCGATCGACAACCTGCGTGCGGCGCTGCTGGGTGAGCGGCCGCGAGACCTGGTCAACCCGCAAGTGTGGAAGGGCTGATGCTCGCCTGACCCGACGCGGTTCCTGGAGGAGCGGCCTTGTGTCGCGATGGGCCGCAAAGCGGCCCCGGCAGTATCAGCGAAGAAGCTGAATCGGGGCCGCTACGCGCCCCATCGCGACACAAGGCCGCTCCTACACGGGCCTCGACAGCCCGGTTGCCATCTTGGCCCTGGGCTTGCGAAACACCAGTACATTCCCCGCCATCACCGCCACCAGCCCCAACAAGGCCGGCGCCGTCCATTGATAGCCCTCGGCCACCGCCGACACATTCAACGCCACCAGCGGGAACAGCACCGTGCAATACGCCGCCCGCTCAGGCCCCATGCGCCCGACCAGGGTCAGGTAGGCGGTGAAGGCGATCACCGAACCCGGGATTACCAGGTACAGCAACGAGCCGATATAGCGCGCATTCCACTCCATGCTGAACGGCACGCCGCTGATCACACAGAACAGCGCCAGCATCGCTGCGCCGTAGACCATGCCCCAGGCATTGGTGGTCATGGGCCTGAGCCCGGCCTTCTGCTGCATGCTCGAGAGCATGTTGCCCGCCGAGAAACACAAGGTGCCGAGCAACGCCAGGCCAAGGCCATACAGGGTCTCGCGGCTGGCCGTGTGGTGCGACAGCTCCGGCCAGAACAACAGGCCCAGGCCGAGCAAGCCCAGGGCGCCGCCGCCGAGCACGTTGCTGGCAATCTTCTGGCCAAAAAAGATCCGCGCGTTGAGCGCATTCCACAAGGTGGCGGTGGAAAACACCACGGCAATCAGGCCGCTGGCGATCCACTGGCTGGCGCTGAGGAAGCAGATGAAGTTGACGCAAAACAGGCATAGCCCCTGGGCCAGGCAGATCTGGTGGCCACGGCGGTTCATCGGCTGCAGGCGGCGCGTGAGCAGCAGGAAGGCGAACAGGATCAGCCCGGCCAGGGCGAAGCGGTAGACGATCGAGACCGGAATGGCGACCACGCCCAGTTGAAGTTTCAGGGCGATCCAGGTAGTACCCCAGATCAGCACGGTAAGCAGATAGAGTGACAAGTTCATGGCGGCGGTTCCTTGGGCCTTTCAGGATCGGTGCCCGGCGCTTCGCGGCTAAAGCCGCTCCCACGGGGACCGCGCTGCTCTCGAGGCTGGCGCGGTCCCTGTGGGAGCGGGTTCACCCGCGAATCGAGGGCGCAGCCCTCGCCGAGGCATTTCAGTGTTCTCCTGTCGAACACCCACGCGCTTGCATAAACTTGCGCATTTGTCCCACGGGTAGCTGTAAGCCTGCCCAAGGCGCAGTAGGATGGCTGGCAAGAGGAACAACCCATGACGCCATTCAGCCAACTGCAAGTGTTCAACGCCATGCACGCCTCGCCCAACGCCAGGCTGGAGCTGAGCGCGCAACTAGGCGACGGGCTGGCGGCGGCGTTGTGGAACAACCGCGACGATGCCCGCGACTACCAGGCACCCAGCCACCACACCCTGTCGTGCTACATCGCCGACGGCACCGGCACCTTCCGCCGCCAGCGCCCGGCCGACAAGGGGGCGCCGAACAAGCTGTGCGTGATGCCGGCCGGGCAGGAGTCTAACTGGGTGGTCAATGGCGCGATCCGTTTGGCCCACCTGTACATCAGCGAGGCGCAGTTCGCCCTGGGCTGCGTGCGCCTGCTCGACCGCGAACCGCGTGAGCTGCAACTGCAGGAAGCGACCTTTGTCGACGACCCGCAGCAGGCCGCGCGCTTTCGCCAGCTGATCACCCTGGACTGGGACGAACCTGGCGAGCGCTTGCTGGCCAGCAGCCTGGCGCACGCGATTGTCGACCATGCGCTGCTCAACCAGGTCGGGCTGCGCCAGGGCCTGCGCATGAAAGGCGGGCTGGCACCGAGCCTGCGCCGGCAGATGGTCGATTACATCGAAGCACACCTGGACCAGCCCATTACCCTGGGTGAACTGGCCGTGCGCTGCAACCTGTCCGAATACCATTTCGCGCGCATGTTCCGCGCCAGCTTCGGGCTGCCGCCGCACCAGTACCTGCTGGCCCGGCGCCTGCACCGGGCCTGCCAGCTGCTGCGGCTGGGGGTGATGCCGCTGGGGGAGATTGCCCTGCTCTGCGGCTTTGCCAGCGCCAGCCATTTCAGCAACCGCTTTCGCCAGGCGATCGGTGCGACACCGGGCGAATACCGCTCGGCCATTCGTGGCTAAAGCCGCTCCTACAAGGCACCGTACTACCCTGAAGGGCTGCACCGTACCTGTAGCGAAGAGCCCGGCACAGGCTGGTCTAGAACTCGAAGGTGCTGGACAAGCTCACTTGCCGCGCATCCCCGACAGCCACGAAATACTGGTTCACCGCCGAGCTGTAGTAAACCTTGTCGAACAGGTTCTTGACGTTCAGCTGCAACCGCACCTTGTGCTCGTCTAGCCGGGTTTCATAGCTGGCAAAGGCATCGGCGACGGTATAGGCAGGCAGGTCGAAGGTGTTGGTCGAATCACCCGCTCGCTCGCCCACGTAGCGTGCCCCGGCCCCCATGCGCAAGCGGTCGCCACCAAACAGGCTGCCGTAATCGTACACCGCCGACAACGAACCACTGTGCCGGGCCACGTTCTGCAGGCGGTTGCCCTTGAGTTCAGGGTCCTTGGTCACTTCAGCATCAGTGAACGCGTAGCTGCCGATCAGGCTCCAGCGCTCGCTGAGCTGGCCGGTCAGGTCCAGCTCGACACCCCGCGAACCGACTTCACCGGCATTGCTGTACAGCGTGTCGCCGGTGCGCTGGTCGAGGCTGGACACCAGCACGTTGCGCTTGGTGATGTCGAACAGCGCCAGGGTGCCGGTGAGGCGCCCCGGCATGTCGAGCTTGGCCCCCAGTTCCCACGACTTGCCCTCCTCCGGGGCCACCGAGCCGTCCAGCACCACGTTGCCGACCAGCGGCGCGATGCTCGAGTTGGGCTTGAACGATTCGCTGTAGCTGGCATAGAACGACAGCTGCTCATCGACCTTGTACACCACGCCCGCGTGCGGTACCCAGGTCTGGCCGTTGCTGTCGGTGTTGACCTGGAACGGGCGGCCGCGACCGGCGTACTGGTCGTATTGCTGGAAGCGCGCGCCGGCCACCAGGATCCAGTGCTCATCCAGGTGCAGCGCGTCCTGTGCGAACAGCGCATCGGTGCGCAGCTTGTCGGTCTGGTCGCTTTCCTTGGCACCGACCGTGGTGCCCTCCACTTCCTGACCATAGACCGGGTTGACGTAGCTGAAGGTCGATTGGGCTTTCTGCCGGATCAAGTCACCGCGGAAGATCTTGCGGTCCTCATGGTCGATACCGAACAGCAGGTCGTTCTGCATGCCGGCCAGTTGCAGGTTGCCGGCCACGCTCAGGGTGGCGAACTGATCACGGCTCATGGCGTCGTGCGTGCCGTCGATGCTGCGCGACAGCGTGCCGCTCGTTTCAATGACTTTGGTCACCCGCACCTGGCTGGCATCGTACGTCTCGCGGTTGAAGCTGTAGCCGAAGTGCAGCTTCCAGTCATCGGCCAGCTGGTGGTCGAGCTCCAGGCGGTACAGGTCGGAACGCCCTTCCATGTCGTTGAATGGCTCGTCCAGGCGCCGCGTGGCCGGGATGTCCAGCGGGTGGCCGTTGTTGCCGAATGCCGTGCCCCGATCGAACGGCGAGAGAAACTCGCGGTGCTCGTAGGCCAGTACCACCTGGGTGTCCTCACCGAGCCAGGCCAGCGACGGCGCCACCAGCGATTCGCGGTGCACGCCGTAGTTGCGCCAGTAGTCCTCGTCCTCGTGGTCGACGATCAGGCGGTAGGCGAAATGGCTGTCGCCCAGCGCGCCGGTACTGTCGAAGCCGCCGCCACTGCCATTCTTGCCACTGCCGTAGGTCGAGCCGCGCACGGTCAGGGCGTTGTACTGTTGCAGCTGCGGCCGCTTGCTGACTACGTTGATCACCCCGCCCGGGTCCTGGATGCCGTACAGCAGCGACGCCGGGCCCTTGAGCACTTCGACCCGCTCGGTGCTGGCATTGAGGTTGCGGCCCTGTACCACCGGCATGCCGTCGCGCATGATCGAACCATCACGGTTATCACCGAAACCACGCTTCATCACCGTGTCGGAAGTGCCGCCGAAGTTGTTGCCCTGGGTGATGCCGCTGACGTTGGCCAGGGCGTCGTCGAGGTTGCGCGGGGCCTGGTCGCGGATGACCTGGGCCGGCACCACGTTGATCGCCTGGGGAATGTCCTGGCTCGGGCCCTGCCCGCGCATGATCGAGGCGCTGGCCGGGGGCTGGTAGCTGTAGTCGTCCAGTTCCGAGCTTATCGTGGTGGCCTGCAGGTTGAGGGCGCCGGAAGTGTCCAGCGCTTCCAGGGTGAAGGTGCGTGCGTCGACGCGACGCCAGGCCAGCCCACTGCTGCCCAGCAGCTGTTGCAGGGCCTGCTCGGCGCTGTACCGGCCGTTCAGCGCCGGGGCCTGTACGCCGGGCAGCGCCAAGGTGTAGACCACGCCCTGGCCAGTGGTGCGGCTGAAGGCGTTGAGCGCTTGTGCCAAGGGTTGCGCCGGCTGGGCGAAGGCGTAGGCCTGCTGTTGCTCGGCAGCACAGGCCAGTGGAGCGAAAACGAGGGCCGGCAGCGCGGACAGGCCGAGCCAGAGAGGGACGCAACGCGGGGTGAACTTCATGGACGCTGACCTGTGAGAGGGTTATGACTGCGAATGAATCGCACTTCCACTCATTACACGGATGTCACGTCCTGTTACCTCACCCGCTATTTGAAAATATTTTCATCGCTGCCCGCGAAGAGGCCGGCACAGGCGACTATCGGATCACCGTCAACCGTCCCAGCACAGTCTGCCGCGAGAAACCCATCACCTTGCCCAGCGAATCCAGCGCCAGCAACGGTTCTGCCGCAGGAAAACTGCCACTGACCTTGCGCTGCCCCAGTTCGTCGTCGAGCAACAGGATGCGCCCCGGGTAATAGCGCCCCAGGTCTTCGACCACCTGCGCCAGCGGCACCTGGTAGTAATTCAGCCAACCCTGGCGCCAGGCCAGGCGGGTGTCGCCGTCCACCGCCACAAGGTCGCCCAGCTGGCCTGCAGCGTAGGCGACCTGCTGGTTGGCCGTCAGTTCGCGCCTTGCGGCGCCCGGCGCCGGGCTTACTGCCACCCGCCCGCTACGTACCGTGACCTGGGCGCCTTCGCCCTGCCCACGCACTTCAAACTGGGTGCCGAGCACCCGCACCTCGCCACCCGCTGCTTCGACCAGGAATGGCTCACCGGTATGCGTGACCTGGAAGAACGCCGCGCCATGCAACAAGCGCACACGCCGCTCGCCGCGGACAAAATCGACTGCAATCGCGCTCTGCGCATCCAGCGTCACTTGCGACCGGTCGGCCAGCATCACCTGGCGCACCTGCCCGGCACTGCTGTAGTCGGCTTGCAGGTCCTGGAGCCACAGGCCAGGCTGCCAGCCCCTGGCAATGCCCACAGCCAGGACCAGGCAGGCCGCCAGCGCCAGTGCCGCGAGCCGCTGCCGCCACGGCGACCTGGCCACTGGCCGGGCCATCGCGTCCAGATAGCGCTGCAGGCCTTGCTGTTCTTCGTCAGCCAGGCGCGCCGCAGCGGTGCCGCTGGCCTGCCACAGCGCCTGCGCCTGGGCGAAGGCTGCACGGTGCGCGGGGTGGCTCAGCAGCCAGCGCTTGAACGCGGCCCCCTCGGCGTGCGCGGGCTGCTCGTTGATGCGGCTGAGCCATTGCAGTGCAGCCTGGGACTGCGCCTCGGTAATCGGCGGTAGATGGCTCATCGACGGGCGCTCCCGGGCCGGCGTGGGATGGACGCGGGATCGGCCACACTCGCCTTGCACGCCTCGAGGGCGCGCATCATATGCTTTTCCACAGCACTCTGGGACAGTTGCATGGCCGTGGCGATCTCGCCGTACTTGCAGCCGTGAATGCGATTGAGCAGGAAGATCTGCCGGGTGCGCTCGGGCAAGGCGCGCAAGGCGGCTTCGATGCGCTGCAGATCGTGGTCGACCTGCACGGCCTGCTCCGGCGCCTGGGCTTCATCTGCCGGCAACGCAGCTTCGACCACACGTTCGCGGCTGCCTTCACTGCGCAAGTGGTCGATAGCCAGGTTGCCGGCGCAGCGCAGCAGATAGGTATCCAGGGCTTCGACCTTGACCTCGGGGCGGCGCCAGAAACGCAGGAACAGCTCCTGGACCAGGTCCGATGCCGTGGCCCGGCAACCGACCCGACGGCTGACCAATGCCTCCATGCGCGCGCGCTGGGCCTGGAACACTTCGACGAAACGCGCACGTCCGCCGCCGTTGTCGGCGCCCGGCTCGAACATGTTGCCCGGTTCACTCATCGGGTCACCCGGCATACACCACGAGCAACGGCCCCAGCACCACGCTGACGGCGGCCAGGCCCAGCAGCAGCCGGGGCAGGTATGGCAGGCCGAATACCCACACGGTCGCCCCGGCCATCAGTACCGCGACCCATTGCACCAGGCCATGGGCCCAGCCACGCAGGTGTACGCTGAGTACCAGCGAAGCCAGCAACAGCAACCAGCCGGCGCCACGCAACAGGCGCAGCTGGCCTGGGCGCGGCTTGCGCCTGAGCAAGTCGGCGAAGTGTTTTTGCATGGCCAGGCACAAGGCAACCAAGCCAGCGAATGTGATCAGTGCGATGCCTGCCATCAGCTTGCCCCCGCCGTTTCGGCAGGTGGCGTGCTGGCTGCTCGCCGGGCGCGTCCGGCAGCCGCCCTCGGCTTACGCGACAGCTTGCCGGCAAGCCAGGCGAGGAACAGGCCGGTCGCCAGCGCCGTCAGGTCGAAGCCGGCCATGGCCCAGTCCCCTGCCGGCAGCGAATGGTTCAGGCCCTGGCCGGTGGTCAGGGCATTGAGCAGCGGCAGCAGGGCAAACGCCAGCGCGCCCAATGCCAGTTGCTCGGCCCAGGCCCGGTGCCCACTGCGCAGCATGGCGTGCACCAGCGTCAGCCCCCAGGTGATGAAGAAGGTATTGACCTCCCAGTCGGCCCGGCCTTGCACCCCCAGCGGGATCAGGCGGTTGGCCCAGAAGAAACCGGCAACGGCCAGCAACAGCCCGCTCATGCTGGCGATGTTGAGTACCTCGACCAGGCGCAGCTCGCCCGGCAGGCGTTCGTTCCCGGCATGCTTGAGCTGACGCTTGCCCAGCCACATCACCAGCCCGGTGCCGATCACCGCGGTACCCGCTAGGCCAAAGAAGAAATACAGCCAGCGCAGCCAGGGCCCGGCGAAATTGCCCATGTGCAGGCCGGCGAAACTGAACGCGGCCATCATCACCCCGCTCTCCGGCTTGCCCTGGCTCAGCAGCGCACCCGTGGTGCCATCGAACGTCCAGTTGGCGCTGCGCCGGTAGGCAACGTGGTCGGCCGACGATTGGCTGAAGGTTACGCGGGCATTGCGGTCGCCCGGGTTCTGCACCTGGATATCGCCAATACGCGCGCCCGGTTGCAGCTCCTGAACCCTGACGTACAGGCCTGCCAACGGCACCAGCGGTGCGGCGACCTGGGCTGGCGCAGGCGCATCGTTGCGGCCGAACAGGTCGTTGAAGTACTTGCCGGTGTCATTGCCATAGCTGGCCATGATGCCCGCCGGCATGACCAGGTACATGAACAGCACCAGGCTGCTGTAGCTGATCATCAGGTGGAACGGCAGCACCAGCACGCCGATGGCGTTGTGCCCATCCAGCCAGGAGCGCTGGCCCTTGCCGGGGCGGAAGGTGAAGAATTCCTTGAAGAACTTCTTGTGCGTGATAATGCCGGTCACCAGCCCCAGCAACATGATGAATGCACAGAACGTCGACAGCCAGCGGCCATAGGGGTGTGGCATCTGCAACTGGAAATGGAAGCGGTAGAAGAATTCACCACCGCGGCTGTCACGTGCCTGCAGCGGCTCACCGGTCTGGGTATCGAGGGTCTGGCTGACAACGCCACGTGGCCCGCCATGGGTATCGCGATAGCCCACGTTCAAGCCCGCCTCACGTGCGTTGGGCAGGCGGATGAACCACGTTCCCGAATGACCTGCGTTGTCCAGCAGGTAACGCTGGGCCACCTCCAGAGCATGGGTCGGGTCCAGTGCCTGGCTACGCACCTCCGGCCTCGACCAGTGGGTGATCTCTTCCTTGAAGTACGACAGCGTGCCGGTAAGGAAGATGGCAAACAACAGCCAGCCAAAGATCAGGCCGGTCCAGGTGTGCAGCCAGGCCATGGCCTGGCGGAAGCCTTCTTTCATGCGCTTGTCATCCAGTAGGCCAAGCCGCTGATCACGCTCAGCAGCACTGTGGGCGTCAGCACACCCAGCCAGGCGCGCAAAGCGCTGCGGCAGGCGAAGCACCAGATGAACGCCAGCAGGTAGAAGACGAATGACAGCAACAGGCCTGTGAGTGTGGCATCGACCTGCGGCAATGGCGCCACCAGAGCAATGCAGACGCTGGCCATCGACGCCAGCAGGTAGCCGCCCAGCAAGGCGGCCAGGCTGCGTGAAGTCACGGCCAGGCGATAGCTGAGCGGGAGGCTGGCGGTTTTACGCGTCATGGCGAACGGTCGGGCGTTATCGGGCGTTCAATAATAATGATTTCAATTCTCATAAGCAAAGGCTGAGCGCTGCCGGTCAGCTGTGGCCGTGTATGCAACCAGAAATTTATTTTCAAAAAGGGCTTGAATTCGTTTCGCCGTTGCCTGACCTTAGAGTCAAGAGACGCAGAATTTCCAAGGGTCTCAAAGGCCTAGGCGCGTCTCCATGCGAGCAAGCTGAATAAGGATTGAATCATGCAAATCCAGGTCAACAGCAGCAACCATTTCGAAGGCAACGCCCGGCTCGACCAGTGGGTCCGCAGCACCCTGCAGAGCTCGCTGGAACGTTACGAAGACGACCTCACCCGCATCGAGGTCCACCTGCGCGACGAGAACGGCGCCAAGCCCGGACCGCATGACAAACGCTGCCAGATGGAGGCTCGCCCCAAAGGCCATCAGCCGATCTCGGTGACCCACACTGCCACTTCGCTGGACCAGGCAGTCGATGGTGCCGCCACCAAGCTGAACCACGCGCTGGAACACTTCTACGGCAAGCTGCGCAGCAAGCGCGGCGCCCTGGAACTGAATGACCCGGACGCCTGATCGGTAATGCCAGCAACGCCCGGCCTCGTGCCGGGCGTTTTCGTTGGTGTCGATCAATGGCACTGAACCAACCGCCGAAGGCGTCGGTCAACCCCTGCAGTCATTCATTGCAGAAGCACGACCATGAACAACCCATTCGAACGAATCAGTGCTGCATTCGCCCACGAATACCGGGTCAACCTGAGCATCGCCAACCTTGACGGCAGCATCATGCTGACCCTGTCCGACGACAGCGGCGTAGTCGCCAAGCGCCTCATCACCCAGGCCCAGCGCAATGACCCGGTGCGCCTGCAACGGGTGATCGACAGCATTCGCCTGGGCCTGGCCATCGAACACAACCAGAACCCCTTGCAGGTGCTGGCCGCACTGACCCGCGACGCTCAGCGCGAACCCCGCCATTTCATGGCCAACTGAGGGCTACTTGCCCTCCTCCACTTCCTTGCCATTGGCATCCAGCACCTTGGTCGAGGGGTAGCGGTACGAGGCGTAGCGCACCACGAGAATCGAGAACGCCAGCAACAGGATGCCACCGCACAGGTACAGCAGCCCTGCGTCCGGCGCCTTGTGGTGCGAGACATCGCCGATCAGCAGGCGGGTCAGTGCAGTGATGGCCACGTACAGCAGGAAGCGGATCGGCATGTGGTTGGTCTTGAAGTAGATCCCGACCATCGCCCCCAGCTCCAGGTAGATGAACAGCAGCAGAATGTCATCGACGCTGACCCCGCCCTTGCCGAGCATGTCCAGGAAGGTCATCACTGCCGCATAGGCGGTGATCGCGCCAATGCCGAACAGCGCCAGGTAATGGAATGCCTCGACGCACAGGTTGCCCAGCGAGTCGGCCGAGCCATGCAGGCCCTTGCGCAGCTTTTCTGCCCATTTGATGTTCACGTTGTTCCATTCCCCGATACGTCTTGAAGGATGATGCGCCACCGGTGTGACGCTTGTGCCATGCAGTTAAAGGGCCAGGCCCTTGCCTTGGAAGGCGACCGATTGCCGCAAGGCACGCGCCCACGGGCTGAAGAATGGGCTTGCGCGGCAATGGCAAATGCCATTACTGTATATGGATACAGTAGATCGTAACCTAACCAGCAAAAGGCACAGAGGTGATGAATGGCCGTCGAAGTGGTGTATCGCAGCAGCCGCGACCCGGAGCGCTTGTTCATGGATAAGGCCGAAGCAGACCGTCACGACAAGATGCTCGAACTGGCCGAGCGCCTGGCCGACGTGCTGCACAAGGCCGTGCCCTCGCTGACCGAGCAGCAGGTCGAGGAAGCCGGCATCTACATGGCGAGAAACCGCGATGTGTTCGCCCGTGCGTTCAAGAGCCAGCCGGATGCGTTGGCCGAGTTGCTCGAGGCGCCAGCGGCCGAGTAACACTTGCGCTGGCCTTTGCAGGAGCGGCCGTCAGCCGTAGAGCAACCGCTCCGCCAGCATCTGCGCCACCCGCGCCGGCGAGCGTTTCTCCGCCTGCGCATGGCCGAACACTTCGGTCAGCCGCGAAGGTATCCGCGCCAGGTGCGCGGTGATGGTGCCCAGGTCCTCGCCACGGTGGGTAAGCGCCACGTAGATCAACCCACCGGCATTGATCACGTAGTCCGGCGCATACAGAATTCCGCGCGATTCCAGCTGGTCGGCCACCTGCAAGGTAGTCAACTGGTTGTTCGCCGCCCCCGCCACCGCTGCGCAACGTAACTGCATCACACTCTGCCCGTTCAGCACCGGGCCCACGCCGCAGGGCGCAAAGATGTCGCAAGGGGTGCTGAGCAACGCATCATTGGTAACCGGCTTGGCATCGAACTGCTCCACTGCCAGCCGCACCCGCCCGGGATCGAGGTCGCTCACCAGCAAGTCCGCCCCCGCCGCATGCAGTTGCTCGGCCAGCGCATAACCGACATTGCCCAGCCCTTGCACCGCGACCCGCAGCCCCTGCAGGTCATCACTGCCAAGCCGGAACGAAGTGGTTGCACGTATGCCGGCGAAAACCCCCATCGCCGCGTGCGGTGAAGGATCGCCGCAGGCCGTGGTGCTGGTCACATGCGGGGTACTCTGGGCAATGCAGTCCATGTCCAGGGTAGAGGTGCCGCTGTCCACGGCAATGATGAAGCGCCCCTGCAAGGTATCGACGAAGCGGCCAAAGGCCTCGAACAGCGCGGCACGGTTTTCCACATGCGGGTTGCGCATGATCACTGCCTTGCCGCCACCCAGTGGCAAGCCGGCCAGCGCTGCCTTGTAGCTCATGCCCTGGGCCAGGCGAATGGCGTCGGTCATGGCGCTCTCGTCGTCGGCATACGGCAGGTAGCGGCAACCGCCCATGGCCGGCCCCAACTGTTCACTGTGGATCGCCACCACGGCCTTGAGGC
>Ga0268257_1002624_pt1 | contig 12539 bp, 17 predicted proteins | sample AgamicAtPrz_FD_200249 | JGI IMG/M metagenome (GOLD analysis project Ga0268257, IMG submission 200249) | Agave microbial communities from Guanajuato, Mexico - At.P.rz (v2) (version 3) | ecosystem: Host-associated > Plants > Phyllosphere > Phylloplane/Leaf | place: Guanajuato, Mexico | collected...
ACATCCTGATGAATTAAAGGTTGTTTATGAAAAATGCCAAAAATCGGGAGATGCATCGGAAAACTGCAAGAACGCCAATGAAGCCCATTCTCAAATCAAGCAACTAAATGCCCCCACTCCAGATTTAAACAACTTAGAGGAGTAATCTATGAGCGCCGGTCTTTTTGTTGGTGTTGATAAATACCTCATCGGAGGAATTACAGACGCCACAAAGGGATTGATGATGTCTTACTCTTCCATGATGATGGGGCTGGCTGCTATGTCAGCCACCCTTTACATCACATGGCGCGGTTACCAGACCTTAGCAGGCAAGCTCTCCACGCCAATGGAGGATGTGGTCTGGGACATCATGAGGATGGCGATCATCCTTTCCTTTGTAGCAAACGCCGAGGGTTATCTTGATGGTGTAATCGACGCAATTAATGGATTAAAGGAGGGCTTTTCAGGCAGTGATAGTATATGGCAATTACTGGATTCCTTATGGAATAAGGCTAAGGTGCTGGGTAAAACTCTGCATGACATGGATGATTCTACATATATTAAAGATGAGGGGATGACGGCTCAATTCTATGTATGGTTAGGAGTATTTGTATTGATGATAGTCACGGCCTTCGTTTCTATGGTCGCCGAGGTTATGATTTTGCTCCTGAGCATTACTGCGCCGGTATTCATATTCTGCCTGATATATGGTTTCCTTCGCCCTATGTTTAACAACTGGCTGCAAAATATTTTCGCAGCAATACTAACTATTTTATTTTCGGCTCTTTCGTTACGAATCGTAGTGACCTATTTAAATCTTGTGCTTGATAAGGCAACAAGGGTTGCTGACAATTCGGCAATTGTTGAGCTGGGCGCGCAAGTCTGCCTTGCCGGTGTTTGTGCGGCAATACTGGTTTACATCTCAGCCAAGCTGGCCGCAGCGCCGGTGCGAGCGCAACGGTTTCCATGCAGGGGCTTGCTGCTATGGGGATTGGTGCGGCTGCCTTTGGTGCCGGGAAGCTGGCCGGGGGCGCAACGAAGCAGACAACGCGATCTATTCGGGACAACATTCAGGGCTGGAAAGATGCCAGTGCAGGCAAACCACCCACACCCGGAGGCGGTGCAGGTTACAACGCATCGAAAGCGCGTAAATATGCTATCGAGCAAATGATTGCCCGCAATGAAGCCCGCAGGCTGGCACAGTCGCGGGAATCAGCAGTGAAAAAATTCAACAGTTAACCTCTCTCAGATATCGTCACCTCAATCTATGAAAATATAAACATATTTTCATAGAAAAATCAGTAAGGACATAACTTATGAAACGCTTGATTGCGCTGGCTTTGCTGTGCGCGCTTTCCGGCTGCGCCCGGAACTCACTTCCCCCTGCCTTTAGCGGAAAGGGCGAACCCGTAAACACCCCTCAGATTATGGCGGAGCTGAACGGCCATGAGTGAACAGAAATTAATTGCTGAGTCCCGCAGCTTTGAACAACGGGAAATCGAACGCGACAAACGCGCAGCGAAAGCTGGTTTCGTGGTGGGCGGTGCGGGGCTGCTGATCGCAGTTCTGGCCGTCGCTGCAATTCTGGTGATGTTGCCCCTTAAAGAGACAACAGTGGAGCTGGTTACTGTGGACAATCATACCGGTCGAACGCAGCACATAACCCGTGCATCAAAAACCAGTATCACGGCTGAGGAAGCCTATCAGAAAGCGATGGCGGCTAATTACGTGAAAATCCGCGAGCGCTACGTCTATCCCTCCCTCCAGGACGATTACGAGACGGTACAGATGTACAACAGCCCCGAGGTCAACAATGACTATCTGGCGTTGTATGCCGGTAAAAACGCCCCGGATAAGGTTTACAACAACGGGGCTAACACGGTGAAGATTGACATCCTGTCTAGTCAGATCACCGATGGCACGGCTCCCGATAAGGTCGCCACTATCAGGTACAAAAAGACCATCCGCCGCCTTGTTGATAACCAGACCCGTTACGAGTACTGGGATGCGCGTTTTACGTTCCACTCTGATCCGAATAAAGAGATGAGCGACGAAGAGCGCGAGGTTAACTATTTCGGCTTTACCGTCACGAGCTGGCAGACAGACCGTGAAATCCGGGGAGGTGAATGATGAACAAAATTACGCCTGTATTCCTTGCGCTGATGATGTCCGGCGCGGCGTGGGGGGCGGCGATGCCGCAGGCAAGCCGTTACGATGCCAGGGTTCAGCAGGTTATTTATAACCCGCAGAACGTAACCGTCATCAACACCAAGCCCGGTTTTATGACCACGCTCGTCTTCGACAGTGACGAGGCTGTTATTGATGCCAAACCAGGCTTTGATGAAGCCTGGGAGGCTAAAAAAGATGCCAACCGCGTGTATGTTCGTCCGGTCGCGCTCCAGCAGGGAGCGCCAGGGCAGGACGGTAATACTGCCCAGGTCGTTATCCCACCCAACAGCCAGGACTGGCATACAAACATGCTGGTTGTCACCACCAAGCGCCTCTACAACGTCGAGCTGAACGTTATCGATGATAAATCGGCTCAGCAACCGGCTTTCCAGGTCAGCTACAGCTATCCCGGAGAGGCGCGCGATAAGGCGAACCGGGAAGCGTCGGCCAGACAAAAAGAGTGGGAGCAGAAGCAACAGGAAGCCCGCATTGAGAAATCACTGAACTCGGCGCAGACGCCCCGCAACTGGGATTACACCAAATATCCGGGGCAAGGGAGTTTCAGCATTGATCCTGACTTCGCCTATGACGACGGGCGATTTACGTTTGTGGGCTTCTCTCCGGCCAAATCCATTCCCTCAGTAACTAAAGAGCTGAACGGCAAGGAACACACGGTAAACACCGGCATTCAGAAAAAGGGCGACTACACCGTCCTAGTTATCCAGGAGGTTACGCCGCGTCTCGTGCTTCGCTCCGGGAATGCCGTTGTGGGGCTGGAAAACAAAAGCTATGGCCGGGTTCAGGCTCCCGATGGTTCGACGGTATCGCCAAAGGTTGAACGGGTCGAGAAGCCTGAAAGCAATTAACTTATAAAAATATATTTATATTTTTATATAAAGGAAAACTCCATGAAAGATGAAGACCTGATTTTGCCACCTGATGAACATCAGGTGGCACCGGCGCAAGCCGGTGATGATGTGGCGGAGCTCGAACGCGAAGCACGGGCAAGGAGAGAGGCGGCCATGCTCAACGAGCAGGACGACGATGAAAAAGACCCGGTACAACCTGCCGTCAATAAACTGAAAAAGCGCAAGCGCGGAAAAATGACAGCCTTTCTGGCGCTTGTCGCGGTTGCCCTGATTTTCCTGACATGGGGCGGGAACTGGGTATACCGCAACTTTCTCGCTCAGCCTAAAGAGGAGAAACAGCAGGAGCCTGCACCGCAGACAAGCCAGACCGATTATCGCAAGCGTAATGATCTCGGGATGGCCACTGACACCGGCCAGCAGGAACAGCCCCAGCAGGACAACAGCCAGGGCAGCACCGAGGGCAACAATACAGCAGGTACGGGACAGGCAACACCGGCAGCCCCGTTACAGCTCGATAAGGCGCGTTTCCTGGTGCGCCGTGACGGCGAGGCATCCTCTCAAGGCCAGGTGAAAACACGGCAGCAGGAGATGGCGCAGCTGTCGGGCGCAACCGGTACGGACGCCACGGCGTCCGCTCAGGCTCAGGCTCAGGCTCAGACTCAGACTCAGGCTCAGGGGGAGGGGCAAGGGCAACAACAAGATGCGACCGCGGCCACAACCGGACAAAGCCCCGCAGCGGTTCGGCGCATCCCGTTTAATCCTGATCTCTATATTCCTGAAAACACCTCCATTCCGTGCTCGCTGGATTATCGTTTCGTCTCTGACCGAGCCGGAAAGCTGCGCTGTACGATCACAACCGACATCTGGAGCGCCAGCGGTAATACCAAGCTGATTGAGAAGGGCACCTCTGCAACCGGCATATACCGGACAGGCGGCGATGATGGAATGAGACACGGCCAGGGGCGGGCGTTCGTCATCATTACGAAACTGCGTACCAAACAGAAACCCTATCTCGATATCCCAATGGTAGATACAAACGCCGCTGGCGCACTGGGCGAGGCGGGCATGGATGGATGGGTTGATAACCATTTCGCCGACCGGTTCGCCGGGGCGCTGATGGTCGGCATGATCCCCGATGTTGCGGCGTGGGCATCAAACAGTGCCGGACAGAAGGACAGAAACACGGATTACACGGAGAACAGTCGGCAGGCGATGGCGGATATGGCGAGAACCACGCTTGAGAACAGTATCAACATCCCGCCCACGCTCTACAAAAACCAGGGGGAAATTATCAACCTGATCACCGGACAGGATATCGATTTCTCCAATATCTATACACTGAGGATGAAGGAATGACGGCTACTAACATCTCTCTAGACCGCTATAAGCAACGGTTTTTTGGTGATTTCCTTGAGCTCCCCGGACTCACAGAAATTGCTGTAAACCGTCCTGATGAGCTGTTTACCAAAATCAATGGCGTGTGGACACAGCACGCCGTTTCTCTCAGCTATGACGACTGCTATAACTTTGCCCGCTGCCTGGCAAAGCATCACAACGACAACATAGAGGACATCAAGCCGGGGCTGTCGGCCACGCTGGAATCTGGCGAACGCTGCCAGTTGGTTGTACCTCCGGCATGTGAGCGCGGCACGGTCTCTGCCACAATCCGAAAACCTTCGAGGGTACAAATCCCGCACCAGTCATACATTGATGCGGGATTTTATAATCGTGTAACGGGCTCTGAACAAACCGAAACACACGATGCCGAGCTAATTGAATTGTACAATACAAAAAACATTCCGATGTTTATGGAAAAGTGCGTTGAATACGGGAAAACCATTGCGGTTGCAGGTGAAACGAGCACCGGGAAAACGACCTATATGAAAATGCTGATAGGTTATATCCCGTTAGACCTCAGGATCACAACAATTGAGGACAACCCCGAAATTACGTTCTTTAAACATAAAAACTATGTGCATCTTTTTTATCCGTCTGAGTCATCAGACGAAAAAGGTTCGATTGTTACGCCAGCGAGTCTTTTGCGCTGGAATTACCGGATGAACCCCGACCGCATTTTATTAACAGAGGTCAGGGGAGCCGAAGCCTGGGACTTCCTGAAAATAACAGGTTCAGGGCATGAAGGGAGTATGACGTCTATTCATGCCGGTTCGGCAATGGAAGCCATCGACGGCTTTATTACGCGCTGCTATGAAAACCCACAATGCGCACAACTTCCCTATGCCTTTATGTTACGTAAGGTACTGGATAGCCTGGACGTTATTGTGAGTATCGATCTGGACGGCAATATCCGCCGAATGAATGATATTTATTTCCGTCCTGTACATCGAAAAGAATATTTCGAGGCCATGAAATCATGATAAATGTAAAGCACACCATCTTTATTACATCATTACTTTGCGGATGTTCATCTCCACCGCCGCCGGTGCCGGTGGAATGGGACAAGCCCTCCACCTCCGTTAACAGCACAATGCCACAATGGGATGATAACAATATTATCATCCCCTCAAGAGAAGTTAACGGGAAATGGTCAGCTGTAATACGTGCAACGAACTTTGACGATACGTTATGGACGCCAGCAGTTTTTTACGCCGCTGCGCATTCTCCAAGAATTGTTATCAGCACCCCATCAGGTGATAACTTCTTTAAAGCTAAAAGCTGGCTTCGCCAGCATGGAGCAAAAGGAGTTATCGAATATCAGCCAGCATTGAATTGTATCGCATGCAGTGAAACGAGCATTTATTTCTCGCGTTAACATCGGATAATAATCAGGAGTTAAAAATGAAAAGAACCGTCATTTCGGCTGCGTTGTTATGCCTGCTTGCCGGAGCGCCATTTTATTCTTTCGCAGCTGACCCGTGCAAAGTTGCTTTTTGTATGTATGGAAAAGCAACAGGAAATAGCGGCGGGAGCGAATGCAAATCAGCTGAACGCGACTTTTTCAATATCGTCAAAAAGAACAAACACGGCTTTCAGCCAGGACGTACATTTGATGCCCGAAAAGCATTTCTTGGCGAATGTCCTGACGCAGGGAAAGAAGCAATAAACACGATCCTATCCAAATATGGACGAAAACGCGGAGGCTAAAATGAAAAACCATTCATGGTTTATTTATTTCATCATCCTCGGACTTGCCGCATATATTTCTTTTATTTACGCATTCCATTAACAAAACAACCAACCAAATCAAAAAAAATATGGAGACCAAAAGTGGATAATTTTAAATTAATGATCGTAATTATACTGCTTATGTTGTTTGTCATTTGGTCATCCTTTTTCTTTATCGAATCCCTTTTCAAAAGCATCATTCACTAACACACTTAAAACAGGAGTTAGAAATGAACAATCAAGATTTATTTATTAAAAACATCAACTCAAAAGAGCAGGACAGAATTTCAGTTAAAAAGGTTGTGGATGAAATTTCAAAGAGTGCTCATCGCGGATGTGGCCTTTATCATGAGCTTTACCATTCACGTTTACTTAACGAATTACGAAACCATACCGAATACCTTGATGCAGTCGACGCGGCTAAACTGAAAGATTACGCTGCGTCTCAAGGTCTTTATATTGACGATGAATCAATTCGCGCAGCTGAGGAGGCAGAAGCAGCATGCTGGCGAGAAATACGAGCCCAGCAAGAGTAAACACCCAGCTAATCTAGCCAAGTACGAAGCCGGAGCCGATGGTTTTAGGCTTCCTTATTTCAGGCTTCAATTTCGGAGAAATTGTTAAGACGTGAAATAAGGAAGTGGAGCGCGGAAAGAAAATTCAATTTCGGAGAAATTGCTAATTTTCAGCATCCGCGCCCACCTGCGAACATTCGCCCACAGCGAATTGAGCAGGCCGGGGGGAGCCGCAAAAATTTTGCCGCCCCAGCGAGCAAAAAGGCACGCCCACGTGCCGCTTTTTGTGGGGGGCTTGCCCCGCACACCGTCGCAGCCAGGTGATATTTCCCGCCCCAGCGGGGAATAGCACCGATTAGGCGCGACCAACCCCTTTAAAGCAGCGTTCCGATTTTTACGAGCTTGCGAGGAAAAATAGGCTAAACGCAGCGTCTTAAAGGGGTTGGTCGCGCGTAGCGCGCGACGGTGTGCCGCTTTTGACGTTGGGGGTTTTGGCAGGGCGTCCAGCCCTGACATTACCCCCATGTATCATGCAGTGAGGGCGTCCAGCCCGACCGGAATGATACACGCCGTTGCCCGTCCTGCGCGGGTTTCGGGGGGAAGACGACCACTGGTCGGCTTTTTCCCGAAAGCTCGCAGAACGGGCATGAGCGTCTCTGACGCTCATGATCTTTTAGGGTTTTATGGGGTCGAATCATGGAGTCATTGTATGGAGTCGCGCCGCGACTCGATGCTTTGACTCCATGACTCGCCCCCATTCTTCTGACATTACGCCCGGAGCAAATAACATGGGATCACATCTGGTGCAAAGACTGAATGGCTTTGCAGACGCCTTTTCTGTTTTTCTTTTATGGCTGCAAGACAGCCCGGTAATACTCTCAATATTGGCGGGGCTAACGCTTCCTTTTATATTCCACCTGCCGAGGGAGGAAAGAAAAAACGCACCCTTCTGGTTAAAGTGTGTAGCGTGTGCATCTATCTTCTTCTTTATTTTCGGAACAATATCACCGCTTACCATACAGGGCTTGAGCTACCTGTTTAAAGTTCTCGATAACAATATTATCTTTAAGCCGGTGCTGTGGGGGCTGACGATTGCATTCACCTTTATCGGTTTATTTTTCCACATAATGACGCGCAGATTACTGGCAGGAGAAATCGACCACCTTAAACACAGGATGATTAAAAAGAGCAAGCTGGAAAGGAATACCAGAACAGACGTAAGAGAAGTAAAGGACATGCTTCCTGACAGCATCACATACAATCCACTTGAGTATATCGACCTCTCAAAAGGTGTATTCATCGGTCTAGATAAAGATGACCAGCCGCAATATATAACCGTTAAAGAGTTTCAGTCTCAGCATGCAGATATGATAGGTACAACCGGTTCCGGTAAAGGCGTAAGCGCCTCCGTCCTTCTTTATCAGGCAATTTTATTAGACGAAGGTGTATTTGTTGAAGACCCGAAAAATGATGAATGGGCTCCGCACGTTCTCCGTGAAGCCTGCCGAGTTGCCGGGAAAGAGTTCACACTGATAAACCTTAATGACCTTAATTTTCAGCTAGACCTTTTAGCTGATATTAACCATGAACAACTGGAAGAACTTTTTAACGCAGGCTTTAGCCTTGCGAAAAAAGGAGAGGGTGCAGACTTTTATCGAATCGCTGACCGCAGGGCAGCAAGAAAAACATCCGCCATTTATGAAAAAGGAATGACGCTACGCGATTTATTCAATACCGACTTTGTTAAATCGCTGGAAGAAGATGTCCCGGCATTCTATGGTGAACTTGAAGAAATAGCGCTCGTTAACTCAATAAATGCCACATACGGCTTCTCTCTTAAAAAGATATTTGATGAGGGCGGCTGCTGCTACATTATTGGTTCAATGCGCAATCAGAAAATAATTTCTGCTCAACGTATGATACTTACACGGCTGATTCAGATCGCCGAGACACGAGACAGGATAAAAGAGAAGCCCCGGCCAATTGCCATTTTCCTTGATGAACTTAAATATCATCTTTCACGTCCTGCCCTGGAAGGTTTAGGCGCAGCCAGGGATAAAGGCGTGCATATATTAATGGCTCACCAGTCACTTAAAGACCTTTATGATTGCCCCGCAGATCTAGATGGTGATGCCGTCGCCGGTTCAGTGGTTGAAAACTGTAAATTCATGCTGGTTTATCGTCTGCGCGATCCTGATACAGCAGAGTGGGTAGCAAGAATGACGGGCTCTATTCTGGTTGATGATGAAATGAGGAAGGTCACGACTGATATATCTCTTACTGAGAAAATGGATACTGACAGGATGATAAGGCAGGCGGAAAGATACTACATAGATTCAAACATGCTTCTTAACCTTCCTGAATTCGTTGGTTTCGTTTTCACACAAAAAGACCTGGCAAAAGCTACCAAGCTTTACCATATACCAGTCAAGAAAAAGTATATGAATCTTCTTTCCTTTGAGAATAAATCCGCAGCGCCTGCCTTTAATGAAAGTGAGCAGGAAAGACCATCTATCGATTTGTGAGGAAAAAATGCTTATTCATGACGTAACGGAAAGAAAAAAAGCGTCAGCCAGTAAAATGCTTAGTCTCCTGAGTTTCCTTAAGGAGGAAACATATTCCGACTTTAATACGCTGCGTAATGTTCTCGGATTCAGTAAGAACGCACACAGCCCTTTATATAAGATACTCAACCGCGCTGTAAAAGAGGGTTTCATCATCAAGCATGAAATCCCTGGTATAAAACAAAAAATAACCATATGGGGAATAACAATGCAGGGGCTGGCAATGGTAGTCACTGCTGATGATCACGTTTTTCCGGGTTATTTTGAACCCGGAAAACTCAAGTACTGGACTCTTGAGCACCGGCTCCTTAACCAGCGTGTGCGAATCGCCCTTGAGGAAAAGGGCGGGAAGAACTGGATTAATGGTGATCGGAGCGAATTTAAGGCGCGTTATCCGGGCGTTCGCCATCGCCCCGATGGAATTATTACGTTAAACAGCGGGGCAGTTGTCGCAGTAGAAACAGAGCGCTCGCTTAAAACTCGCGCTCGCTACATCAACATAATTAACAGTCATCTGGCCGCCAGTGATGCCGGACGCTGGCACTATGCCATGTACGTTGCGCCGGATGAGAGGATTAAAACCGCCCTCATGAGGCTTTTTGACAGCATTAAAACGGTCGTCAGAAACAGTGTTCCCGTGCCTTTTGAAGGTAAAAACCGGGAAATGTTTCTTTTCCGCACCATAGATGAACTGGAGCAAGCAGCCGCCAGCGGCGGCCAGTGATTATTTATATAAATCTATTTTTATAAGGTGCGACTACAGAAAGGTTAAGTTATGGATGTCTGGGACTACTTTGATTCAGCCGAGAATACGGCAATATCACGCACTCGTGCGTTACAGGAACTGAAAAAACACGGAGTCAATGATATTGATGAGTTTTATGCAGATATGGGCGACTGTGATATTTATCGCGCCCAGGATGTACTGCGCTGGCTGGGTTACTGAAACAGAGTAACCGCAGAGACAGTTTAAGGCTTGAACAGGAGGCCAGACAGCATAGAATCTGGCTGTGGTCTGCATCAAATCCGGTTGAGCCCTGGAAGTGGCGCAACCAAAACAAATAGAATCATATAATTCTATTATACGTATTTACCTGATGGGCGAGGGAGCTATGTTTTTAACAAAATTTCATCCACTGACGCATAAAGTCGATGCGTTGATCATTCGTGACCTGAAACAGTCAATGCCTGTGAAATACTGGTTATTTCGCCTCGCGGAATGGGCGGCACGTATTGGGATTCTGGGCTTTATTTGCGTCTTTATCTCTTATTTTGCGATGGGAGCCCTTATACAGCGCGCAGGCGAACCGGTGCCGCCATCGCTGGCCGAGGTATCAGCAAGAGCAATCATCGCGCTGCTGACGCTTTTTATTGTGGGTACGATTACACGGGGAGCCCTGTTTTCCGACCTTGAGAAGAGAGTGAATGAGAAGAAGTGGCTGAACGATATGCGGTGAGGCCATCACCCGGCATAGATGCCGGGTGACCTGATGTGTCAGTGATGTTTTTTCCAGAACTCCTGGTAAGCTTCAAACAGCTCGCCATGCTTCATATCATTAGCCGCAGCAATCGAGCGAAACTCGCGTTTCAGCTCCATATCAATATACAGATTCAGCTGGGCTTTGCGCCCGTCAGCGCTTTTCCGGGTCGGGTTAAATCCGTGTTCGGTGTCCTGCTGGCTCGGTGGCTCGCCTTTGGTGTTGCGGGGTTTTGCTGGGACGTTCGCCATAATGTCACCTCCTATATAAATATAATTATATTATTATATGCTATTGCGTCAGTGTTGTCAGTCTGTCGATAACACCTTGCACAACGTCATCAGCTTTCTGACGAGGGCCAGGAAAAGGAGACTCAGTAAGCGCTAGCCCCTTATCCTGTGCCTGACTGAACGATGTCAGAAACGGGATGGCGCCTGGAATGACCGGCACACCGCACGGCTGCAAATATTCTACGGCAGCTCGATATTCACTCTCACTCTCACTGACCCCCGCAAAAACCACCGCCATTTTGTCTGTTGAATGCCCCTTGTTTCGCAAGGCATTAACAGTCGTCACAGTCGTTCTGAGATCATCCACGCTAAACCCTGTAGGCAGAACCAGCAGATCAACAATGTCGATAAGGCTGAGTAGTGATTTGGTGGCATATGCCGCACTGTCTATGACAATCAAATCCCACTGGCCTGACTCTATCTGTTTTTTTGCCTGAGAAACGGTGCCACAGCCTTGGATGGTTACCGGCGGTTCAAAGCCATTACGCAAACGGCGTTGCCCCCAGTCTAGGAACGACCCTTGATCGATATCCATGTCCAGGCCGAGGACACCCCACCCCGCTTTGGTGTATTCAGTTGCGATCGCGCGCGACATCGAGGACTTTTTCACGCCCCCTTTCCCATTAGCAAGAGCTATAACCGCTGTCATAGAACCCCCTATATAAATATTTTTATAGAAAAATATACCGTTATCGGAAGTGTAGCGCAGCCGAATACCGGAGTAAATATAAACCTATAACCATATAATTATAGGTTTATAGTTTTTTTTATTCCGCAGCCTCAAGCTGGCACTCGCACTGACCACACAGCAGTACGGCGGAGGGCTTCGCCCACGCATTCATACCGCATTCAGGGCAGGTGAATTTTGTCCGGGTGCCTGTCCCCTTAACCGGCGGTTTAATCATCACAGCCGCCTCGTCATCGTCTGCCATCAACTCAGGGCGTGATTTGCTGACGGTCAGGGTGAGACGGTTAATCAGATCGGTATCGTTTTCATCAGTGACGGCCAGCCAGTCATCGAGTATGTCACCGTTAATCTTCGACATGACAGCAGCGCCGGTAGACCAGCGGTCATACCAGGAGATTGAGAAGCCATTTTTTAGCAGGTCATAAACGGCTTTCTGGAAGCGGCCACTACGAATAATGTAGTGGGTCATTTGCTGACCAGTTTTTTTCCCACCGGGTACGCCTGTATTAGATGGCATCAGCCCAATATCTTCCATCTTCCCGCCCCAAACACGATCATGGTAACCGCCCCGGCATTTTTTCACGGGCGCATAGTGTTGCCAGACGTGCACCATTTCATGTACCAGCGTTGAGAGCGTATCCGCCAGAGAACGGCCACCAAAATAATCAGGATTCATCGCCAGCTCTGAAATACTTGATTCACCTGTAAAGCGTTCAGGAGCGAAGTAACCAAAGGTATTACGGCCACGCTGTAAGGTGATTAACAAGTCAGGCAAGGATCGGTCAAAGAGCGTTGCGTTAAACCAGTCGTAGGCTTCCTGTAACTCGCTGTACGCTTTGATGGCAGGTTTGATATCAGTCA
>Ga0268257_1002625_pt1 | contig 12523 bp, 8 predicted proteins | sample AgamicAtPrz_FD_200249 | JGI IMG/M metagenome (GOLD analysis project Ga0268257, IMG submission 200249) | Agave microbial communities from Guanajuato, Mexico - At.P.rz (v2) (version 3) | ecosystem: Host-associated > Plants > Phyllosphere > Phylloplane/Leaf | place: Guanajuato, Mexico | collected...
AACCTGACCTCGTCCGCCGCCGCCCCGCTGACCGCGCTGGTGGCCTCCTACTCGAGCCCCGAAGGGCTGTTCTGGGCCAAGCTCTCGGCCGTCTCGACCCTGGCCTGCGCGCCGATCCTGATCTTTGGCTGGATCAGCCAGAAGCAGCTGGTGCGCGGGCTCTCCTTCGGTGCCGTGAAATGATTTCCCGCGCCTCCCACGCCAATTCCGTTCTCGCCTCCGACAAGGACACCCACCATGGCTGACCTGAAAATCCGCAACCTGCACAAAGGCTTCGATGGCCACGCCATCATCAAGGGCATCGACCTGGACGTGCGCGACCGCGAGTTCGTGGTGTTCGTCGGCCCCTCCGGCTGCGGCAAGTCCACCCTGCTGCGCCTGATCGCCGGCCTCGAGGAGGTCAGCAGCGGCAGCATCACCCTCGACGGCGCCGACATCACCGACACCGCCCCGGCCAAGCGCGACCTGGCCATGGTGTTCCAGACCTACGCCCTGTACCCGCACATGACCGTGCGCAAGAACCTGTCGTTCGCCCTGGACCTGGCCGGCGTCGCCAAGCACGAGGTCACCGCCAAGGTCGACAACGCCGCGCGCATCCTCGAGTTGCAACCGCTGCTCGAACGCAAGCCGCGCCAGCTGTCCGGCGGTCAGCGCCAGCGGGTGGCGATCGGCCGCGCCATCGTGCGCAACCCGAAGATCTTCCTGTTCGACGAACCGCTGTCCAACCTCGACGCAGCCCTGCGCGTGCAGATGCGCCTGGAGCTGGCGCGCCTGCACCAGGAGCTGGCCGCGACGATGATCTACGTGACCCACGACCAGGTCGAGGCCATGACCCTGGCCGACAAGGTGGTGGTACTCAACGGCGGGCGCGTCGAGCAAGTGGGCTCGCCACTGGAGCTGTACCACCATCCGGCCAACCTGTTTGTCGCAGGGTTTCTCGGCACGCCGAAGATGGGCTTCCTGCGTGGGCACCTGAGCCGTAACCAGGGCAACCAGTGCGAGGTGGCACTCGAATGTGGTGCGCGCATCGCCCTGCCGCTGTGCGCGGGCGAGCTGCATACCGGCAGCCAGGTGACCCTGGGGATCAGGCCCGAGCACCTGAGCATCAGCCCGGTGTGCCAGGGCGCGCCGGGCTCGCTGCAGGTGACGGCCGATGTCAGCGAGCGGCTGGGCAGCGACAGCTACTGCCATGTGCGCGCCGCGTCCGGCGAGATGCTCACCGTGCGCGTGCGCGGCGACTTCGCGCCGACCTTCGGCGAGCCGCTGGAGCTGACCTTCGACCCCGCCCATTGCCACCTGTTCGACAGCAACGGCCAAGCCCTCGACAAGCGCCTGCAGCAGGCGGCCTAAGGACCTTCAGGATGAAACTCAACCAACACAACCTCCCCCGCCTGGCGGTCGCCCGCCCCAGCTACGACCCAAACCAATTACGCCAGGGCATCGTGCACATCGGCGTCGGCGGCTTCCACCGCGCCCACCAGGCTGCCTACACCGACGCCCTGATGAACCTGGGCGAAGGCCTCGACTGGGCCATCTGCGGCGCCGGCCTGCGCCGCGAAGACCGCGCCATGCGCGATGCGTTGGCCGCGCAAGACCACCTCTACACCCTGTTCGAACTGGGCGACCAGCCCGACACCCAGGTCCGCGTGGTCGCCGCGATCAACGGCATGCTGCTGGCCGAGGACGGCGCCGAAGCGCTGCTGGCCAAACTCGCCGAACCCAGCATCCGCATCGTCTCGCTGACCATCACCGAAGGCGGCTACTGCATCGACGACAGCACCGGCGAATTCCGCGCCGACCTGCCGCAGATCCAGCACGACCTGGCCAACCCACAAGCCCCGCAGAACGTGTTCGGCTTCCTCTGCGAAGCACTGCGCCGCCGCCGCGAGGCCGGCAGCGGGCCCTTCACGGTGATGTCCTGCGACAACCTCCCGCACAACGGCGACGTCGCCCGCAAGGCCCTGCTGGCCTTCGCCCACCTGCAGAACCACGACCTGGCCCGCTGGATCGACGGCCACGTCAGCTTCCCAAATGCCATGGTCGACCGCATCACCCCGATGACCAGCCCCGCCCACCGCCAGCAGCTGCTCGAGCGCCACGGCGTCGACGATGCCTGGCCGGTGGTGTGCGAGCCGTTTTTGCAATGGGTGGTGGAAGACAAGTTCGTCGCCGGCCGCCCGGCCTGGGAGCAGGTCGGCGTGCAGTTCACCGACGACGTCACGCCCTATGAAGAAATGAAGATCAAGCTGCTCAACGGCAGCCACCTGGCCCTCACCTACCTGGGCTTTCTGCAAGGCTACCGCTTCGTCCACGAAACCCTCGCCGACCCGCTGCTGCAGCGCTACATGCGCACCTTCATGGACCAGGACGTAACCCCGCAACTGGCCCCGGTACCGGGCATCGACCTGACGCGCTACAAGCACAGCCTCACCGAACGCTTCGCCAACCGCGCCATCGCCGACCAGCTGGAGCGCGTGTGCTCCGACGGCTCGTCGAAATTCCCCAAGTTCATCGTGCCCACCGCCAACCGCCTGATCGCCGACGGCAAGCCCCTGGAGCGCGTGGCCCTGGTGGTGGCCGCCTGGGCCCTCTACCTGCGCGGCGAGGACGAACAGGGCACGCGCTACAGCATCCCCGACCCCCGCGCCGCCGACTGCCAGGCCCGGGTGGCGCAGCGCGACGGCCTGGCCGCCCGGGTGCTCGGCGACGAGGCGATCTTCGGCAGTGCTATCCCCGCATCCAAAGCCTTCGTCAGCGCCTTCGAGCGCCTGTACGACAGCTTGCGCGAAGTCGGCGTGAGTGAAACCCTGCGCCAGGTCCTCGGCGACTGACACGGAGGCTTTCGAAATGGACGGACTGTTCCTCGGCATCGACTGCGGTACCCAGGGCACCAAGGCCCTGGTGCTGGACGCCGGCAGCGGCCAGGTGCTGGGCCTGGGCAGCGCTGCCCATGCACCGCCCCAAGGTCGCGATGGCCGGCGCGAGCAGGATCCGGCCGACTGGCTGCAAGCCCTGCGCACGACGGTGTCCGCTGCCTTGCGCGAAGCCGGCGTAGATGGACAGGCCATTCGCGCATTGGCGGTGTCCGGCCAGCAACACGGCCTGGTGCTGCTCGACGCCCAAGGCCAGGTGCTGCGCCCGGCCAAGCTCTGGTGCGACACCGAAAGCGCGCCTGAGAACGCGGAGTTGCTCGATGCCCTCGGCGGCGCCCAGGGCTCGCTTGAACGCCTCGGGCTGGTGATCGCGCCGGGCTATACGGTGTCCAAGTTGCTATGGACCCAGCGCCAACATCCCGAACTGTTCGCCGGCCTCGCCCATATCCTGCTGCCCCACGACTACCTGAATTACTGGCTGAGCGGTCGCGTCTGTACTGAGCCCGGCGACGCCTCCGGTACCGGCTACTACGATGTGCGCCGCCGCGCCTGGGCGCCTGATGTCCTTCAGCACATCGAGCCAGGCGAGCGTCTTTTGGCTGCGCTGCCTGAGCTGGTCGAATCCGGCGATTGCCTCGGCACCCTGCGCGAACAGGCCGCCACTGCCCTCGGCCTGAGCCCACAGACTTTGGTAGCCACTGGCGGCGGCGACAACATGCTCGGCGCCATCGGCACCGGCAATATCGCCCCCGGCATGATCACCCTGAGCCTCGGCACCTCCGGCACCCTGGCCGCCCATGCCGACCAGCCCCACGTCAGCGCCCAGGGCGAAGTGGCGACCTTCTGCGCCTCCAGCGGCGGCTGGCTGCCGCTGATCTGCACCATGAATCTCACCAGCGCCTGCGCCCTGGTCCGCGACCTGCTGGAACTCGACCTCGACCGCTTCACTGAGCTCGCCGCCCAAGCCCCGATCGGCGCCGACGGCCTGCTGATGCTGCCCTTCTTCGACGGCGAACGCGTGCCCGCATTACCCGAAGCCACGGCCAGCCTGCACGGCATGACCAGCGCCAACCTGACCCGCGCCAACCTCTGCCGCGCCGTGCTCGAAGGCACCTGCTTCAGCCTGCGTTACGGCCTCGACCTGCTGCGCGCCAGCGGCCTGCCAGGCAGCGAAATCCGCCTGGTCGGCGGCGCGGCGAAAAGCCCGTTGTGGCGGCAGGTGCTGGCCGACCTGCTCGGCCTGCCAGTGGTATGCCCCCAACAGACCGAAGCCGCCGCCCTGGGCGCCGCGATCCAGGCCGCCTGGAGCCTCGGCCGCCATCTGGGCCAGGGCGACAACCTCGAAACCCTGTGCCACCGCTGCGTCGCCCTCGACGAAAGCACCCGGACCCTGCCCCGCCCGACGCAACAGGCCGAGTACGAGGTCGCCTATCAACGCTACCGGGATCAACTGCCTGCACGCTGAGTGCGGGTATCCTTCCCTTGTCTATCGTTCTGGAGAACTGCATGTACCTGGTGTGTGGCGAGGCCCTGTTCGATGTCTTCAGCCTGGAAAACAGCAACCGCAGCAGCGAGCTGGGGTTTACCGCGATTGCTGGCGGGTCGCCGTTCAACGTCGCCGTCGGCCTGCGCCGGCTGGGCGTGGAATCGGCGTTGTTCGGCGGGTTGTCCAGCGATTACCTCGGCGCCCGGCTGCGCCGGGTACTGGAAGAGGAACGGGTGGACTGCCGCTACGTGGTGACCAGCGCTGCGCCGACCACCCTGGCCATGGTCGGGCTGGATGCCAATGGCTCGGCGCAGTATCAGTTTCGCGGTGAAGGGTGTGCGGATCGGCAGGTGCAACTGGAGCATCTGCCGGTGCTGGATGAGCGTGTGCGGGGGCTGCATGTAGGCTCGTACACCCTGGTGGTGCAGCCCGTGGCCGATACACTGATGGCGCTGGTGGAGCGCGAGCGGGACCGGCGCTTGATCAGCCTGGATCCGAACGTGCGGCTTAATCCGCAGCGGGATGTGGCGCTGTGGCGGCGGCAGGTGGAGGCGTTTGCTGGGCATGCGCATGTGATCAAGGCCAGTGAGGAAGACATCGCCCTGCTCTATCCGGGCCGGGAGACTCGGGACGTGGCCCGAGGCTGGCTGAACGATCGCTGCCGACTCGTTTTCATCACCCATGGAGCAGACGGAGCCAGCGTGCATTGCGCACATGGCTCATGGCAGCGCCCAGCAGATACCTCGTTGCCAGTAAGCGACACCGTAGGCGCCGGTGACACCTTCCAAGCCGCCGTGCTCGTCTACCTGGCTCGCCTAGGAGCAGACAGCCCAACCGGTGTGGCGACGCTCCCCCATAAAACCATCGATGCAATCCTCGCCTACGCAATCCATGCCGCAGCGATCACCTGCTCCCGAACAGGCCCGAACCTGCCCTTCGACCATGAGCTGCCAGCCAATCCATACGCCGCCCCCCTGTAGGAGCGGCCTTGCGAAAGGAGCGCAAAGCGGTCCCAGCGATTTCAGCCCCGCAAGCGTCCGGCCAAGTCACCGTCCAAACACCCGCATTGAAGCGATGCCTGATGCTATCCTCTTTCACCGGATTTTTCGCATTCCGAATCAAGTACTGCAACAGGTAGATACACAGCCAAGTTGCTGCCAAGGCCGACCTCAGCGCGGGCATCACCCGGTGGCTTGAACCATGGCACCCGTGCCACAACCGCATCAAAGAGATCCAGGATGTCCCTTAGCACCCTCTCCCCCCATTCGCTGCCTGATCATTGCAAGGCTGTGCTCTATGCACTGGTAACCTCGGTACCTGGCAAAGGCAAGACCTCGCTGCTCAAACTGCTGCGGGCCATGGAGATCCGTGACGATGGTGGCAGGCTGCTTGACGCCACGACCTTGCCCGCCTTGCTGGAGTGGTTGCAAAGCCAGGGCTGGGTCGAAGTGGAGCAACGCAACGAAGGACAATATTTTTGCGTGACGGCACAGTGTCGTAACAGCGTGCTCCTCAGCCTGCTAGGCACAGCCGAGGGGAGCCTGCGCTTGCACCGGATCAACGCCAGTTTGCCTGCACTTGGGCAATGGCAAATGCCTGGCAGATCCCGAGTACTGCAAGAGCTTTGGATACGCCTGCTGAGCGGTGACAGTCAGCGACTGCCCGACTCGCTGTACCTGTCGTACCGGGTGCTCCCCGTGAGCGAGTGGCATGCCCAGCACCCTATGCGCCTCCTGCAGTGCGATCCGGCCGGACGGGAAGTGATCGGCCAACTGGACGAGACGGTACGTGGGCTGCTGATCGAGGATCACCTGCGCCTGAACAACGACCTGCTGGGGCCGGCAGACGAGAGCTATGCATTGGCCAAACAGGAGATGGCACTCAAGCCGTCCCTCGCATTGCGCCTGCAACTGGTTCAACAGGCGCTGTGGCGTGGCGACTGGGCGGCGCTGCAACACTATGGCGAGCAAGAGCTGCCGCTGACGACACAGTGCCTGCAGTCGCTGCTGCGCGGCCAGCCTAACGAAACCCTGCGCTTGCTGCGGGCCTGGCTCACCGATCAGCGCAAACAGACCAAAAAGCGCAAAATCGACCTCCCTCCGTTGCTCAATGCGCTGTACTGCCTGGCGCTGATCGCTGAAAACGACAGCCAGCACTACGCTGCACTCAAACAGGCACTGGTTCTAGGCACAAAGGAAAACTACGGCAGCGCCTATCCGGTGCTCTATCAGGTGTTCGAGCGGCTGCAAGGCAACACGCCAGACTTGTCGTACCTGCGATCAACCACGCTCAATGGCCTGGATGGGCTGATGCTCTCCCTGGCACTGTACTGGCTAGATGCCCCACTCGCGCGTGGGTCCGATTGGCGCGCGAAACTGGAAGGTTACCGAGGCGAACTCGATCAACAGGGTTACAACTGGCTGGCGGCAGAATTCGACGCCCTGATCGCCATGCAATTCGGCGTGCCCCGGCAGCTTCACGACCTGCATCACGATGCAGGTTTCAAACCACTGACTGCGCTGCTTCAGCGCCAGGAAGCCTGGCAGCATGCCCTTAGCGCACTGAGTCAGCTGAAACCGGCCAATGCACCGGTCGCCGTGGCTGGCAAGAAGAGCACCCGCCTGGCGTGGTTGTTGAGTCTTCATCGCTACGGCAACCAGCTTGAGCCACGCGAGCAGAAACTGGGGGTCAAAGGACAATGGAGCAAGGGCCGCCCCGTGGCACTCAAACGCCTCATGGACGAAGGCGACAGCCTGGACTTTCTCTGCGAGCAAGACCGCCAGGTGATCAGCACGATCCAGGTCAGCCAGTCCTACTACCACACCGAGTACGAATTGCCGCTTGGCACGGCCCTGCCCAGGTTGGTCGGGCATCCGGCGTTGTTCTGGCAAGATGCCCCTGACACACGCATCGATCTCCAGGCAGGCGAAGCCAGCCTGCACCTTCTGGCTGAGGACGGGCAGATCCATCTGCGTCTCGAGCCGCAGGGCATCGTCACCGCCGAGACATTCTACATTCATCAGCAGACACCGACCCGCTTGCAGCTCTATCCGGTCAACAGCGATCTGCGCCAGATCGCCAGGATCATCGGCGACGGCTTGCGCGTACCGCAATCGGGCAAGGCGCAACTGATCGAAGCCATCAGTGCCATCGCACCGCTGCTGCCCATCCATTCGGACCTGCCCGAGCTCTCGGTGAACCTTGAGCAGGAACCTGCCGATACGCGCCTGTACGCGCATTTGCTGCCACTTGCCGAAGGTTTGCGCTTGCAACTGCTGGTGCGCCCTTTAGCCGAGAGCAGTTGGTTTCGCCCGGGCCAGGGCGCGCAGAACCTGCTTGGCGAGCGCGACGGCAAACCCTTGCAGGTCTGCCGCGACCTGGTGGGCGAACGCCAGGCACTGCAACAGGTGCTGCATGCCTGCCCCGGCCTGGCCAACGCCAATAGCGATGGCCAGGAATGGCAACTGGACCAGCCTCAGGATGCCTTGCAGGTACTCGGCGAACTGCATGCATTGGACGGCAGCTTGCTGCACTGCGTCTGGCCAGAGGGCGAGCGCCTGCGCATAAAGGGCCGCGTGAACCTCGACGCGCTCAAGCTGGGCCTGCGCAAACAGGGTGACTGGTTCATCCTGCAAGGTGAAATCGCACTCGATGACGGCAAGGTACTGCAACTGCGCCAGCTTCTGGAACTGCTCAAGGCCAGCCCCGGACGTTTCCTCAAGCTCGACGAGCGTGACTGGCTGGCGCTTGACAAGCGCTTGCGCAAACACCTGGAGGAGCTGGCATATCTGGCTGATCGGGTCACGGACCAGGGCCTTCATCTCAGCCCGTTGACTACTCCGTTGCTGGCCGGGCTGGCCGCCGAGGTAAGCGAGTTCAAGGCCGATAAAAGCTGGCAGGCGCACCTCGACAAACTGCAGTCGATGCGCGACTACCAGCCCCAGCTCCCTCGCACCTTGCAGGCCGACCTGCGCGCCTATCAGCATGAGGGTTTCACCTGGTTGGCACGCCTGGCTCAATGGGGTGTCGGTGCCTGCCTGGCTGACGACATGGGCCTGGGCAAGACGGTACAGCTCCTGGCCGTTCTACTGCAGCGGGCCGCCGGTGGCCCACAACTGGTCGTGGCACCGACGTCGGTAACCCTCAACTGGCAGGCTGAGAGCCGGCGTTTCGCGCCACAACTGAAACTGCATCTGTATCAGCAAGCGCGCAATCTCGCAGATCTCGGCCCCGGCGACCTGGTGATCACCAGCTATGGGTTGCTGCAGCAGGACAGCGCAGCCTTCGGCGCCTGCCACTGGCACAGCGTCGTGCTGGACGAGGCCCAGGCCATCAAGAATGCCCAGACCAAACGCTCTCAAGCGGTAATGGCCCTGCAGTCCGATTTCCGCGTGGTCGCCACTGGCACCCCGCTGGAAAACCACTTGGGCGAGCTGTGGAACCTGTTCCGCTTCATCAACTCAGGGCTGCTCGGCAGCCAGGAACACTTCAACAGCCGCTTCGCTACCCCCATCGAGCAGGGCGATGCCGCAGCCCGACGGGCTCTGAAAGCGCTTATCCAGTCCTTTATCCTGCGCCGCCTGAAAAGCCAGGTGCTCGACGAATTACCTGCGCGCACAGAGATCACCTACAAAGTACCGCTGTCCGATGAAGAGGCTCACCTCTATGAGGCCCTTCGCCAGCAAGCGGTGAGCAATGTCTCTGATCTGGCGCCCGGAGCAGGCAGATCATTCCAGATCCTGACGGAGATCACCCGCCTGCGCCGGTTCTGCTGTCACCCAGCCCTGGTAACTCCGGGCTCGACCCTGCCTGGCAGCAAGTTCCAGGCTGTCACCGCGATCGTCGAAGAGCTTTTGGACAATGGCCACAAGGCCTTGATCTTCAGCCAGTACGTCGATCACCTGAGTATCGTCCGTGCCTGGTTCGATGAAAAAGGCATCGCCTACCAGTACCTCGATGGCAGCGTGCCCGCCAAGGAACGGGAAAGCCGAGTCAATGCCTTCCAGGCTGGCGCGGGTGAAGTCTTCCTCATCAGCCTGAAAGCTGGCGGCAGCGGACTCAACCTCACCGCCGCCGACTATGTGATTCACCTCGACCCCTGGTGGAACCCGGCGGTGGAGGATCAGGCCAGTGACCGTGCCTATCGCATCGGCCAGCAGCGTCCGGTGACGATTTACCGGCTGGTAGCCGAAAACACCATCGAGGAGCAGATCGTCGCCCTGCATGCGCGCAAACGAGACCTGGCCGACAGTCTGCTGGAGGGCGGTGAAGTGAGTGCCAAGCTGGATGCTGATGCACTGCTGGCGCTGCTTGCGGGCTCGTTGCAATGATTGGGTGGGCGTAGGGAAAGCATGGCCTGTATCGGGGTTGCCGGGCAGGCGAAGCACACCGCAGGCCTCACCCGGCAATCCAGAGCGATGTTACCTTTTGCCCAACAATTCAGAACGGCCAATCACCTCACCGCTGCGTTCGGGCTTGCCCGGCCCAGAAAAGCCAGCGCCCGCAATGGCAGCATCCAGACCTCGAAAATGTGGAGCCGCCTTCGGGCTGCGCAAGGCTTCCATGCCGACGTTCCAAGCATGCACCATGTTCTTGGCAACATCACGCCACGCAGGTTCGTTTTTCGACGCTTCGATGACTTCCTTTCCAACCGCCACGGCAGACTCGCAAAGCTGCTCGATCATCGCCGCGTACTGCCGTTGCGATATGCTCAGAACACCTTTGAAAAATGACTCCAGTGAGCGACCAAGTGTCCAGGTCTGCCTTCCACCAACGGAGAGTCCAGGCGGGTTGTTGGCGAAGCGAGGGTAGGCTTGCGTGGTAACCAAATCAAAGACGGGCGTGAACGCCACATCAGTCAGCGAGGTGTAAAGCAGTGCAATATTCTTCGCGTGGCAATCCGCATTGCGCACCACATAGTTGGTCAATAGCTGCCAGCCAAAGTGCTCACGTTGCGCCTTGAGGTGTTCCGCGGACAAGTAGGCCCGACAGGCATTCCAGACTCGCTCTGTCGTGGGCGCATATTTTTCATGTGGAGGCAGCCCCAGCAGCCCACAGGCATCTTCGACGCCCCGGCACGCGTTACCTTGGTCGTCCACGTCAAAACGATCCACTACCAGAACCTTGCCATCCTCGGACATACGGCATGAAGCTACGGGCACCACACCAAGCCGGCCCAGCACACGCATGGTGTAGAACTCGTTGAAGCCCAGGAATGGGGTCGTCTCATCGGAGCCTTTGATGATGTGAGATCCGGTGCGCAAGGTCGGCTTGCCAAGTGGTTCGACACGCCGGGCAACAGCATCTGCCGCAATGAATTTTGGCACTACCCCCGATACCGCTACCCGAGCATATTGCCGAACAAGCTCGGCGAACCGCTCAGTGGTGTTTTCCGCCTTGAGCAGATGACCGAGGTCCAAAGGCTCCATCACAATTCCAGGCTTGATACCTTCAGGCGTGACCGAGACCCTGCCAATACCCGTACCACCCACCAAGCCCAGCATCGACAGATCGGTACCATCGAGCAGCGGGCCGAACGCTTCGCGGATGACGTTCAGCAAATACCCTTCAGGAAGGTTCTGCCGGAAGAAAGGGAATAAATCACGGGGCCAGCGCCAAGGCGCTTCACGAACAGGCAGGGCCAAGCTGACAAAGTCCTCCCGGGCTGTTCCGGGAAGATAGTGCAGTACATATTCGTCACGGTCCCGATAAAGCTTGGCCACGTGCCTGGAACGGACATGGACGTCAAGGATCATGGTCAAGCAACCCCAGACCGTTGTTCCTCGAGGATGTCCTCGACGGTACGTACGTGACCAGCCTTCACCAGCTTCAGGTCATAGCCTGCGGCCTCCAGGAGCCGGACAAGCGCCAAGACACTCATGTCCCCCTTGGCCAGTGTCTCCATCCTCGCCACTGTGGAACGGGAAACACCCGCGCGGCTGGCCAACGCATCTTGGCTGAGCTTTGCTTCACGCCGGACGGTTTTAAGCATTTCAGCGACATCATAGAGAGAGGACATTTGTAGCTCTCGAGCATCAAAATGAAGGGTTTCTCTGAATAATGTAGCCCTTGGGCCACATAGCGGCAACCTCTCACCCAGATAGTTTTGTGTCACAGGGGCTACAAAATTTGTAGAAAACCTCACTTTAGTAGCTCAGGGGCCCCAATATCAGAGGGACGCTCGAGATTAGCTTGCGCCCGGGCCCGAAGATGAGCCGTCCGATTCAGCAACGATGCCGGGATGGGCTGGATACGTTCCGGGTGCTCGGTAATGTCAGCGTGCACAAGCTCGAGCAAGGCTTTTTTAGTCTCCTGCGCTTCGCGATCGGCTAGAGGAGCCACTTTCACCCTTGATTTGAACATGTTTTGCTCCTTAGTCCGGACCCTGCGACAACTGCCGCCTGTGCGGTCTGAGCAAGGGAGGGTACAGCAGAATCACTTGAGGGAAATGAGGCACAAGCCCACCGTTACATGTTTCAGAACGGGACTACGTACCCATTGCCGGCCGATCGGCACAAGCGCTTGCTCTACCTATTCACGGACGCTCTGTTTACCGCACCTGAACGCCACAGGCCTTTGGCCATTAGCACAACCGCCCTAATCGACCCTACTCACCCAGCGCTCGTATAGTCCCTTCTGGATTACAAAAACCAGGAAAGGACGCCATGGGCCACAAACTTTCACCCCTCTGCCAATGGCTGGCCATCCTGGCCCTCACCTGCAGCACCCCAACCCTGGCCGCACCCGCCTCAGGCGACTACTGGATCATCTACGGTAAAGGAGAACGCCTGCACAACGAGGTCTACGTCGCCGATGCCGCCGGCATCCTGCAAAAACCCGGCGGGGTGCAATCGGCCCAAGTCATGCAGCTGTTCGAAGACCCGGCCTTCCCGACCCTCGTCGCCTACGAGGTGCAGGCCAAGTGCAAACAGCGCCAGATCCGCCTGGACAGCGCCCGGGCGATACGTCGCTTCGACGGTGCCGTGAGGGATGTGAAAACCAACGCCAAAGACTGGGTCGCACCGAAGGACTACTGGTTGCAGCGCACCTTCGCCTTCGTCTGCGCCCCCGACAACCGCGCGCGCAACCAGATGCTGTCGATCGGCAAGATGCCGGCGGCGAAGATGGTCGCCACCATCCAGGCCATGTTCATCCAGTTGATTGG
>Ga0268257_1002626_pt1 | contig 12513 bp, 6 predicted proteins | sample AgamicAtPrz_FD_200249 | JGI IMG/M metagenome (GOLD analysis project Ga0268257, IMG submission 200249) | Agave microbial communities from Guanajuato, Mexico - At.P.rz (v2) (version 3) | ecosystem: Host-associated > Plants > Phyllosphere > Phylloplane/Leaf | place: Guanajuato, Mexico | collected...
CTCACAAACGGGCCTGCGGCTCCACGCGATTGGAGTAGTGAAGTGACCGAATTGACCCTCAAGCCCGGCACCCTGACCCTGGCGCAGCTACGCGCCATCCATGCCGCGCCCGTGCGCCTGCAACTGGACGCCAGCGCCGCGCCGGCCATCGACGCCAGCGTTGCCTGCGTCGAGCAGATCATCGCCGAAGACCGTACCGCCTACGGCATCAACACCGGTTTCGGCCTGCTGGCCTCGACCCGCATCGCCAGCCACGACCTGGAAAACCTGCAGCGCTCGCTGGTGCTGTCCCACGCCGCCGGTATCGGCGCGCCGCTGGACGACGACCTGGTGCGGCTGATCATGGTGCTCAAGATCAACAGCCTCAGCCGTGGCTTCTCCGGCATCCGCCGCAAAGTCATCGATGCGCTGATCGGCCTGGTCAACGCCGAAGTCTATCCGCACATCCCGCTGAAAGGTTCGGTCGGCGCCTCCGGCGACCTCGCGCCGCTGGCGCACATGTCGCTGGTGCTGCTGGGCGAAGGCAAGGCCCGTTACAAGGGCCAATGGTTGCCTGCCACCGAAGCCCTGGCCGTCGCCGGCCTGGAGCCACTGACCCTGGCCGCGAAAGAGGGCCTGGCCCTGCTCAACGGCACCCAGGCCTCCACCGCCTACGCCCTGCGTGGCCTGTTCCAGGCAGAAGACCTGTACGCCGCGGCCATCGCCTGTGGCGGCCTGAGCGTCGAGGCGGCGCTGGGTTCGCGCTCGCCGTTCGATGCGCGCATCCATGAAGTGCGCGGCCAGCGTGGCCAGATCGATACCGCCGCCTGCTTCCGCGACCTGCTGGGCGACTCCAGCGAAGTCTCGCTGTCGCACAAGAACTGCGACAAGGTCCAGGACCCGTACTCCCTGCGCTGCCAGCCGCAAGTCATGGGCGCCTGCCTGACCCAGATCCGCCAGGCCGCCGAAGTGCTGGGCATCGAAGCCAATGCCGTGTCGGACAACCCGCTGGTGTTCGCCGCCGAAGGCGACGTGATCTCCGGTGGCAACTTCCACGCAGAGCCCGTGGCCATGGCTGCCGACAACCTGGCCCTGGCCATCGCCGAGATCGGCTCGCTGAGCGAGCGCCGCATCTCGCTGATGATGGACAAGCACATGTCCCAGCTGCCGCCGTTCCTGGTGGAAAACGGTGGTGTGAACTCCGGCTTCATGATCGCCCAGGTCACCGCTGCCGCCCTGGCCAGCGAGAACAAGGCGCTGTCGCACCCGCATAGCGTCGACAGCCTGCCGACTTCGGCCAACCAGGAGGACCATGTGTCGATGGCCCCGGCCGCCGGCAAGCGCCTGTGGGAAATGGCCGAGAATACCCGTGGCGTGCTGGCCATCGAATGGCTGGGCGCCTGCCAGGGCCTGGACCTGCGCAAGGGCCTGAAGACCTCCGCCAAACTGGAACAGGCGCGCCAGGCGCTGCGTCGCGAAGTGCCGCACTATGACCGCGACCGTTTCTTCTCGCCGGATATCGAGGCGGCTGCCGCGTTGCTGGCCAAAGGCACGCTGACCGGGCTGCTGCCGGTTGGCGTCCTGCCAAGCCTGTAACGCCCTCGGGGCCGCTTTGCGGCCCATCGCCGGCAAGCCGGCTCCCACAACTGCTTGTGTGGGAGCCGGCTTGCCGGCGATTGGGCTGCGCAGCAGACCTCATCCCGATATCACGACCAGAACAACAATAAGGACGTGACATGCAACAAGCTCAAGGTCTCAAGCGCGGGCTGTCGGCCCGGCACATCCGTTTCATGGCGCTCGGTTCGGCAATCGGTACCGGGCTTTTCTACGGTTCGGCCTCGGCCATCCAGATGGCCGGCCCGGCCGTGCTGCTGGCCTACCTGATCGGCGGTGCCGCGGTGTTCATGGTCATGCGCGCCCTCGGCGAAATGGCCGTGCACAATCCGGTGTCCGGCTCCTTCGGCCACTACGCCAGCACCTACCTCGGCCCCATGGCCGGCTTCATCCTCGGCTGGACCTACGCCTTCGAGATGGTCATCGTTGCCATCGCCGACGTCACGGCCTTCGGGATCTACATGGGCTTCTGGTTCCCCGAAGTGGCACGCTGGATCTGGGTACTCGGTATTGTCTTCCTGATCGGCGGCCTGAACCTGTGCAACGTGCGGGTGTTCGGCGAGATGGAGTTCTGGCTGTCGCTGCTCAAGGTCGGCGCCATCGTCGCGATGATCCTCGCAGGTCTCGGCATCATGGCCTTCGGCTTCAGCCAGGTGGGCAGCGGGCATGCGGTCGGGGTGAGCAACCTGTTCGAACATGGCGGCTTCATGCCCAATGGCGTCAGCGGCCTGATCGCCTCGTTCGCCGTGGTGATGTTCGCCTTCGGCGGCATCGAGATCATCGGCGTCACCGCAGGTGAAGCGAAAGACCCGCAACGTGTGATCCCGAAAGCGATCAACGCCGTGCCGTTGCGCATCCTGCTGTTCTACGTGCTGACCCTGTTCGTGCTGATGTGCCTGTACCCCTGGCCGCAGATCGGCAGCCAGGGCAGCCCGTTCGTGCAGATCTTCAGCAACCTGGGGATTGGCTCGGCGGCGGCGGTGCTTAACATCGTGGTGATTTCGGCAGCCATTTCCGCGATCAACAGCGACATCTTCGGCGCTGGCCGGATGATGTACGGCCTGTCCCAGCACGGCCAGGCGCCGCGTGGCTTTGGCAAGCTGTCCAGGCACGGTGTGCCGTGGATGACCGTGGTGGTGATGGGCGCGGCATTGCTGGTCGGCGTGTTGCTCAACTACCTGATCCCGGAGAACGTGTTCCTGCTGATCGCATCGATCGCCACCTTCGCCACCGTGTGGGTGTGGCTGATGATCCTGGTCACCCAGGTGGCCATGCGCCGCAGCATGAGCCGTGAGCAAGTCGCCCAGCTCAAGTTCCCCGTGCCGTTCTGGCCCTATGGCCCGGCCATGGCCATTGCTTTCATGTTGTTCATCTTCGGTGTGCTGGGTTACTTCCCGGATACCCAGGCGGCATTGATCGTCGGCGTTATCTGGGTCGTGTTCCTGGTCGCTTCCTACCTGCTGTGGTGCAAGCCGCGCGCAGGCGATGGCGAGCCGGTTCGCGAGCCTGCCGAGCTGCACCGCTGAGTCTTACAAGGAGATCCTGATGAGAACCCTCTGGCAGCACTGCCATGCGGCAACCATGGCCGAGGGCCGCTACTCGATCATCGAGGACGCGGCAATCGTCACCAGCGCCGGCCTGATCGAATGGATCGGCCCGTGTGACGAGGTGCCGCCAGTGGCGGCCGATCGCATCGTCGACCTCGGCGGTGCCTGGGTTACCCCGGGGTTGATCGACTGCCACACCCACGCGGTGTTCGGCGGCAACCGCAGCGGCGAGTTCGAGCAGCGCCTGCAAGGCGTCAGCTATGCCGAAATCGCGGCTCAGGGCGGCGGCATCGCCAGCACCGTGCGGGCTACCCGTGCCGCCAGCGAGGACGAACTGCTGGTGAGTGCCCGTCAGCGCGTCCAGGCGCTGATGCGCGACGGCGTGACCACGATCGAGATCAAGTCCGGCTACGGCCTGGACCTCGAGAGCGAGCGCAAGATGTTGCGTGTCGCCCGGCGCCTGGGCGAGGAACTGCCCGTGACCGTGCGCAGCACCTGTCTGGCGGCCCATGCCCTGCCGCCGGAATACGCGGGGCGTGCCGACGACTACATCGCCCATATCTGCGACGTCATGCTCCCGGCATTGGCTGCCGAGGGCCTGGTGGACGCGGTGGATGCCTTCTGCGAGCACCTGGCCTTTTCCCCGGCCCAGGTCGAGCGGGTGTTCATCAAAGCCCGTGATTTGGGACTGCCGGTGAAACTGCACGCCGAGCAACTGTCGTCGCTGCACGGTTCGAGCCTGGCGGCGCGTTACCACGCGCTGTCGGCCGATCACCTGGAGTTCATGACCGAAGAAGACGCCATCGCCATGGCCGAGGCCGGCACGGTGGCGGTGCTGCTGCCGGGGGCGTTCTACTTCCTGCGCGAAACCCAGCTTCCGCCGATGGATGCCCTGCGCCGGCACGGCGTGAAGATCGCCCTGGCCAGCGACCTCAACCCCGGCACCTCACCGGGGTTGTCGCTGCGCCTGATGTTGAACATGGGCTGTACCTGTTTCCGCATGACCCCGGAGGAGGCTTTGGCCGGTGTCACCGTGCACGCCGCCACGGCGCTGGGCCTGGGCGGCAGCCATGGCTCGCTGGAAGAGGGCAAGGTCGCGGACTTCATCGCCTGGCAGATCGAACGCCCCGCCGACCTCAGCTACTGGCTCGGCGGCGACCTGCCCAAGCGCGTGGTGCGCCTGGGCCATGAGATATCCAACTGAGCGAGGGCATATGGACAAGGTATTGAGTTTTCACCAGGGCCGTCTGCCGCTGCTGATCAGCATGCCCCACGCCGGGCTGGGCCTGACCGACGCGGTGCGCGATGGCCTGGTGGACCAGGCGCGCAGCCTGCCGGACACCGACTGGCACATCCCGCGCCTGTATGACTTCGCCCGCGACCTGGGCGCCAGCGTGGTGGCGGCGGAGTATTCGCGTTTCGTCATTGACCTCAACCGGCCGGATGACGACAAGCCACTGTATGCCGGTGCCACCACCGGTCTGTACCCGGCCACGTTGTTCGAGGGCGAGCCGCTGTTCAAGGACGGGCTGGAACCGACTGGCGAGCAGCGCAAACAGTACCTGGAGCAGATCTGGCGCCCTTACCACGACACCATTCGCAACGAGTTGGAGCGTCTGCGCGAGCACTTCGGTTACGCCCTGTTGTGGGATGCCCACTCGATCCGCTCGTTGATCCCGCACCTGTTCGACGGCAAGCTGCCGGACTTCAACCTTGGCACCTTCAATGGTGCAAGTTGCGATCCGGAGCTGGCTCGACGGCTGGAGGGCGTATGCGCTGAGGCGCAGGGCTACAGCCATGTGCTCAATGGCCGGTTCAAGGGTGGGCATATCACCCGACATTACGGCGATCCGGCGAACGACATCCATGCGGTGCAACTGGAGCTGGCGCAGAGCACCTACATGGATGAAGTAGAGCCTTTCACCTATCGCAAGCAACTGGCACAACCCACCCAGTCGGTCTTGTGCCGCCTGTTGGAAGCCACCTTGCAATGGGGGAGTGAGCGCTACGGGCGCTAACATGCAGCAATGGCCAGCGCCGTAGCTGCGGGCGCTGGCTTGCGGCTAGTGGTGCTCGGCGCGGATGCGCTGGGTCAGCTCGGCGATCAGGTTTGCCTCTTGTCGCTCGCGCAGAGCCTCCAGTGCGCGGGTCGGCGCCTCCAGTTCATCCAGGCTGGCCTCTGGTTGGTCGTATTGCAGGTTGTTCACTGCGCTCTGGAACTTCGTTTCGATCCGCTCAAAATCGCCAGCGTAGGCTTCGCGCAGGTAATCGACCCAGAACGGCGTATAGCCGGCGAACGTCAGAAAGTTCTCCCCCTCCTCAGCCTCCCATATCCGTAACGCAGCATCCGTGGCATCTGCCGAACTCACGTCGGCACCGAACATCATTTCGTCAGCCGGGCTCAGCAGGTCCAGGCGCGAGGCCAGCAGACGCCGATAGGCCAGGCGGACTTCGGCGGCATCCTGGTGCAGTGACCTGGCGCTGGCGATTTCGTCGAGGCGCTCTTGGCGGAAATGGCGGCGCAGCAAACGATAGAGGCGCGACTCGCGATCCGCCCCGGTCGTATCCAGGGCAGTCTGGGCAATCATGTGCATCTGCTCGACCTGCTGGAACTGCAGCAAGATCCCGTCCGGACAGGTGCCTTCGCGGATGGCCTCGGCAGCAATCGCATCGAACACCTCACGTTCATCTGGCTGGTTCGCTGCCATTGCCAGGACACGCCAGACACGCTCGATGATGGCTGGCCTGGTGTCGGTGTTGCGGTAGGGCACGGCCGTGGTCAACTGGGTGATCAGTTGCAGCAGGTTGTCCGCGTCACCGGCCTGGCGCAACTGCTGCCACTGCGCGCCTCGCGTTGCTCGCAGCCCTCCCGCGCCTTCGAGCCAGGGGCTGGCATCCAGCTCGAGCACCGGGGTCCAAGGAGCGAAGCCATGCCGGTGGAAGCTGCCGGTGCTGCCGGTGCTGCCAAGGCTGCCAAGGCTGCCAAGCGAACTGCCATAGGCGCCGGCGTAGTCGAAGCCCGGAGGGGTGGCATTGAGAATGTCGAACGGCAGGTCCATGTCGAAAGTGAAACTGCGGTCATAGCGCTGTGACAGATGAGCCGTGCGCATTGTGTCGGCTTGTAGCGGGTTGCCTGTCAGCAGCAGGGCGGTGCTGCCGAACTGGCTTTCGGGGTTGTCGAGAATCGCCTGGGGCAGTGTAGTCAGGCGGTTTTCCCGCAGGTCCAGCGTGTACCTGGGCATCAGGTTGTCCAGCCAGGTTGGCCAGTGGTCCAGGCCCATGTTGCGCATCGCCAGGCGGTCCAGGCGCGGAGCCATGCCATTGAGGCTGCGCAGCTCAGGACTGAGCCGGTTACCGGAGATATCTACCTCCCTCAAGGCGGGGATCCGCGCAATGACGCGCATGGCCTGGTTGTCGATTTCCAGGCCTTGGTCGATCACGCTCAACCTGCTGAGCGATGGGAGCCGGGTGAGTGCTTCGGGCAGTGCCCGCAGTGGTTGGACATGCCCCTCGAGGGTCAGATGGGTGATGTGGGCGAAACGCCCAAGCCATTGATCGAGCTGCTGCACGGTGGCTTGAACACGGCTCAGCCGGACGATGTCGACAATGCGCACGAAGAAGTCGGGAAGCGTTGGCGGAAAATCCTCAAGCCTGGTGGCTTCGATATGCCAAGGTGTCAGGGAGTCATCACGGACCCGCCGCTCCCAGAAGCCGAGGATCGACTGGGTGATCCGGCGCCTGGCGTTTGCTGTCCGGTCATCCAGCGGACCCGCGGAGTTGGTGGCCATGGACCATTGATCCATGGCCTCGCGCAGATGCTGGTATTGCTCGATGACAGGATTGCCTCCCAGGCTGAAGTCGAAGCGACGGCGCAGGTTTGGCTGGCTCCGGAACATGTCCAGCAACTGGCCGGGGCGTATCGGGTTGCCGTCGAGCAGGACCCTGGAGCGCGCGCTCAGGCTTTCGTCATTGGCCGATAACAGTGCTGGCACCCGGGACAGGTTGTTGTCACGCAGGGACAAGGTTGCGATTCTCTCCAGTGCCGCGTCGTCCAGCCAATCAGGCCACTGCCTCAGTGCGGCCCGGTCCAGGCCCAGGTAGTCCAGGTGCAGGTCCGGGAAGCAGAATCTGGCGAAGGGGGCGAAGCGATTGCCGCTCAGGTCGAGGTGGCGCAGTTGGTCGCGGGTGGCTAAGCGCTCCAGGTCCAGCGGGTACAGCGTCAGGTTCTGGTTGACCAGCCTCAGCTCGACGAGCCGGGGGAAGCTGCGGATGATCAGCGGCATGCTGTTGGCGAACTCCGAAGCGCCCTCCAGCGCGTTGTAGCCACGTGCGATCTCCAGTGCCGACAAGCGCGGGAAATGCTGGAAAAGCGTGCTAAGTTGCGCCTCTAAGTGCGTCCAGCCCAAGGCGCCATCGTTCGAGTGGTCGAGCAAGACGTTGTCCAGTTGCAGGCGCTCGACCCGGTCACAGATGAACGTCGGCAGCCGTTGGGGAAACTCAGCGATGAACATTCTTGAAAGCCGCAGGGTCGCGACGCGCTCGTCGAGCTCCGGCACGGCACTGTGGACCCAGTGCTGCCACAGGGCTGCCTCGACCGCTTCACGGCTGGCCTGCCGTGCACCCAGGCCGGCGATCTGACCAAGGCCTGTGAACGCTTCGTCCAGGCTCCGGCGCAGCTCCAGGCGTTCGGCGCGCAGTTGCTCGATCCGCGCCTGAATCTCCCCAGGCGTTCGCCCCGCCGACTCCATGGCGGCCAGCACCCGCTCGGCGGAGACGGCGAACTCCGGCGCCAGCATCATCTCGTCGAGCTGTGCCAGCAGGCTGGCCCGGGTAGGCAGTTCGGCAAGCTTGCCATCACCGCTCAACCGATAACCCAGGCGCCCGTCGGCAAGGCGCATGGGCGACCGTGGCCCTGGACGTTGCATCTTCAGCGTCTTGCGCAAAGCCCAGCGCGGCAGCGGTTCCTGCCTGATCTGCTCGGCGAGTGTGGTCGCATCAACGATGCCGGAAGGCGCGAGTGCTTCACGCTGGGCCGGGGAGAGTGCGGCGAACAGTGCCTGGTACAGCGACTCATAGGTGCTGTCCGGCAGGCTTGCGGTGGCTGCCGAGACGCGGTAGCCCTGGAGGGTGTGGCTGATGACCGTGGCGGGCAGGTCGGCAGGGCCGATGGCGTCGACGCGATTTGCCGGCAGTATGCCCCGGCGCAACTCCAGGGCGGTGTCGCCGGACCAGCCAGGTAGCCGCGAAAGGGAGTGCAGCACCAGGCGGTCGGTGTCGGCGTTGTCCTGTACGTGCAGGTACAGCCCTTCGTAGGCGCGGGTCAGGCGCAGCTGTTGCTGCATGAGGCGGGCTTCGTCACCGATGCGCCGGGGGACTTTGCCGGTGTTCAAAGCCTTGAGCTCATCGTCGGTGGCGTTGAACAGCAGCTCATCGACACCGCTGCCGGGCAGGTTGGGGTAGATGCGCCGCAGCAGCGCTGCCCTTGGCGACTGGCTGGCGGGCAACTGGCGATAGCGCTCGGCAAAGGCGGCCTGGCGTGCCTCAGATGTCGCGGCAGGCAGGGCATCGCGCGTTTCACGTTCCATCCTGAAGCGGTCCAGGGTATCCCGGAGCGGGGCCGGGAGGGGTTGGCTTTCGCTGAGGACCCGGCGCAGGACGCCTTCATCGATGCCACTGACTTGCAAGATCCGTTTGGCGTCGCGCTCATCGAACGATGCCGCCAGGTGCCCCAGGCGCCGGAACAGTTGCATACCTTGCCATTGCCGCGGCCGGTCAAGCTCATGCAGCCAGGCTCCGCAGCCGTTGTGGCGCACCGCAGGTTCATAACTGAAGGGCTTGCTGGGATGTTCTAGCTTGTAGACGCCGGCTTCGGGGGCCCATTTGAGTGCATACGTCTTGCCTTCGAGGCGCAGCCAGGTCTTGCCAGCGTGATGATACAAGCCCAGGTCATCGGGTGTTGCCCGCCCAGGGAGTGGCGTGTCATGCGCATAGGGTGTCAGGTCGGGATGCCATAGGCGACTGCTGCCGTCCGGCATCTCGACCTCCACCAGTTCTTCGATGAATGATGGGGGCGTGACAGCTGCCGGGGCTTGCTCGGCGGCTGGCGCGACGGACCCGCGGGTGCCGCCCAGTTCCACCTTTACAGCGTGCCCTCCGACCGAGGTAATGGTGAGAAGCGCGATGTTCTCCACAACATCCATCAAATAGGCGAGTGCTTGCTGACGATCGTCGTTGGCCCAGCTGTCGATGCCCTCATAGACCTCGTTGCCCAGTTGCAGGAGTGTTGCCGCCAGCAGCAGGTAGCCCACTTCAGGCACCACGAAGCCGACCACGTTCAGCGCGCCAAGGGTAATCGACTCGAAATAGGCCAGGCGGGCATGGCGTGTCTTCGTGTCCATGGCAAGGGTGGGGACAGCATGGAACCTGGCGTCGTCGCGCAGCCTGGTGAAGTTCTGATAGACCACTTCAGCGCGGAAAGGGCGGTTGAATGCGCGAGGGGTGAGCGGTAGTTCCGCCTCAATATCGGGCACCCGCTCGTAGGTGTTCTTCAAGGTGAAGGTCAGGGGCATGAGGTGATCCTGCACCTTGGCCAGCAGATGCGCCTTGGCCGCATCGGGCACATGGCGTGCAATCTCGGCCAGGTCCTGCTGAATCGCCTCGCGCAAGTGCGCCTTCAGTGCGCAGAAGGACGGGTATTCCTTCACCGGCGCATCGACGGCATGGGGTGTGTAGAGCACCACGCAAGGAGAGTGCTGGAACTGGATCAGCACCATCGCTGTCAGTTCGACCTTCCACAGCAGCAGGAAACTGAAGGTCGCCTGGGCCTGCGCGGTGCAGTCGAGTGTTTCGAGCGAAGTCGCCAGGAGGGCGTCATACGTGGTTTTGCCGACCTGATTGCGCAGGAAGGCGCAGTGCAGGCTTTGCCTGAAGGCAGAAACTTCGACTTGGCCCAGAGTCTCGAGCACCGGTGCCTGCGCGGCGAAGCGATCCGCCCAGGAAGCCTGGCGGCCCGGCACCGGTTCGGGAGTAGGGTAGTAGATACGGTCAAGTCGGGCCTGGTACTGGCCGCCGATGTCGAGTGTGCGGCATAGCGCGGCGAAGGCTGTCGGCTCGATGCCCACGACGTTCTCGAATGGCGGGCCGTTCATGTAGCCGCGCTGGTCGAGGATGACCGTGCGCATCTGGGGTACCGGCACATCCAACGCGCCGGGCTCGGTCGAGGCGCTTTCGAAATTTTGCAGGGCATGGTGTTTCAGCGAGCGGACGAACTGTTGCGGCTCGGCCTCGCCCTGTTGGCGTCGCTGGGCATAGCCGACGGCGTCGAACAGGAAGGTGTTCGACACATCGAGCCTGCGCTGGAACTGTTCTTCTATCGCGTCGCCCAGCTGCTGGGTGGCGAATGCGTCCAGGGCGGGGAGGTCGGCAAACAGCGTCCTGGCTGCGAGTGTGCTGGCCCGATAGCGCGCATGCTCCTGCGCCAGGGCCTTGGCCACCGCCGGATGTCGCTGGCAGGCCGCCTCCAGCGCCGGGGGGGTATTCGCCAACGCCGTGCGCAGGTCTTTGATTGCCCCTGGCGACGCGGTCTTCATCCAATCCGGTGTCTTGTGTTCGATCACGGCATGCGGGTGGCGGGTGTTGGGCGCTGTGTGCATCGACATCTGCAGATCCTTGCTCTGGTTAAGGCTGCCCGCACTATCCCCGGCCAGGGGCTCGGCAAGTGGTAGGTATGTGTGACGGGTTGGACGCAGGACATGCTCAAAGCGCAATTCAGGTTTATGATGGCCCACGGCCGAATAAATCCTCACACGGAGTGCGCGATGCAGACCCTCTACCCGCAGATCAAACCCTACGCCCGGCACGATCTGGCCGTGGAAGCGCCGCATGTGCTGTACGTCGATGAAAGCGGCTCGCCGGAAGGTCTGCCCGTGGTGTTCATCCACGGCGGCCCGGGCGCCGGTTGCGACGCCCAGAGCCGTTGCTACTTTGATCCCAACCTGTACCGCATCATCACCTTCGACCAGCGCGGCTGTGGCCGCTCCACGCCCCACGCGAGCCTGGAGAACAACACCACCTGGCACCTGGTCGAGGACCTGGAGCGTATCCGCGAGCACCTTGGCATCGACAAATGGGTACTGTTCGGCGGCTCCTGGGGCTCCACCCTGGCCCTGGCCTATGCCCAGACCCACCCCGAGCGCGTGCATGGTCTGATCCTGCGCGGGATCTTCCTGTGCCGCCCGCAGGAGATCAGCTGGTTCTACCAGGAGGGCGCCAGCCGCCTGTTCCCGGATTACTGGCAGGACTACATCGCACCGATTCCGCCGGAAGAGCGTGGCGACCTGGTCAAGGCCTTCCACAAGCGCCTGACCGGCAACGACCAGATCGCCCAGATGCACGCGGCCAAGGCCTGGTCCACCTGGGAAGGCCGTACTGCCACCCTGCGGCCGAACCCGTTGGTGGTCGACCGCTTCTCCGAGCCCCAGCGCGCCCTGTCCATCGCCCGCATCGAATGCCATTACTTCACCAACAACGCGTTCCTCGAGCAGGATCAACTGATCCGCGACATGCCGAAGATCGCCCATCTGCCGGCGGTGATCGTGCATGGCCGCTACGATGTGATCTGCCCGCTGGACAATGCCTGGGAGCTGCACCAGGCCTGGCCGAACAGTGAATTGAAGGTGATCCGCGACGCCGGTCACGCCGCCTCCGAGCCGGGCATCACCGACGCCCTGGTGCGCGCCGCCGACCAGATGGCGCGACGTCTGCTCGACCTGCCCCTGGAAGAGGCATGAAGGGGCTGATCCAGCGTGTGCGCAGCGCACGGGTGGAAGTGGCGGGGGAGATCGTCGGGGCCATCGACCAAGGGTTGCTGGCGCTGGTGGCGGTCGAGCCTGGCGATTCGCCCGAGCATGCCGACAAACTGCTGCACAAGCTGCTGAACTATCGAGTGTTCAGCGACGGGCAGGGCAAGATGAACCGCTCGCTCAAGGATGTCGGCGGTGGCCTGTTGCTGGTGTCACAGTTCACCCTGGCCGCCGACACCCGCAACGGCATGCGGCCGAGCTTCTCGACGGCTGCGCCACCGGCCCTTGGCGCTGCGCTTTTCGACTATCTTTTGAATCAGGCACAAGCTCAGCACCCGCAGGTAGCCAGTGGTCGCTTCGGCGCTGACATGCAGGTGCATCTGGTCAATGATGGCCCGGTAACATTTATGTTACAAATATGAGGTCAAAAAACCCTTTGTTTGGCGAAAACAAGGGGTTTTGTACGATAAATAGTTTGTTCAGCCTGATGCGTTGTAACGCGACCTGCTGGATAATCGCGCGCTGCATGAACCTGCGTTCGCAGGTTCGTTTCACTTTGACTCGAGCATTGT
>Ga0268257_1002628_pt1 | contig 12509 bp, 12 predicted proteins | sample AgamicAtPrz_FD_200249 | JGI IMG/M metagenome (GOLD analysis project Ga0268257, IMG submission 200249) | Agave microbial communities from Guanajuato, Mexico - At.P.rz (v2) (version 3) | ecosystem: Host-associated > Plants > Phyllosphere > Phylloplane/Leaf | place: Guanajuato, Mexico | collected...
GAGGCGCGACGGGTAAAATTGCGGCCATTCAAGGATTCTTTGGCCTTTCGGAGTCTGTCATGTCCATTGCCCGCCGCACCACGCTGTCGAAGTTCCTGATCGAACAGCAACGTGAGACCAACAACCTGCCCGCCGACCTGCGCCTGCTGATCGAAGTCGTCGCCCGCGCGTGCAAGGCGATCAGCTACAACGTGTCGAAGGGCGCGCTCGGCGAAGCGCTCGGCACCGCCGGCAGCGAGAACGTCCAGGGCGAAGTGCAGAAAAAGCTCGACATCCTGTCGAACGAAATCCTGCTCGACGCGAACGAATGGGGCGGCAACCTGGCCGCGATGGCGTCGGAAGAAATGGAAACGTTCTTCCCGATCCCGGCGAACTACCCGCGCGGCGAATACCTGCTCGTGTTCGATCCGCTCGACGGCTCGTCGAACATCGACGTGAACGTGTCGATCGGCACGATCTTCTCGGTGCTGCGCTGCCCGGACGGCAAGCAGGCAACCGAGGAATCGTTCCTGCAGCCCGGCACCGAGCAGGTCGCCGCCGGCTATGCGGTGTACGGCCCGCAGACGGTGTTCGTGCTGACGACCGGCAATGGCGTGAACTGCTTCACGCTCGACCGCGAAGTCGGCTCGTGGGTGCTCACGCAGAGCAACATGCAGATCCCGGCCGACACGCGCGAATACGCGATCAACGCCTCGAACGCGCGCCACTGGTACGACCCGGTCAAGCGCTACGTCGACGAACTGAACGCCGGCAAGGACGGCCCGCGCGGCGACAACTTCAACATGCGCTGGATCGCGTCGATGGTAGCCGACGTGCACCGGATCCTGAACCGCGGCGGTATCTTCATGTACCCGGCCGACAAGCGCACGCCCGATCGTCCGGGCAAGCTGCGCCTGATGTACGAAGCGAACCCGATGTCGTTCATCGTCGAACAGGCGGGCGGCGCCGCGACGACCGGCACGCAGCGCATCATGGAAGTGCAGCCGACCGGCCTGCACCAGCGCGTGCCCGTGTTCCTCGGTTCGAAGAACGAAGTCGAGCGTGTGACCGGCTATCACGACGAAGCAAAATAACTGCACTGCAGCACTGGACGGAGGAGCGAGACATCAGTACAATCGCGCCTTCGCGATGTGGCCCTAACCGGTCGCGTCGCAGTGAAGTGAAAGCGGAAAGTCCGCCGGATCGAGGGTTTTGCGAAGCAGCCGCAGCAAGCTGAAAAAATTTCGCAAAACCTATTGCCAAGATCGCGGATTTCACCATATAATTTCATTTCTCTGCTGCCGGTGTAGCTCAGTTGGTAGAGCAGCGCATTCGTAATGCGAAGGTCGTAGGTTCGACTCCTATCTCCGGCACCAAGACATAAAGGTCTGACAAGCATCGCTTGTCAGACCTTTTCTCTTTTCCGGCGTCGAAATCATGAAGTCGTTCGACGACGCACTACCCGATCACGCCGTGCACGATCTTCGCGTACGCGTTCGGCAACCGGCCGCGTCGGCGTCCGTCGCCGATCGTCACGGGCGGCCGTTATCTGCACAACCTCGCCGACACATCCGCACGACATTTCTACGCATTCGACGGCCACAAGCCGATCGGATCGACTGCGCCTTGCGTGCTCACCGGCGCGGCCTGCGGCGGCCATGACGACGATGGCCGGCTGCTCGACCGGGACGGCGCACGCAATGGCACCCCTCTGCCTTGCGTCGGGGGGCGCGCACGAATCGTGCGGTACGCAGACAAATCCCCCCTGGAAAATCTGCTTAAGGGTGCATAACATTACTTAACGATTCTGACCCGTCTATCGCGTTACATTGCGTGGGCGGCGCGACGGCCGCATGCCGCTTTCAACCCGCTTGCGGCGTGCAACGGTCGGTGCCCCGGTCATTTCGACTCAACCCAAGGAGAGGACCACCATGACTCATGGCTTGATTATGTGGCTCATCATCGGCGCGATCGCCGGCTGGCTTGCCGGCTTGCTCGTGAAAGGCGGCGGCTTCGGGCTGATCGTCGACATCATCGTCGGGATCGTCGGCGCGGTAATCGGCGGCTGGCTTGCCGGGCTGCTCGGCATCAGCATCGGCAGCGGCTTCATCGGCTCGGTGATCGTCGCGGTCATCGGCGCGGTGATCCTGCTGTTCGTGATCCGGCTATTCAGACGCGCGGCCTGACGTTTCTCTCCACGCGCCTTCGGGCGCGTTTTCGCATCGGGCCGGCGCGCGGCCCGTTCGCCGCGCGCCACCGCCCCCTCCCCTCAGCGCTTCGCGTGCTGCAACCAGCCGTCGAGCACGGCGCCCATCAGCAATCCGCTGCGCGTTTCACGCATTCCATCTCGCCCGACCACATGGTGCGCGCCGGCGGCCGACAGCGCCGCGCGCCACGGCGCATAGCCTGTCGCGAACGATTTCACAGCGACCATTTCAGTTCTCCATAGAAAGTGCGGCCCGGATACGGGTGGAACACGTAGTAGCGGCGGTCCGTCAGGTTGTCGATGCCGGCCGACGCGGTCCAGTGACGATCGAAGCGGTAGCGCGCCTTCAGATCGACGACCGTGAACGAACTCGTGCCGCCATAGACGTCCGGATTCACGTCGCTGTTGTCGAGCGTGTTGAACTGGCGGCCCGAGTAGCGCACGCCGACGCTCGCGAGCCAATGCTCGTCGAAGCGATACGACGCGAGCAGGTTCGCGCGCATGCGCGGAATGCGCGGGAAACGCGAACCGACGTAGGCCGGGTTCGCGGCATCGGCAAGAATCTGCGCGTTGCTCGCCGATACGTTCGCGTCGACGTTGAGCCCGCGCAGCCCGACATTCTCGCCACTGAACGCGAGTTCGACGCCGCGTACGCGCACGCGGTCGACGTTCGAGATGTTGGTGACGGTGGTCGCGCCCGATACCGTCGTCTGGCTGTAGATCGAATCGCGCAGGTCGCTCTGGAACACGCTCGCGCGCACGACGCCGACACCCACGTCGCGTTCGGCCGTGAAGTCCCAGTCGATCGCCTTTTCCGGCCGCAGGTTGGGGTTGTTGTTGACGATCGCGTTGTTAGAAATCGTGCCCTGGAACAACTCGCCGACCGTCGGGAACCGCGTGCCGGTCGCGAACGACAGCCGGAAGCGCCACACCTCCGTCGCGTCCCACTGCAGCGCGACTTTCGGCGACAGCGCATTCGCACTCCGGTCCGCATAGCCGAGCGTGCCGTTCGCATTGCCGAGCGCGCCGCCGTACGCCTCCCAGCGCTCGTAGCGCAGCCCGAGCGTGGCGAGCCACCCCGGCGCGAAGCGCCACGCGTCCTGCCCGAACAGCGCCTGCGTGCGCGTGTCGCCGCGGTAAATGCTGGCGAGCGACGTGGTCGGGCCGGCCAGCCAGTTGGCCGTGTTGTACGTGACGTTGCGCAGGAAGTAGTTGTCGTAGTGATAGCCGAACGTGAACGTATGGCCCTTCACTTCCAGCGCCTCGGCCTTCAGGTCGAGCGTGCGCCAGCCGGTGCCGTCGCCCTGGAACAGCGTGCCGGCCCCGCCCTGCACGGTCGACGCCGCCCGCAGCACGTCGCGCGACACGTCGTACGCGGACACCACGCCCGACAGCCGCCAGCCGGAATCGAGCCGGCCGTTCAGCCCGAGCGCATATAGCCAGTTCTCCTGGTCGCCGCGCTGCGGCGCGAATGCATTCGGCGCGACCGTCATGTTCTGTCCGCCGCTCGACACGTTGCCGCTGTAAACAGGATCGCCGGCCGCATTGCGCAGGAAGGTCTCGCCATGCTGCCGGTAATGGTTCTCCCAATGCCCGAGCGTCAGCGTCGCATCGACGTGATCAGTGAACGTATAGCCCATCCGGACCGTCTCGTTGAGCTGCTCGGTCCGCTCGATCGTCTGCGCGCCGACGAGGGTCCGCGGCTTGCCGTTGGGTCCGATGTCGGTCGCGGCGCCCGTCACGGGCACGGCGGCGCCCAGTTTCGGGTTGTAGGCCGAATTGGGGCTCGCGTACTGCATCGGCTGGCCGTTGTTCTCCAGCCGGTCGAGCGACAGCGCGAACCAGAACCGGCCGACGCGGTTCGCGATCCGCGCGGTCTGGTGATTGCCGCCGAAGCTGTCCGCGAACCCGTAGCCGTCGTGGTAGCGCTGCGTAAAGAACTGCGTCGACAGCGACGCCTCGAGCTGTTCCGGACGGCGCGTGGTGAGCAGCACGGTCGAGCCGATCGCGTTGCCCGGATACAGCGCGGAAAAGGGGCCATAGAGCACGTCGACGCGCGCGATGTCGTCGGGCGGAATCAGCGACCAGCGCGGCGGGTACGCATAGCTCGACCCGAGCAGGTTCGACAGCAGCACGCCGTCCGCGTAGACGAGCCCGCGCGCGCTCTGCAGTTCGTTGAAGTCGCGGCCCGCGAATACGCTGTTGCGGTCGCCGATGTAGCGCTTGCGGACCATCAGGTTCGGCGCGTACTTCAGCGCGTCCTCGGTGGTGACGTTGGTGTGCGCATCGATCTGCCCGCGCGTGATCGACGTGACGACGGCCGGCGTATCCGGGTCGACCGGTTGCCGCTGCGCGGTCACGCTGACGGCGGTCAGCGTATCGCCGGCCGGCGCGGCCGCTGCAGCGACACTGGCGGGAGCCGGCGCGGCGGTGGCGGGACGATCGATACCAGCGCCGCGGGCTGCGTCGGTGCGGGCATCATCGGTGGAAGCCGCATGAGCGGCCGGCCATGCGAAAGCGGCCGCGCATGCGAGCGCGAGCCGGCCGCGCGACGGCCGCGCGGCAAAGGGAGACGACATGAGTGAGTTCCTGAGAACGTGATCGGACGCCGCCGGACACGGACACGGGCGCGCGAGCCGCGCACACACGCACGACGCGACGCGCGGGCCGAGGCCGCGAGCGGCTCGCGCGCCACCGGGGCGCGCGGACGACATCAATCAGACGGGAACGTTTTCAGGCGGGGCGCGCGGTTGCGCGAGACGGATGCCCTTGCGGGGCACATCGGGAACGATCGGTGCGGCCACCCGATAAGCGAACGTGCGCACGAAGCCGGGCATCGCGGGCAAGCTCGTGCCCAGCGCGACGTTCGCCGCGAAGCCGGGGCAGTACACGCAATGCGGGACGCCGGCATGGTCGAACGACGACGTGTCGTGTTCGTCGCCCGCTTGCGCGAGCACGACCTGACGGGCGCCCGCTGCACTGCACAACTCGAGCGTGAGCGCGCCGGAGCCGCTCGACGCAAGACGCGCATAGCCGATGACGGGCGACAGTACGTTCAGTACCAGCGCCAGCCATACGAGGCCGATCCATCGCGTCGTTCGTCTCATCGCGGTCCAGGAAAAAGTGCGCGCAAGTATAACAAGCGGCCCGTTTGTTGCCGATCGCGCAGCGCGCAATAGCGGGCATCACACTGCGCGCCGGAGCGCATGTGCCGTTAATACAACAGAGACAAAATCTAACGATTCGCCGCTGGCATAAATCCGAGCGCGAGGTTGATAATCATTGAACCTGCTGGAGAAACGATCATGGACGAAAGACCAACTCGCATGCCACCGCCCGAGCAAGTGATGAGCCCGGATCCGGAACCCGTCGGCGTGGAATTCCTCGCCGAATTGCCCGAGCACGTTCGGGCATTCTTCGACGAGCAGCACAAGCTGTACTCGCCGAAGTGAACGTCAGTTCGGTTCTGTAACCGCCACGTGTCGATCCTCGCTATCGTGCGGTTCATCCATGCGCTTCGCGCGCAATTCGCCTCGCACCCGGGCCGCAACAGCCTGACGGTGCCGGATCAGTTCGCCTGCTGATTCTTCTGTCGCGACGCTACGCCGCGCGACTGTCTTCGTCTATCCTTCTGGTTTTCCCCGTCCGGCCCGCCCGGCTCTCCTGATCGTTCCGATGAAGCAAGCCATTCGTGCCAGCCTCGCTGTCGCCGCGCTCGGCGTCGCCCTCCTATCGTCGCCGCCTACCGCCCATGCAGACGGCGACGACACCGCCCTCACCAACGTCGTGGCGCTCGCGTCGCAGCGCCTCGCGCTCGCCGAACCGGTCGCGCGATGGAAATGGGCAAATCACAAGGCCATCGAGGATGGGCCGCGCGAAGCCGCACTGCTCACCGAGGTCGAAAAGCGCGCCGTCCAGGCCGGCGTCGATCCCGCCTTCGCCCGCGCGTTCTTCGAGGATCAGATCACCGCGAGCAAGGACGTGCAGAACGCCTTGTTCGCGACCTGGCGCACGACGCGCCCGCCGGAAGGCACGCCGCCCGATCTTGCGACCAGCACGCGGCCGGCACTCGATCGGCTGACGCAGAAGATGCTCGCCGGTCTCGCGCAGGTCGCCCCGTTGCGCGATGCGCCCGATTGCCAGGCGCGGCTCGCGCGCAGCATCGCGAACTGGAAGACGCTCACGCGCTACGATTCCACGCAGACGCAGGCACTCGATACCGCGCTGTCGCATGTCTGCTCCGCCGGCGGGGCCAGCGCGATCGGCTGACGCGGGGTGACGCGACGGGCGCGGCCCGCGCCGCTCAATCCGCCGGCGTGAGCGCCACGAGCGGAATCATCTGCAGGCCGCGCGCGAGATGCGTCTGCAGCAGGCGATGGGTGAAGGGTTCGAACGCGCCGCCCGCCGCGTCGGCCACGAGCCGTGCGGCCGCATCGAGCGATTCCGCCGAACCGAGATAGCACCAGCCGTCGATCACATGAAACAGGCGGCGCTCGCCGTTCGCCTCGAACGCGACAGCGCCGTCGAACGGCCAGGGCGCACCGCCCGCGCGAGCGGCATCGGCCGTGGGGCGCCGGTTGTACGACGGGCGCAACCGGGCAATCCATTGCGCTTCGGCCAGCATCGCCCCCAGCTCGTTGCCAGTCTCGCGCCATTCGACGCGCCGCACCTGCTGCGCCAGCCGCATTTCCTTCGACGAGCGACGCTCGCCGGTCAGCAGCGCGCGCAGCCGCTGCCGCACGCGCACGCTGCGGCCGACATACAGCGCTTCGTCGCGCTCCCCGAACAGCGCATACGCGCCGCACCCTGCCGGCGCGGTATCCAGCCACGCCTCGGTCATCTCGCCGCCCAGACGGAAGTGGCGCGTCGTGCGCGCGATCTGGTCGCGCAGCCGCTCGAGCGGCACGATGTCGTGCAGCTGGCGCCAGAACTGCCACAGCAGGTCGGCGTCGGCCAGCGCCCGGTGACGCGCGGCCGGAACGAGCCCGTGCCGTTCGATCAACGCATCGAGCCCGTGCCGCGATTCGCGCGGAAACAACGCGCGCGACAGCCGCACCGTACAGAGCACATCGGGATTGAACGCCAGGCCGGCGCGCTCGAATTCGGCGCGCAGGAAGCCGCGGTCGAAGCTCGCGTTGTGCGCGACGAACAGCTTGCCGTCGAGCCGCTCGAACAGCGCCGGCGCGAGCGACGCGAACGTCGGCGCATCGCGCACCATCGCGTCCGAGATGCCCGTCAGCTGCTGGATGAACGGCGGAATCGGCTGCCCCGGATCGACGAGGCTCGTCCACGTCGACACGCCGAGCGGTCCGATTTCGACCACGCCGATTTCGGTGATCCGGTGGTCGGCGGGGGAGCCGCCGGTGGTTTCAAGGTCGACGAAGACGAGCGGCTGCTCACGGGCGGGATCGGACGGACGGGAATCGGACGGACGGGAATCGGACATGAAAAGACAGGGAAACGGTGCTGTCGTGAGTATGCACCGGCATGTGTACGCGCGGCCAGCCCGGACCGACTTGTTCCGTCCCCGGAAAACAAAAAGCCCCCGCGATGCGGGGGCCGGACATGATCGGCAATGCGTGGCGCGTCAGACTGCCTGGATATTCGCCGCCTGCTTGCCTTTCGGCCCGACTTTGACTTCGAACGAAACACGCTGGTTTTCCTTCAGCGTCTTGAAGCCGTCCATCCGGATTTCGGAAAAGTGCGCAAACAAATCTTCACCGCCATTGTCCGACGTAATAAAGCCAAAACCTTTAGCATCGTTAAACCATTTCACGATACCGGTATCCATGTCTTCGTTCCCCACTCGATAAGATCAAAAAAGCTATTTTTATAGCCGTTTCCCGAAATCCCGAAACATTGCGCCAGCACCCGCACCAGCACGCCGCCCGAGGACGGAGTGCTGACTTTATAAATTGGACAATCCGGGCGCGTCAAGAAAATTTTTAGCGACTACTTTTTCGAAAAGACGCTAATAGCACTGGAATCGGTACACTGCCGCTCATGATTAATTGATTCGCATCAAAAACCTGTCAACATTACCGGGATCGGATCACTAATAATCCAGGCGCGCGAAATTTCTACCGGGGACAAATCGAATCGGTAAAGTCATCGGGTTTTTTCGGGTTGCAGAAATCCGCGGACGTTGCGATCCTGAGTCAACGCCGAGAGGAAGGAGAGGCTCATGTGGCTGGACGGAATCAAGCGCTTCGCGAGCCGGCTCGGACGCGTACGTCGCAAGTCCCGCGCCCTGGCCGAGTCCGCGCGCGAAGCGCCGTGCGATACCGAGTTCGATACGACGTGGCACGGCGATCACTGGCAGAACCTGCTCGCATCGCCGCTGGATGCTCGCCACTACGTGATGGAAGACTGGACCTACACGCCGCCGCCGGTCGAGACAGAGGATGCCGCGCCTGCGGGCAAGCGCAAGCGCCGCTCGTACACGTAGGCGCGCACGCGGCAGCGGGGCAAAAAAAAAGCGCGACTGGGAAGTCGCGCCGACAAAGGTTTGGAGATCTTTTCCGTCAACGAAAAAGTCTGCTTCGGAAAGCAGAGATCGCAGTATAGCGAGAGAACCACCTTTCATTATCCATGCTCCACACAAACCTCTATTGCCGATGTGTCAATAATCGCGCTATAGCCACCCTCGCCCGCCGCTGACCGTCTGTCGCAATCGCGCAACGCCCGCTACGCAGCCCTGATCGTTATTTTCATTCGCTGCACTGCCGCAAATCCTTACGTGACAGTCGTTTGCGCGGCCTTTCCGATTTTTGCGGATTCCAAAATACATTGTTTCTTAAAGCGTGAGGCGCCCCCGCTCCACACACTTCGTACACTTCAAATGGATTTCTGATACGCGCGCCGCCGTTCTGCCGGACCGGCTACAGCGTCAAGCAAAACACGGCCGTCCGCCTCAGGTTCGATCGACATCATCGTGTTTGGAGACAGATCCATGAACAAGACCCTGATCGTCGCCACGTTGTCGGGTGTATGCGTTACCGCAGCCCATGCACAAAGCAGCGTTACGCTGTACGGCCTGATCGACGCAGGCATCACCTACACGAACAATCAGGGCGGACACAGCGCCTGGCAGGAAACGAGCGGTTCGATCAACGGCAGCCGGTGGGGCTTGCGCGGCACCGAAGATCTCGGCGGGGGCCTGAAAGCCATCTTCACGCTGGAAAATGGTTTCGGCATCAACAACGGCGCGCTGAAGCAGAACGGTCGCGAATTCGGTCGGCAGGCGTTCGTGGGCCTCGCGCACGACGCCTACGGTTCGCTGACGCTGGGCCGGCAGTACGACAGCGTCGTCGACTACCTCGGGCCGCTGTCGCTGACCGGTACCCAGTATGGCGGCACCCAGTTCGCTCACCCGTTCGACAACGACAACCTGAACAACTCGTTCCGGATCAACAACGCGGTCAAGTACCAGAGCGCGAACTACGGCGGCCTCAAGTTCGGTGCGTTGTACGGGTTCTCGAACTCGTCGGCGTTCGCGAACAACCGCGCGTATAGCGGCGGCGTGTCGTACAGCTACCTCGGCTTCAACCTCGCCGCGGCTTACTTGCAGTTGAACAGCAACGTGAACGCGCTCGCGCAGGCCGCGTCGGATCCGGGCGCGGTCACCGGCGACTGGACTTTCGCGTCGCGCGTGCAGCGTACCTGGGGCGCCGGCCTGAATTACGGGTTCGGCCCCGCCACGGTGGGCTTCGTGTTCACCCAGACGCGCCTGACCGACATCCGCGCGATCAGCGCCGGCCAATCCGGCGTGGCGGGCGGCATCACCGGCCTCGGCGACACCGCACGCTTCAGCAACTACGAAGTCAACGGCCGCTACGCGCTGACGCCCGCCGTGTCGCTCGCCGGCTCCTACACGTACACGCAAGGCCGCCTGTCCGGCGACAAACCGAGCTGGCACCAGTTCAACCTGCAAGCCGACTACGCGCTGTCGAAGCGCACCGACGTGTACCTGCAGGGCGAGTTCCAGAAGGTCAACAGCGATGGACTCGCCCTCGGCGCGAACATCAACGGGCTGGGCGCCGCGTCATCGACCAACAAGCAGATCGCGGTCACGGCCGGCCTGCGTCACCGCTTCTGAGCGACCGGCACATTCGCCGTACGCCGAAAGACGAAGCGCCCCATCGGGGCCGCTTTTTCTTTGTCGCGTCGCTCTGGCCGACACTCAGGCGTCGCCTCGCGCCGGATACCGGACGTCGAGTATGTCGATCGGCTGCGGGCCGGCCGGCGTCAGCAGCGTGACGGTGTCACCGATCTTCGCCTTGATCAGCGCACGCGCGACGGGCGAAATCCAGCTGACGCAGCCGCGGTCGAGATCGACCTCGTCGATCCCGACGATCGTCACCGTGTGATCCTCGCCGTCCGGCGTCTCGTAATCGACCGTCGCGCCGAAGAACACCTGGTCGACATTCTCCTGCCGGCTCGCGTCGACGACTTCGGCGAGGTCGAGCCGCTTCGTCAGGAAGCGGATGCGGCGATCGATCTCGCGAAGCCGTCGCTTGCCGTAGATGTAGTCGCCGTTTTCCGACCGGTCGCCGTTCGAGGCCGCCCACGACACGAGCCGCACGACCTCGGGACGCTCGACGTCGATCAGGTTCAGCAGCTCGTCCCTCAGCCGCTTGTGGCCGGCTGGTGTGATGTAGTTCTTCGCGCCCGCCGGAATCGCGGGTTGAGCCTGGTCGAGATCGTCGTCGTCACCGTCCGACTCTTTGACAAACGCCTTGTTCATGATGCAGATTCAACGTGGATGACTGATCCTCCAAGGGTACACGAAGGGCGGCCGGCCAAGGCCATGGCACCAAATTCGCGAATAAGGCTTCCCTTTTTATACGACTCTGCTATACTTCCGCTTCTGCGTGCGGCTGTAGCTCAGTTGGATAGAGTACTTGGCTACGAACCAAGGGGTCGTGGGTTCGAATCCTGCCAGCCGCGCCACTTTTTCGAGGGCCTTCCAAACCGAAGGCCCTTTCAGTTCGAAGCAGTAGAAGTTTGTTTTTGCGTGCGGCTGTAGCTCAGTTGGATAGAGTACTTGGCTACGAACCAAGGGGTCGTGGGTTCGAATCCTGCCAGCCGCGCCACTTTTTGGGGCCTTCCCATCGCAGAAGGTTCCGACAGTTGAAGCAGTACCGTTTTGCGTGCGGCTGTAGCTCAGTTGGATAGAGTACTTGGCTACGAACCAAGGGGTCGTGGGTTCGAATCCTGCCAGCCGCGCCACCTTAAAAGGGCTTTCCTCCGGGAAAGCCCTTTTTCTTTTCGCGCCCTCCTCCCTCGCTCGCACCGTCGCCCCGCACGCCTTCGGGAAAGCACCGACAACATCGCACGCGCGTTCGGCAGCCCCAATGAAAACGGCGGCCATCGGCCGCCGTCCGTCGATCATCGAATCCGCTCGCCGCGGCGCGCGTCAGCGTCAGTAATCCTGCCGCTCGCGCTCGATACGCATGCCGCCGTCATGGCGCGCATGCGCACCGTCGTCGGTCGAGCGCTCGCGCATGATCCGCATCACGTCCGGATTGGTCCGCACGCGCCGCATCACGTTCGCGAGATGCACGCGGTCGCTGACCTGGATCACGAAGCGCAGCACCGTCGACTCGTGCGTCAGATCCTCGTCCATCGCGATATGAACGATGTTCGCGTCGGCCGACGTGATGTCCGCCGCGACGCGCGCGAAGATGCCCTTCGTGTTCTTCACGAGCGCCTTCACCGCGACGTCGAACAGGCGGCCCGGTTGCGGCGCCCATTCGACGTCGATCCAGCGGCCCGGATCGCGGCGATGGATGCGCTGCGCGACACGGCAATCCGTCGTATGAATCGCCATGCCCAGACCGATACCGATGTACCCCATGATCGCGTCGCCCGGGATCGGCCGGCAGCAGGCGGACAACTGCACGGACATCCCTTCGGTGCCGGTGATCACGACCGGCGGCGCATGATGCGCGGGGTGCCGCTCGGACTTCGGCAGATCGTCGTCCGCGTCGCGGCCGCTCATCAGCACCTCGATGCGCTTGGCCATCACCGCGGCGACGCGACGGCCGAGGCCGATGTCCGCGAAGATTTCCTGACGGCTCTTGTTGCCCGTCCACTGCACGAGCTTCTCCCACACTTCCGGCTCGACATCGGCCAGCGCGAGACCATAGCCCTTCAGGCTCTGGTCGACGAGCCGCTCGCCCAGCTGCACGGACTCGTTCAGGCGCATCGTCTTCAGGTAGTGGCGGATCGCCGAGCGCGCCTTGCCGGTACGCACGAAGCCGAGCCACGCGGGGTTCGGCTTCGAATACGGCGCGGTGATCACCTCGACGATGTCGCCGCT
>Ga0268257_1002632_pt1 | contig 12474 bp, 9 predicted proteins | sample AgamicAtPrz_FD_200249 | JGI IMG/M metagenome (GOLD analysis project Ga0268257, IMG submission 200249) | Agave microbial communities from Guanajuato, Mexico - At.P.rz (v2) (version 3) | ecosystem: Host-associated > Plants > Phyllosphere > Phylloplane/Leaf | place: Guanajuato, Mexico | collected...
CCTGGAAGAGTACATCCATTACTACAACCATGACCGCATCAGGCTGAAACTCAATGGCCTGAGCCCTGTCAGCTACAGGACTCAGGCGACTGGCTAAAACTGTCCAACTTTTCGGGGGCAGTCCAGGTACTGCACCAGGTCTGAAATCGGTGCAAATCCTGTGGGAGCGGGTTTACCCGCGAAGAGGCCCTGCTAGGTAAAGCCTACTTCTTGCCCAACCTTCGCAACTCATCCGACTCCACAATCCGCACCCCGTCCTCTTCCTCCAGCGCCAGCCGCCACAGCGCCCGGGCCAAGGTACAAGCCTCGATCCCCCGATACTTCCCGGGTATCAGCTTGGCAAACGGCGAAGCCAACTGTTCGCCGAGCCGCGGCTCGACCCGCTCGCCCAGCAGCAACGATGGCCGCACGATGGTCAGCTGCGGCCAATCCTGGGCCTTGAGTGCCTCTTCCATCTCGCCTTTGACCCGGTTGTAGAAAACCGACGATTTCGGGTCGGCGCCCAACGCACTGACCACCAGCAGATGCCGTGCGCCCAACTCCCGGGCGCGCTTGCTGAACGCCACCACCATGTCCAGGTCCACCGCGCGGAAGGCCGATTCGGAACCGGCCTGCTTCAGCGTGGTGCCCAGGCAGCAGTAGGCGATATCGACCCGCCCGGCCAGCTGTGGAAGGAACACCGCCGGGTCGCCTACCGGGTTTTCCAGGTGCGGGTGCTCGGCCAGTGGCCGGCGGGTTGGCGCCAGTACGCGGGTGATGGTGGGCTCGTTGAGCAGGCGGTCGAGCAGGTGTTCACCTGTCAGACCCGTGGCACCGGCAAGCAGGACATGCTGAGGCGTCAAATACATGATGTCTCTCCCTTGTTACACACAAGCTTAGTGGTTGCCGGGCGTTTGCGCCTGTTCCCCCACGTTGGCCTGTGCGGCGTTACGCAATGCTTCTTCGGCCTGTTGCCGGCGCAGGTGCTGCCAGTGCTCAAGCACATTCGGCGGCGCCCACAGCTGCGGTTCAGAGGCCTCGAAACCTTCCCTTTGTTCTCTTTCGGCAACGCTGGCGCGCGCCAGTTCAAACGCCTGTTTCAGGTCGTCGGTCTGGTTCAGCGCTTCGGCGAACAGGGCATCGCCGAAGTAGGTGAAATCGGCTTCTTCCGAGCAACCGAAGGACACGCGGTCGGCCCGGGCGGCGGTCATGATCAGCGTGCGCTCATCCTTGAGCGGGGCGATATAGCCCCCTGAATAGCACGCGGATATGACAATGACCTTGTCGCGGTCCTTCAGCGGTGCCAGGGCGCTGGCGAGTTCGTCGGCGGACAGGTCGGCCAGCTGCAGGCGCGGTTGGTCGAACACCAGCTGGTGGTCGTGGCTGCCATGGCTGGTGAGGTAGATGAACACCAGGTCTTCGGGGCCGCTGCGCTCGGCCAGGGTTCGGGCGGCGCGGGTAAGGTTTTCACGCGTGGCCATGGGGCGGGTGGTCATGTGATCGCGGTGGTTGACCAAGGTCACCTGGCCACGGGCGCCAAAGCGCACCTTGAGCATGTTGCTGACGTAGTCGGCTTCGCGCATGAACACGCTCTGCTGGCCATCGCCGCCCACCACCAGGCTGTACAGCTGGACTGCTGGCGCCGACCGCGGTACCCGGGCCAGCGCTTCGTCCAGCAAACGGCCCTGGTTGAGCAGCGCCAGGTCCAGCGGGTCGGGCAACAGTTTGCCGTTCTGGTCCCGTACGCGCACGCCGTTGCTCCAGGTGCCGCTTTCGACCTTGCCGTTGGTCATGATCAGCCGGCCCTGGCCGTGGTAGGCATCGTTGAGGAAGCCACCGATGTACTTGCTGCCGTCGGCCAGTTGCAGGCTGCCCTGGCCCGACAGGCGCCAGTCGGCGAAGGTGCCCTTGTAGTGGCTGCCATCGCTGCCCAGCAGTTCGCCTTCGCCGACCAGCGAGCCGTCCTTGAATTCGCCGATCCACACATCACCATCGGCATTTTCGTAGCGGCCACGGCCCTCCAGGCGGTTGTCCTTGAACTCACCGATGTACTGCTCGCCGTCGACGCTGTCGTAGGTGCCGCTGCCTTCCAGCTGGCCGTTGATGAAGTGGCCGCTGAACTGGTTGCCGCTGGCATCGCTGCGCACCCCGGCACCGTTGGGCTTGCCCTTGGCGAACAGGCCCTGGTAGCGGCTGCCGTCGGCCAGTTCCAGCTCGCCGGCGCCTTCGTACAGGTCGTCCTTGAACTGGCCGCGGTAGGTCTGGTCGGCTTGCTTGAGGGTGCCTTCGCCGTCGCGGCGGCCGTGGCTGAAGGTGCCGGCATAGTGGCTGCCCGGGGTATTCAGCTCGCCCAGCCCCTGGAACAGCCCCGCGGCGAACTGGCCGCGGTACACCTCGCCGTTGCGGCCGTGCCATTCGCCCTGGCCGTGCCATTGGCCGTCCTTGAAGGTACCGGCGTACCAGCTGCCGTTGGGGTAGTCGATCCGTCCTTCGCCTTGCAGCAGGCCATCGACCACCTGCCCCCGGTACCGCCCACCGTCAGGCAGGCGCGCGTCCGGCGGGAGCAGCGATTCGCCATCGCCGCAGGCGGCGAGCAGCAGGACCAGGGTGACGGGGAGCAGTGAACGCATGGCGAGAACCGGGCAATAGGTCTGCCGAGTATGACGCAGAATGGGATCCTGAAACAGCGAACGCATGTGCTGGCGCAGCTCTCGAGCCTGCACTGCATCCAAAAGCTGGCACGGAACCTGCGGGAGCGGGCGCGCCCGCGAACACCGGCGAAGCCGGTGCCAGGCACCGCGTCGCCTGCTTCGCGGGTGAACCCGCTCCCACAGGTATTGCGGTGACCTTCAGCTTTGCGCAATACCTGTGGGAGCGGCTTTAGCCGCGAACACCGGCGGAGCCGGTGCCATGCACCGTGTGGCTTTCTTCGCGGGTGAACCCGCTCCCACAGGTATTGCGGTGACCTTCAGCTTTGCGCAATACCTGTGGGAGCGGCTTTAGCCGCGAACACCGGCGAAGCCGGTGCCATGCACCGTGTGGCTTTCTTCGCGGGTGAACCCGCTCCCACAGGTATTGCGGTGACTTTCAGCTTTGCCAATACCTGTGGGAGCGGCTTTAGCCGCGAACACCGGCGAAGCCGGTGCCATGCACCGTGTGGCTTTCTTCGCGGGTGAACCCGCTCCCACAGGTATTGCGGTGACTTTCAACTTTGCGCAATACCTGTGGGAGCGGCTTTAGCCGCGAACACCGGCGGAGCCGGTGCCATGCACCGCGTCGCCTGCTTCGCGGGTGAACCTGCTCCCACAGGTTCCGTGTTGCCTTTGAGGTGCAATCAGCGCACTCCCGGCGAAACGATGATCTTCACGTTCTCCTCCTTGTTGTTGACCAACTCCTCGAAGCCCAGCTCGACAATCTGCTCCAGCCCGATCCGCCCGGTCACCAGCGGGCGAATGTCCAGCCTGCCGTCAGCGATGAAGGCAATCACATCGGCAAACTCGCCGTTATACGCCAACGCTCCCAGCACCTGCTTTTCGGTGGACACCAGTTCGAAGAAGTTGAACTCGCTAGGCTCCTCGAATATCCCCACCAACACGCACTTGCCCGCCTTGCGGATGGTGTCGATGGCCAGCTTGGCCGTGTGCTTGTTGCCGATGCATTCAAAACTCACATCCGCTCCCAGCCCGGCAGTCAGCTTGCGGATTTCCGCCAGGGCGTCGCACTGGCTAGGGTCCAGCACCACGCTGGCGCCAACCTCTTTGGCCTTGGCCTTGCGTGCCGAGGACATTTCCAGGGCGATCACCTGCGCCGCGCCTGCCGCCTTGGCACACATGATGGTGCACAAACCGATAGTGCCGGCTCCAACTACCACCACCGTCTGGCCAAGCAGACTGCCGGCCTTCTTTACCGCATGCATGCCCACCGCCAGCGGTTCGATCAGCGCCCCGGCCTCTGCCGGGAAACCCTGCGGCAGCCGGTACAGCAGGTTGGCGGGCACGTTGACCAGTTCGGCAAAGGCGCCGTTGTTCATCAGGCCGGTGAAGGCAAGGCGCTCGCAGATGTTGTACAGGCCGTGGGTGCAGTAGTAGCAGGTGCCGCAATGCTGGCAGGCGTCCGCAGCCACCGGGTCACCGACGGCAAAACCTTCCACGCCTTCACCCAGCTTGGCGATCTGGCCGCAGAACTCGTGGCCGAGGATGCACTGGCCCTGGATGCCGGTCAGCGGGTGTGGTGCCTCCACCGGGATGAATACCGGGCCGGCGACGTATTCGTGCAGGTCGGAGCCGCAGATTCCGCACCAGTCCACCTTGATCTGTACCCAGCCGGGCGCAGGGTCGGCCGGCAGGGGCACCTGTTCGACGCGAATATCATTGCGGCCATGCCAGACGGCGGCACGCATGTGGGTGTGGCTCAGGTCATTCATTGTTGTTCTCCAGGCTCACGGAAAGGGCTTAGTGCTTGCGCAGGAACGCGAGCAGTTGCTGGTTGACCTGTTCGGCCGCCTCCATCTGCACCATGTGCCCAGCCTCAGGCAGCACCAGCACTTCAGCCTCCAGCCCTTCGGCATGGCTGGCCGGGATGATCGCGTCCTTGCCGCCCCACACCACCAGGGCCGGGTGCTGCCCCAGCACCCCGCGCAGGTCGTGGCGCTGCCGGTCGCCGTCGGCGATGGCCGATGCCAACAGGCGCAACGCGTCGTCCACCCCTTCCAGGCGCTTGAACTTGAGCATGTCCTCCAGCATCTGCCGGGTGACCAGTGCCGGGTCGGCAAACAGCTGCACCATCTGCGGCTTGAGGGCATTGCGGTTGGCGGCAGCGACGAAGCCTTGCAGGTACTGCCCGTTGATCGCCTCGCCCAGCCCGGCACTGGCCACCAGGCTCAGGCTGGCTACCCGCTGCGGCGCCAGGCGCGCCACGTTCAGGCTGACCGCGCCGCCCATGGAGTGGCCGGCCAGGTGGGCCTTGGCGATGTCCAGGTGGTCGAGCAGGGCCAACACGGTTTCGCTCAACTCATCCAGGTCGCCCCGTTGCAGGGCCTTGGCCGACTCGCCATGGCCCGGCAGGTCGAGGGCGATCACCCGTCGCTCGGCAGCCAGCGCCGGGTGGTTGAACAGCCAGTTGTTGAGGTCGCCGCCAAAGCCATGCACCAACACCAGTGGCGTGCCGCCTTCGCCCAGCTCGAACCAGCGCAGCAGGCGGCCCCCCACTTGCGCCTTCTGCGGGGCCGGCCCCTGGGCCTGGTCGGCGCCACCCTCGGCGACGAACTCGGCCTGGAAGCGCTGTACCACGGCATCGATTTCAGCCTCTTCGGCTTCGCCTTCCACCACCACCGCCAGCAGGGCACCGACCGGCAGGGTTTCATCAGGCCTGGCCACCTGGCGGCGCAATACGCCGCTGAACGGGGCTTCGACGCTGCTGCTGATCTTGTCGGTCTCGACGTCCAGCACCTCGTCGCCCTTGTTGATTTCGTCACCTTCCTGCTTCAGCCAGGTGTCCACCCGGCCCTCGGTCATCGACAGGCCCCACTTGGGCATGGTCAGGGTATGGATCTGGCTCATGCGGCACTCCTTGCGGCTTCGATCACTTTGCGTACCGCAGCCTCGATCTTCGCCGCGTCAGGGATGTACAGGTCTTCCAGGGCATCGGAGAACGGCACGGGAGTATGCGGGGCGGTGACCATTTCGATCGGGCCCTTGAGCGCGCCGAAGGCCTTCTGTGCCACCAGCGCGCTGATGTCGGTGGCCATGGAGCAACGCGGGTTGGCTTCGTCGATCACCACCAGGCGGCCGGTCTTTTCCACGCTTTCCAGGATGCTGTCCTCGTCCAGCGGGCTGGTGGTGCGCAGGTCCAGCACCTCGCAGTCGATACCCTGGCGGGCCAGGTTGTTGGCTGCTTCCAGCGCCACATGCACCATGCGGCCATAGGTGACCAGGGTCACGTCGTCACCATCGCGCAGGAAGTTGGCTTCGCCGAACGGCACGGTGTAGACCTCTTCCGGTACCTCGCCTTGCATGCTGTACAGCAGCTTGTGCTCGCAGAAGATCACCGGGTCGTTGTCGCGGATCGCCTGTATCAACAGGCCCTTGGCATCGTACGGCGAGGACGGGCAGACCACCTTCAGGCCGGGAATGTGCGTCCACAGCGAGGTGAGCATCTGCGAGTGCTGGGCCGCCGCACGCAGGCCGGCGCCGTACATGGTGCGCATCACCAGCGGGGTGACCGCCTTGCCGCCGAACATGTAGCGGAACTTGGCGGCCTGGTTGAGGATCTGGTCCAGGCAGCAGCCGGCGAAGTCGACGAACATCAGCTCGCACACCGGGCGCAGGCCCTGGGTGGCAGCACCGACGGCAGCGCCGACGTAGCCGATTTCCGACAGCGGCGCGTCGAGCACGCGCCCCGGGAACTGATGGTAAAGGCCCTTGGTCACGCCCAGCACGCCACCCCAGGCGTCATCCTCGCCGGGGGCACCGGCGCCGCCGGCCACGTCTTCGCCAATGATGAACACCGTGTTGTCGCGGCGCATTTCCTGGGCCAGGGCTTCGTTGATGGCCTGCTGGTAGCTGATCTTTCTTGCCATGGTGATTCTCCTGTTGTTCTTGTAATCCGCAGCTCAGGGGTAGGCGACGTAGACGTCGGTGAGCAGGTCGGCGGGCTGTGGCTTGGGATCGGACTTGGCGCGGCGCACGGCGTCTTCGATCAGGTCCTCGACGCGAGCGTCGATGGCGTCCAGTTGCGCAGCCGTGAGCAGGCCGGCGCGGGTGGTCTTGTTGCGGAACTGCATGAGGCAGTCGCGGGATTCGCGCAGGTTCTTCACTTCGTCCGGGGCGCGGTAGGTTTGTGCATCGCCTTCGAAATGGCCGTAGTAGCGGCTGAGCTTGACCTCGATCAGCGACGGGCCTTGCCCGGAACGTGCACGTTCGATGGCAGCACCGGCGGCCTCGTACACGGCAAAGAAATCGAAACCGTCGATGGTGACACCGGGCATGCCGAACCCGGCCGCGCGATCGGCGATATGGTCGCAGGCAACCGACCAGGTCGAGGCAGTGGCTTCGGCGTAGCCGTTGTTCTCGGCCACGAAGATGCACGGCAGGTTCATGATCGAGGCCATGTTCATGGCTTCGAACACGGCGCCTTCGTTGGAAGCGCCATCGCCGAAGAAGGCCACCGACACATCGTCGCTGCCCTTGATCTTGGCCGCCAGCCCGGCCCCGGCCACCAGCGGTGCACCGGCACCGACGATGCCGTTGGCGCCGAGCATGCCTTTTTCCAGGTCGGCGATATGCATCGAACCGCCCTTGCCACCGCACACACCGGTCTTCTTGCCGTAGATTTCGGCCATCATGCCGTACACATCCACCCCTTTGGCGATGCAGTGGCCATGACCGCGGTGGGTCGAGGCGATGCAGTCGCTGTCGCGCAGGTGGGCCATGACCCCGGCCGCGGAAGCCTCTTCGCCGGCATACAGGTGGACGAAGCCGGGGATCTCGCCGGTGGCGAACTCCACGTGCAGGCGTTCTTCGAAGGCGCGGATGGTGCGCATCACTTCATAGGCATGCAGCAATTGTTCGGTACTGAGTTGATTGGACATCTTGTTGTTCTCCAGGGTTGTCTCAACACGGGTTTGCAGGGTGCAACCGGTGGCCGCGCGGTACGGCCAGCAGGTGATGGCGGGCGGCATGCGCCAGCACGGCCTCGACATCCACGCTCAACGGGCCTTGGTGATCGAGGGTGATGGTGGGGGTGTCGTGCTCGGCAAATTCGATTTCGCGCTCGCCGTCCAATGCCAGGGTGCCGCTGGCCAGGCTCAGGCGATGGGCGACGCCGGGCGTCAGCGGGCCGCTGGCGGTGATGCCGCAGCCTTGCAGCAGGCCGGGTGCCAGCGGCGCGAGCAGCGCCTGCTCGGCGCCGGGGTTCAGGCGTACCCAGGCGCCGTGCGGGTCCTGGCGCGAGACCGGGCACCACAGGCCGCACAGGGCCGAGAGGCCAATGGCATGGGGTTCGGCGAAACAGGCGAAGACTTCGCAAAGGTCCTCGCTGCGGCTCAGTGCCCGAGCGCCGATGAAGCGCTGGGGCGACACCGCCACCTCCACCAGGGCCCATTCGGCAAGCTGTTGTTCGGGCACCTTCACCAGCAGGCGCTTGTTGCGGCGCAGGCCGATGCTGGCCGGTACCCGGCCGCTGGCAAGCAGGCCACCGGCCAGGCCGGCGCTGGTGGCCTCGCGCAGTTCGGGGAAGGCATTGTTGGTGCCGGTGGACAAGGTCAGCAGCGGTACGTCACCGGCCTCGGCAGCAACTGCCTTTTGGGTGCCGTCGCCGCCGAGCACGGCGATCATCGCCACACCGCGTTCGACCATGCGGCGGGTGGCCAGGCGGGTATCGGCAACGGTCTGGGTCAGCGGCAGGTCGAGTATTTCGATGGCCGGCCAGTGCTGGTCAGGGGCGACCGGGCCCAGGCTGGCCTTGAGCACGGCGGCGGCAATGCCGGTCATGTCACTGGGCAGCAGCACCTGGCCGATGCCGGTGGCACCGAAGGCGGCCAGCAGGCGCTGGATCGCCGAAGCCTTGTCGGTGCTCGAATAGAGCCCGGCGTTGGCGGTCAGGCGGCGCAGGTCGCGGCCAGAGGCAGGGTTGGCAATGATCCCGACGGTTGGGGCGGGTAGCGGCATGGCGCACCTCGTATTCTTGTTTGCCAGGGCTGGAGCAAGCGCGGTGCCAGCTTCTTCTGAATTGGCTGAAGTGCCTGCAATAGAGCGGTTTTGTTGCGCTCCGGCAGGTGCTGATGGTTCTGCTGGCGAGACGCCCGGTGCCAGCGCGGGGCCGACGTTGCCGAGACGCTGAGACGCTGCGTCTCAAGCGGGCCGGTAATCACGCAGTGCTTGTCGGGGCATGCCCGGAAGCGCTTAATGGCCGGACAACGATAAAAACAGCAACGAGAACCGGAGGGCCTGAATGCTTGCCGCGAACTCCCGAGCCCATGTCGACTGCGTCAGCAGGGTGCTGAAGAATGCCGACCGCCTGCCGCAGGCGCCGGTGCCACCGCTGATCCTCGATTCATGGCGCCGTTCCATGGAGCTGTACCGCCTCGACCCCGGGTCCCAGCAGGGGCCGCGCATCCTGTCCCAAAGCCTGCTCAACGAATGCCGTGAGCGCGCCGAACTGTTCCTGCGTATCGCCAGCGATGCCGTGGCCCGCCTGCATGAGCGGGTGCGCGGTGCCGACTACTGCGTGCTGCTCACCGATGCCTTGGGGCGCACCATCGATTACCGGGTCGAGTCGGCCATCCGCAACGACTGCCGCAAGGCCGGGCTGTACCTGGGCACCTGCTGGTCGGAGGGCGAGGAGGGCACCTGCGGCGTGGCGGCGGTGTTGACCAGCAAGGCGCCGGTCACGGTGCACAAGCGCGACCACTTCCGCGCTGCGTTCATTGGCCTGACCTGTACGGCGGCACCGGTGTTCGACCCGTTGGGCGAGTTGCTGGGCGTGGTGGATGTCTCGGCCTTGCAGTCGCCGGACGACCGCCGCAGCCAGCACCTGATCCGCCAACTGGTCGAGCAGACTGCCCGCGAGATCGAAAATGCCTTCTTCATGCACAGTGCCCAGGGCCATTGGGTGATGCGTGCCCATGGCACGCCGGGTTATGTGGAAAGCCAGCCCGACTACCTGCTGGCCTGGGATGGCGATGGCCGCCTGCAGGCGATCAACAGCCTGGCGCGCCAGCGGCTGGTGGAGCACCTGGGGCGTTTGCCCGAGCACATTGGCGAGCTGTTCGACATGGACCAGCTGCGCCGCGTGAACGCATCGTCTGCCCAGCGCCTGCCGGGCCTGGGTGGGCTGTACGGCCGGGTCAGCGCACCCCGCCAGCGCCAGCGTGCGCAGCCGTTGCGCCAGGCCCAGGACGCCCGCATCGAGCAGCATTTGCGCCTGGCCACGCGGGTCAAGGACTGCAACCTGGCGGTGCTTGTGCAAGGCGAGACGGGGGCGGGCAAAGAGGTATTCGCCCGCCAGCTGCATCAGCAAAGCCTGCGTCGTGATGGCCCGTTCGTCACCCTGAACTGCGCGGCCATTCCGGAAAGCCTGATCGAGAGCGAGCTGTTCGGCTATGTGGCCGGGGCCTTCACCGGGGCTTCCAGCAAAGGCATGCAGGGGCTGTTGCAGCAGGCCGATGGCGGTACGCTGTTCCTCGACGAAATAGGCGACATGCCGCTGAACCTGCAAACCCGGTTGCTGCGCGTGCTGGCCGAGGGTGAAGTGGCGCCGCTGGGCGCGGCGCGGCGGGAGCGGGTGGATATCCAGGTGATTTGCGCGACCCACCGTGATTTGGCAGCGATGGTGGAGGATGGGCGTTTTCGTGAGGACCTGTACTTCCGCCTGGCCAATGCCCGCTTCGAGTTGCCGCCGCTGCGCGAGCGTGAGGACCGCTTGGGGTTGATTCACCAGTTGCTGGCCGAGGAGGCCGAGGCCTGCGGGGTCGAGGTGGTGTTGGCGGATGATGCGCTGCAGGCGCTGCTGGTTTACCGCTGGCCGGGGAATTTGCGCCAGCTGCGGCAGGTGTTGCGCTATGCCTGTGCGGTGAGTGAGGGCGGGCGGGTGCAGGTGCAGGACCTGCCGCAGGAAGTACGCGGCGAGGTGCTCGCTTCGGCGGAAAGCAGCATGTCTTGTCCGGCCCGGCAGTTGCTGCTGGATGCGCTGATCCGCCATCGCTGGAAGCCGGCCGATGCGGCGCGGGCTTTGGGAATATCGCGGGCGACCTTGTACCGGCGGGTGCATGAGCACCACATCGAGATGCCGCGGATGAAGGGGTAGGGCCCTGGGGGCGCGTTGCGCCCCTTTCGCGACACAAGGCCGCTCCTACAGGCACAGCGCCAGCCCAAGGATTGCGCGATCTCCTGTAGGAGCGGCCTTGTGTCGCGATGGGCCGCAAAGCGGCCCCTGGATCCCCCAGGCAATAACAAACCCGGAATGAGTCCGGGGTTTTCGGTACATTGCTCTGGGGATATCGCGGGCGACCTTGTACCGGCGGGTGCATGAGCACCACATCGAGATGCCGCGGATGAAGGGGTAGGGCCCGGGGGCTGCTTTGCAGCCCAATCGCCGGCAAGCCTGCTCCCACCTCGACCGCATAGACCTCAAGCCGTGTGCAATCCCTGTGGGAGCTGGCTTGCCAGCGATGAGGCCCTGACAGGCAATAAAAAACCCCGGAACGAGTCCGGGGTTTTCAGTACATCACACTACGCGATCACTCCTGGCTAGCCAGTTTGTGCTCGAGGTAGTGAATGTTGACGCCACCTTTGCAGAAACCTTCATCACGCACCAGGTCGCGGTGCAGCGGGATGTTGGTCTTGATGCCGTCGACGACGATCTCGTCCAGGGCATTGCGCATGCGCGCCATGGCTTCGTCGCGGTCCTTGCCGTAGGTGATCAGCTTGCCGATCAGCGAGTCGTAGTTCGGCGGAACCGAGTAACCGCTGTACAGGTGCGAATCCACACGCACGCCGTTGCCGCCTGGGGCGTGGAAGTGCTTCACCTTGCCTGGGCTCGGGATGAACTTCTTCGGGTCTTCGGCGTTGATACGGCATTCCAGCGCATGGCCACGGATGACCACGTCTTCCTGGCGGAACGACAGCTTGTTGCCAGCGGCGATGCTCAGCATCTCCTTGACGATGTCGATACCGGTCACCATCTCCGACACCGGGTGCTCAACCTGCACGCGGGTGTTCATCTCGATGAAGTAGAAGCGGCCGTTCTCGTACAGGAACTCGAAAGTACCCGCACCACGGTAGCCGATCTCGATGCACGCATCGACGCAGCGCTTGAACACTTCCTGACGGGCTTTCTCGTCGATGCCCGGGGCTGGCGCTTCTTCCAGTACCTTCTGGTGACGGCGCTGCAGCGAGCAGTCACGGTCGCCCAGGTGGATGGCGTTGCCCTGGCCGTCGGACAGTACCTGTACTTCCACGTGGCGTGGGTTGGTCAGGAACTTCTCCAGGTAGACCATCGGGTTGCCGAAGGCGGCGCCGGCTTCGGTACGGGTGAGCTTGGCCGAGGCAATCAGGTCCTCTTCCTTGTGCACCACGCGCATGCCGCGACCACCACCGCCACCGGCGGCCTTGATGATCACCGGGTAGCCGACGTCACGAGCGATCGCCAGGGCGACCTCTTCGTCTTCCGGCAGTGGGCCATCGGAGCCCGGCACGGTCGGTACGCCCGACTTGATCATCGCGTCCTTGGCCGAAACCTTGTCGCCCATCAGGCGAATGGTGTCGGCTTTCGGGCCGATGAAGGCGAAACCGGATTTTTCCACCTGCTCGGCGAAATCGGCGTTTTCCGCCAGGAAGCCGTAGCCCGGGTGGATCGCGGTGGCGCCGGTCACTTCGGCGGCAGCGATGATCGCCGGGATATGCAGGTAGGAATCCTTGGACGATGCAGGGCCGATGCAGACCGACTCGTCTGCCAGGCCCAGGTGCATCAGTTCACGGTCGGCAGTGGAGTGCACGG
>Ga0268257_1002635_pt1 | contig 12447 bp, 12 predicted proteins | sample AgamicAtPrz_FD_200249 | JGI IMG/M metagenome (GOLD analysis project Ga0268257, IMG submission 200249) | Agave microbial communities from Guanajuato, Mexico - At.P.rz (v2) (version 3) | ecosystem: Host-associated > Plants > Phyllosphere > Phylloplane/Leaf | place: Guanajuato, Mexico | collected...
TCGACAAGCGCCTGTACCGCCACGACATCATGGGTTCGATCGCCCATGCCACCATGCTGGCGCAGGTCGGCGTGCTCAGCGATGCCGAGCGCGACACCATCATCGATGGCCTGAAGACCATCCAGGGCGAGATCGAGGCCGGCACCTTCGACTGGCGTGTCGATCTGGAAGACGTGCACATGAACATCGAGGCACGCCTGACCGACCGTATCGGCATCACCGGCAAGAAGCTGCACACCGGCCGTAGCCGCAACGACCAGGTGGCCACCGATATTCGCCTGTGGCTGCGCGACGAAATCGACCTGATCCTGGCCGAGATAACCCGTCTGCAGCAGGGCCTGCTGGAGCAGGCTGAGCGTGAAGCCGAAACCATCATGCCTGGCTTCACCCACCTGCAGACGGCCCAGCCGGTCACCTTCGGTCATCACCTGCTGGCCTGGTTCGAAATGCTCAGCCGCGACTACGAGCGCCTGGTCGACTGCCGCAAACGTGCCAACCGCATGCCACTGGGCAGCGCCGCGCTGGCAGGTACCACCTACCCGATCGACCGCGAACTCACCTGCAAGCTGCTGGGCTTCGAAGCCGTGGCCGGCAACTCGCTGGACGGCGTGTCGGACCGCGACTTCGCCATCGAATTCTGCGCCGCCGCCAGCGTGGCGATGATGCACCTGTCGCGCTTCTCCGAAGAGCTGGTGCTGTGGACCAGCGCGCAGTTCCAGTTCATCGACCTGCCAGACCGCTTCTGCACCGGCAGCTCCATCATGCCGCAGAAAAAGAACCCGGATGTGCCGGAACTGGTACGTGGTAAGAGCGGCCGTGTATTCGGCGCCCTGACCGGCCTGCTGACCCTGATGAAAGGCCAGCCGCTGGCCTACAACAAGGACAACCAGGAAGACAAGGAGCCGCTGTTCGACGCCGCCGACACCCTGCGCGACTCGCTGCGTGCCTTTGCCGACATGATCCCGGCAATCAAGCCCAAGCATGCCATCATGCGTGAAGCGGCCCTGCGCGGTTTCTCCACCGCCACCGACCTGGCCGACTACCTGGTACGCCGTGGCCTGCCGTTCCGTGATTGCCACGAGATCGTGGGCCACGCGGTGAAGTATGGCGTGGACACCGGCAAGGACCTGGCCGAGATGAGCCTGGACGAACTGCGCCAGTTCAGCGACCAGATCGAGCAGGACGTGTTTGCCGTACTGACCCTGGAAGGCTCGGTGAATGCCCGTAACCACATTGGTGGTACCGCACCGGCGCAGGTGCGTGCCGCCGTCGCCCGCGGCAAGGCGCTGCTGGCTTCGCGTTAACCCCTCGCTGCCCTGCTCCCTGTAGGAGCAGCCTTGTGCTGCGAAGAGGCCGGTGCAAACACCATGGATTTAGGGTGTCTGCACTGACCTCTTCGCAGCACAAGGCTGCTCCTACAGAGACTTGCACTGGATCTGGATTAGCGTTTACCGCTGCGAATCATCTCCATGAAGGCCGGCATCGCCGCCTCCTTGTCCGCCACGATCCGCGCCATGTGCGGATTGTCTCCCATCAGCTGCAACAACGCCTTGGCCTGCGGGAAGTCCGCCAGGAAGTCGACGTTGAGCACTTTCTTGCCCACGGCACAGGCCAGGTCGACCGAGAAGCAGAACATCAGGTCTGCCAGGGTCAGTTGCTCACCCGCCACATAGGGTGCGAAGCGGCCGTTGCGCTTGAGCGTGGCAAAACCTGCCAGCAGGTCGGCACGGGCTTTTTCTTTTATCAGCGGCTCGACCTGCATGCCAAAGAAAGACTCGGCATAGCAGGTACGCGCCGGCAGCTCGATGTACAGCTCGATTTCCTTGAGCAGTTCGCGCACCTTGGCCTGCCCGAACGGGTCGGCCGGCAGCAGCGCCTTGCCGCCCTGGGTCTGCTCGATATAGTCGAGGATCACACTGGTTTCGCTGAGGAAGCCATGTTCGGTCTCCAGCACCGGAACCTTGCCTCGCGGGCTCACTTCCAGCGCCTGTGGCGCCTGGCCGCCATAGAAAGTGACTTCCTCGAAGGGCAAGCCTTTTTCCAGCAAGGCCAGCTTGACCATGTTGTAGTAGTTGCTGACCGAGAATCCATGAAGCTTGAGCATGAGTAACAGCCTCCAGGCCGTAAGGGGTTGGCTCGGCTTTTATAGACCGTTCGGCCACACCTGACCAGCGTCATGCGCCCCGTCAATGCCCGGGCATTGCCGCCACGGGCGTGGCACACTGTGCATCCCATCACAGGAGTACCGCCATGAGCGAGCCCACCGACATCGACAACGACGACGAAGCCTTCGCCGAGGCAACGCTGACCCAGGCCATCGAAAACCAGATAGAAAGCGGCGAGCCGCCTGCGGCCAAGGCCACCTTCAACAAGCTGACCCTGGTTGGCTATGAGCGTGAAGACATTCTCAACCTGATGGCCCATGTGCTGGCCTTCGAGATCGACAACATGCTGGTGGAAGACCGCGCGTTCAACGGCGAGTGGTACGAGAATGCCCTGCGTGCGCTGCCGGAGCTGCCGCCTGAGATGGATCAAGGCGAGGACGAATAACCCGGCTACACTCGAAGATCAGGCACCGTAGAAAGTGCCGTAATCCTTGTCTGGAAGTCAGGAGTCGCCATGCCTTTTACCCCCGATCTGATTGCTGAACTGGAAGTCCTTTCGCTGTTCAAGCACGACAGCAGCCAGGAAGGCATCAAGATTCACAAGAACGCCTCCCCTGCCCTGGTAGCCGCCGCGCAGCGCCTGCATGAAAAGGGGCTGACCGATCAACCTGATGGCGGCTACCTGACCAGCCTGGGTCATGACGCTGTCGAAAGTGTCCAGCTGCTGCAGAACATTCTCAAGGCGCCACAGCCGGCCTGAATGGCGGACTTGGTCAAACTTTGAAACTTGCGCGGTCCCTGTGGGAGCGGCTTCAGCCGCGAACACCGGCGCAGCCGGTGCCATACACCGCGTCGCCTGATTCGCGGGTAAACCCGCTCCCACAGGGACCGAGCAGGCCGCCGGTCAGTGAGCTGTCGCCCTGCGCTTTTCTGCCAGGCGCGAACGCCCGTATAGGAACACGATCGCCAGCAAGGCCAGTGCCTGCGCCGAAAGCGAGTAGGCGTCAGCGTGAATCCCCAGCCAGTCGAATTCGAAGAACGCCACCGGCCGCGTTCCAAGTACCCCGGCCTCTTGCAGCGCCTTCACGCCATGCCCTGCGAACACCACCGACAAGGCACATAGCAGCGCGGCGTTGATGCTGAAGAACAGCGACAGCGGCAGCTTGGCCGAGCCACGCAGAATCACCCAGGCCAATCCCACCAGCAGCACCAACGCCGTGGCACCACCCGCCAGCACCGCCTGGTGCCCCGCTTGGCCAGCCTGCAGCCACAGGGTTTCGTAGAACAGGATCACTTCGAACAGTTCGCGGTAAACCGAGAAGAACGCCAGCACGGCAAAGCCGAAGCGTCCGCCACCACTGACCAGGCTGCTCTTGATGTAGTCCTGCCAGGCGGCGGCATGGCGGCGGTCGTGCATCCACACGCCAAGCCACAGCACCATCACCGCGGCGAAGAGCGCCGTGCAGCCTTCCAGCAGTTCGCGCTGGGCGCCACCGACGTCGATCACGTAGGCTGCCAGTGCCCAGGTTGCGAAACCGGCCACCAGCGCCAAACCCCAGCCGATGTTGACACTGCGCACCGCCGACTGCTGGCCGGTATTGCGCAGGAAGGCCAGGATCGCCGCGAGCACCAGAATCGCCTCCAGGCCTTCGCGTAACAGGATCAGCAACCCGGAAACAAAGCTCAGCGACCAGCTCAGGCCATCGCTGCCCAGCAGCTTGGAAGCCTGCTCCAGCTTGGCCTTGGCTTCGCTCAGGCGTTGTTCGGCCTGGGCCACGGGCAAGCCGTCCTGCAGCGACTGACGGTAGGCCATCAGTGATTTCTCGGTGTCTTTGCGCGCCTGGGTGTCGATGTTGTCCAGCGAGTTTTCTACCAGTTCGAAGCCTTCCAGGTAGGCCGCCACTGACAGGTCGTAGGCCTGGTCGTGATCACCTGCGCGGTAAGCCGCCAGGCTCTTGTCCAGGGTACTGGCGGTGTATTCGAGCAATTGCGCCGGACCACGTTTGACCTGTGGCGGCTGCGCACGCTGGGCGCGGAAGGACTCCACGGCCGTGGCACCTTCGCTGGCGGCGACTTCGGCCGGGGTCTGGCGGGCCAGGTCGGCAATGTTCCAGGTCTTGTCACCCTTGCCGGCCTGCAGATTGGCGGTGAAGCCGGCAATGTATGCAGCAACGTCCCAACGCTGGCGATCATCCAACTGGTCAGCAAAAGACGGCATCTCGGTACCGTCGATGCCAAGGGCCAGGGTGTTGTAGAGATCGAACAGGCTCAACTGGTCAAGGCGCGCGACATCGCGCAGGTTGGCTGGGGCGGGCTCCAGGCCAACGCCGGCTGGGCCGTCGCCGGCGCCAGTGTCGCCGTGGCAGATCGAGCAGTTTTGCGCATACAGCGAAGCGCCGCGGGCCGGGTCCGGAGTAATCACCGGAGCCTGGCTGACCTCGTAGGCAACCGCCAGGCGCGCGCCCAGCTGGCGGGCCTGTCTGGCAACGGCAGCCCCTTCCTGACGCTGGTCGATGGCCTCGCGCAGCGCCTGGACGCCCTGCTCCAGGGCTGCTTGTTCGGCATGCGCAGGCAGGCCTTTGACCAGATCGGCCAATACCGCGCTGAACTCCTGCTGCTCGCGGTATTCACCATCGTCGATCACCTTGCCGTCTTGCACGGTGGGCGGGTAGTCGGCGCCAATGTAGTCCAGCAGGTGCAGGGCCTTGGTGGCCTCGGCGGGGGCTTCGGCCAACGCCAGGGTGCTGCACAGCGCCAGCACCGGGCCGAGCAATATAGCCGGCAGCCAGGCAAGCAGACGGGAACGGGTTTTCATGGCCAGTCTCGAAGGGAATGCGAAAGAGAACATTGTTCACTTCCACTTTGCTTCGCTCAAGGGTGCTGGGCGGATTTCATGAAAAATCTTGGTACAAATCTGATGAAATGGGATCTGCCGTGCGAGCACCGGGCACTGTCCCTGTGGGAGCGGGCTCACCCGCGAACACTGGCACAGCCGGTGCCATACACCGTGTTGCATTCTTCGCGGGTAAACCCGCTCCCACATGGACCGCACGTACCCCGTTGCCTGGGCGCCTGAAAGTTATTGAAGACAATCATCGACTCAGGCGAGCTTTTCCTTCACCGTAAAATCCACTTCCAGATCGGCGTTGGCCAGCAGGTTAACCAGTGCATCCAGGGAGAATTTGTCTATCTTCCCGTTCAACAGTTCACTCAAGCGTGGTTGAGTGACATGTAGCCGACGCGCCGCATCCTTCTGAGGTAGATCCCAGGCACGCACCGTCTTGACCAAAATCCGCATCAACTGCGAGCGCAGCCGAAGGTTGTCGGCCTCTTCTGGCGTATCAGCCAACGCGTCCCATACAGATGCCGAGCGTTCGTTCGCCATTGTTGATCACCTCTCAGTCCAGCGACTTGAATCGGGCTTTCGCCACATCAATATCACGCTTATCCGTCTTTTCAGTTGTCTTGCGGAATGCATGCAGGACATAGACAGCCTCCGGGCGGTTCACAACATAGAACACGCGAAAAGCACCGTCTTTACACTTGATGCGGATCTCCCGCACACCCTGCCCCACATTCTCCATCGACTTCCAGTCGGTAGGTTCTTCACCGGACTGGATCAAGTCCAGCTGATACCCAGCCCGCTGCCTAGCCGCTGGTGGAAACCTGCGCACATCATCCTTGCTGCCGCCTACCCATTCGATAGGCTTCTGACCGTCCCACATGCCGCATGCCCCTTCGCCATTGCTCCAATCGCCAGCTGCGCTTGCGCCTCATGCCTCACCCATGTGTTTGGTCATGCCGCTGCACCTTTCTGGCGTACATGGCAATGCACAGATTCCAGGAGCTTGCACACAAATTATATCGATACCGATATAACATCAAGCCTGTAAATGTCCATTATCGACACCGACTAAAACAGAAAAGGAATGGGCAACAGAAGTGAGGCAACTCACCTGAAAAGGCGAGCCAAGGACATTAAACCTGGTGTGCTTCCCAGCCAAGACAGCACCTTCCGACAGGTGCTGTAGGATAATTCGACAGGGCGTTCGAACTGAAGCATTTGGTTTCAGGTTCGGAAATGTCTTACAGCTCTAGAACCTAGGCGAGGGCTCTGCCCTCGATCGCCAGCAAGCCAGCTCCCACAGGTGAATTACAGGGCTCGAAAACAGCGCAGTACATGTGGGAGCGGGCGTGCCCGCGAAGAATCCAACGCGGTGCATGGCACCGGCTGCGCCGGTGTTCGCGGGCACGCCCGCTCCCACAGGGTCCCTGCTAAATCAGTAAGTCATGTGCAGTTCTATGGGAGCTGGCTTGCCGGCGATTTGGCCTCAAGGCTTGGCGGTGTCTTTCCACCCCCCACCCAACGCCAGGAACACGCCAATCTGCCCCAACGCCACCTGGCTATTGGCCGCCGCCAGCTGCGCACGCATGTCGGTATACGTCCGTGTCGCCTGCAAGTCCGCCAGGAACGACTCTCGCCCCGCCTGGTAATAGCGGTGCGTCTGATCGGCCGCTTCCTTGGCCGACTTCTCCGCCTCGGCCAGCGCATCACGCCGGTCCAACAGGGCGCTGTACTGCGCCAGGCGGGTCTGGGTCTCGCGAATGGCGTTCAGCACCACTCCATCGAAATTCGCCAGGGCGGCCTGGGTCGAGGCTTCGGCCATGCGAATGCGGGCGCGGGTGCCGTTGGTGGGGATGCTCCAGCTGACCTGCGGGCCGAAGCCCCAGCGGTTGGTCGACGGCTCGCCGAGGTTTTCCAGGATACCGATGGTGCCCACCTGGGCGCCGATGCTGATGTCCGGATACAGCGCGCCAGTCGCCACGCCAATGTAGGCCGTGGCGGCGGCCAGCTGGCGTTCGGCCTGGCGCACATCTGGGCGGCGCTTGAGCAGCGCGGCGCCATCGCCCACCGGCACCAGCTGGTTCAGGTGCGGCAGCTCGGCACAATCGGCAGTGCCGGCAGGCAGCTGATCGACCGGTTTTGCCAACAAGGCAGCCAGGGTATACATGCCAGTCTCGCGCTCCGCCTTGAAGCGTGGCAGTTCGGCACGCAACGATTTGAACTGGGTCTGCGAGCGGGTAACCTGGGTTTCGTCGCCACGGCCGGCATCACGCAGCCGCTGGTTGAGCTTCACGCTCTGCTCCTGCAGGTCGAGCGACTCACGGGCGATATGGTATTCCTCGTTGGCCGAGCACACTTGGGTATAGGCCTTGACCACATCCGCCACCAGGGTGATGCGGGCGGTGTCGGCAGCGGCCTGCACCGCATCGGCATTGGCCTTGGCGGCCTCGGTGCCACGCTTGAAGGTGCCCCACAGGTCGAACTGGTACGAGGCACTGATAATGGCCTCGCCGATGTTGGCCACCGGCACCTTCTCGGGCAACAGGAAGGCTTCACCCGACTCCTGCAAGCGCTGGGCGCCGAGTTTGACGCCGCCATTGAAGCCACCCTGCGACTCGGCCACTTCGACCTGGGCACGGGCCTTGGCAATGTTGGCAGCAGCCACGCGCAGCTCGGTGTTGGCACTCAGGGCCTGGCGCACCAGCTCGTTAAGCCGTTGATCCTGATACAACTGCCACCAGTCCTCAGGCACCGGCGCCGAAACCACACTGTCGGCATCCTGGCGCAACGGGCCGTTGAGGTCGCTGCGTTGCACCGCCGCCTCCTTCGGCACTTCATAGTCTGGGCCGACCATCATGCAGGCGCCCAGCGACAGGCACAGCCCTGCCAGGATCAGCTGTTTCATGGGCGCTGGCCCTCGATGATCGATACCGTGGCGGTTCGCCCGGCGATCATGCGGAAGTCTTGCGGCACTTCATCAAAGGCAATGCGCACCGGAATACGCTGGGCCAGGCGCACCCAACTGAACGCCGGGTTGACGTTGGGCAACAGGTTGGCACCACTGCTGCGGTCGCGGTCTTCGATGCCGGCTGCGAAGCTTTGCACATGGCCACGCAGGCGAGTGTTGTCGCCCATCACGCGGATGTCCACGGCATCGCCGATGTGGATGCCGCCCAGCTTGGTTTCCTCGAAGTAGCCATCAACGTGGTATGAAGCGCTGTCGACCACCGACAGCACCGGGCGGCCGGCGGTGACGAATTCGTGATTACGCGGTGCCCGGTCGTTCAGGTAACCATCCACCGGGCTGCGCACCACCGAGCGGTCGAGGTTGAGCTGAGCGGTATCGACGGCCACCTGCGCTTCGCTGACGGCGGAACGGGCACGGGCCTCGCGGGACTGGCTTTCTTCCAGTTGCTCGGCGGCCACCAGGTTGCCCAGCTTGCGGTTGCGTTGCGCTTCGCGGGAGGCCTGGGCCAGGGTTTCCTGGCGCTCACCCAGGGTCGCCTTGGCCTGGCGCAGGGCCAAGGTGAAGCGGTCCTGATCGATGGTGAACAGCACATCGCCGCGCTTGACGGTCTGGTTGTCACGCACCTCGACCTTCTGGATCAGCCCGGACACATCCGGGGCGATCTGGATCACGTCGGCGCGGATGTGGCCGTCGCGGGTCCAGGGGGCGAACATGTAGTAGACCACCATCTGCCACACGAGCACGGCGGCGAAGGTCACTACCAGCAAGGTCAGGACCACACGGCCCAGGGTCAGCAAAGGTTTTTTCATGGCAGCATCAGGTTTCGGCAAAAGTGGTCCACCGCACCAAGCAGCACGGCATACAGGGCAACGTTGAACAACGCCCGGTGCCAGACCAGGCGGTAGAAATGCAGGCGCACCAGCACCGCGTGCACCCCGAGGAACAGCAGGTAGGTGCCAAACATCATCACCAGCAGCGTGGGCAGGAACACCCCGCTGATATCCAGTTCACCGATCACAGGGGTGCTCCGTCGAGGCCGGGGGGCAGTTGCGGTTGTTCGGCTGGCTCGAGCATCACTTCCACGCCCGGCAGCAGCGCCAGGCGCAGGCCGCTCAGCGCGTGCAGCAAGTGAGTACGGGCATCGCCGCGCTCGTACAGCTCATCCAGGTTCAGCGCCAGGCGCGCGCGCTCCATGTTGCGCAGCAGCGCGGCCGGGGCGTGCAGGCGCTCGCCGGCGCGCAGGCAGGCGGCGTAATGCGCGCCGACTTCCTCGACCACCGTGTTCAGCCGCTCACGAGCCTGCTGGCTGGCACGCGGCATATAGGCCAGCAGGTCCAGCAGGTTCAACCCCACCCGCACGTCGCGTAGTGCCACGCCGCTGTCCTGGCCGGTTTGCGACAAGCGCGGCAGGTGCTGCATCAGGCGGTCAAGCATCTGTACACCGACCTGGCGGTGCTCGGCCAGGGTGGCCGGCTCGGTCATTTCAACGATGTCGCGCCAGGCGAAGCGGGTCATGCGCTTGGCTGCCAACTCCACGCCGAACGGGCGCATTACCAAAGTCCAGATGAAGGCGAACAGTAGCCCCACGGGGCCGGCCAGGTTGGAATTGAGGAAGGTGAAGAAGTCAGCATCGTAGGCGCCCTGGATGCTGATGAAGGTCGAAGTGTTGACGATGGTCAGCAAGGTACCCAGGTAGAAGCGCGGCTGTACGGTCAGGGTGCCAACGCAGATGAACGGCACGGCGAAGGCCAGCACCAGCATCGGGAAATCGTGCAGGTTGGGCAGCACCAGGAACAGGTACAGGCTGGAGAAGATGACCGACATCAGCGTCCAGAAGAAAAACCTGTAGATCTGCGGCGCCGGGTCGTCCATGGCGGCGAAGAAGCTGCACGACACGGCGGCGAGGATCACTGCGCTGGCGCCGTCGTTCCAGCCCAGGCCGATCCAAAGGCCACAGGCGACAACGATCGCCAGCACGGTGGAGGCCACCGAATACAGCATCAGGCCACGGTCGAAGAACGCCGTCAGGCGACCCAGGCGCCAGTGGCGATACACCGCGCGCCAGGGTTTGGAATCGTCGCTGCGCAGGGCATGTTGCAGGCTGCAGCAGTCCTGCCACAGATCGACCCATTCGGTCAGGCGATACAGGGCGTTGGACAATAGCAGTTCGGCGCGCTGGTCGAGGGCCGCGGCGCCCGGCTGCAGGCGCTCGATCTGTTCGTGCAGGGCGGTCCAGCGGGCGACCGAGGCGCTGTCGACAGTGCCCTTGAGCCATTCGCGGGCGGCATCGAGCAACGGTTGCAACTGGGCGAACTGTGCCGGGGCGCGGCCTTCGAGGGCAACCAGGGCGTCGTCGAGGGCGTCGATCACCGGCAGCAGGTGGATCATGCGCCCACGCAACTCGCGGGCGTTCTTCAGGGTATGCGGACCTGCGCCTTCATGGCCGAGCTGGCCGATCATCAGCTCCAGCGAGTTGAAGGTGGTGACCATCGCCCCACGCATGCCGCCAACCTGGTCTGCGCCAGCCTGGCGGGCCAGGTAGGTGTCGCTGTAGCGGATCGCTTCGGTGAACCAGCTGCCAGTAGCACCGACCACAACCGGCGCCAGCCGGCGTGGCCAGAAGATCGCCCCGACCACCGCCGCGCAGACGATTCCCAGGCAGATTTCCTGGGCGCGGGAAGACGCCACATCGAACACCGCAAGCGGGTTGTCGACCACCACCAAGGCAATCATCGGCAAGGTGTAGCCAGCCAGCATCAGCACGTAGTTGTTGGCGGTGCGCAGGTTCAGCGAAAGGAACAGCAAGGTGCCAGTCCACAGGGCGATGGCGATGCTCAGCAGCAACGGCGATTGCACAAGCGGTGGTACGAGGAAAATCGCCCCGCCGGCGCCGAGCAGCGTGCCCACGGCACGGTACAGGGCCTTGGAGCTGGTGGGGCCAAGGAACGGGCTGGAGACGATGTACACCGTGGCCATGGCCCAATAGGGGCGCGGCAACTGCATGAGCAGGGCGATGTACAGGGCGATCATGGAAGCGGCAAAGGTACGCACGCCATAGAACCAATCGCGGGCGGGTGGTACGGAGCTGAAGAAACCGCTCATGCTACCGCGCCTGTGTTGCCCAGGCCGGCGGCTTCGAAGGCACGCAGCACGCGCAAGGCGGCTTCCAGGTCGGCCTGGTCGATGCCATGCAGCACTTCGCGGCGCAGGCGCACCAGTTCGGCTTCGATGGATTCGGCCAGGGTGCGGCCTTCGGCGGTCAGGCTCAGGGCCTTGGCGCGGCGGTCCAGCGGGTCCTCGCTGCGGCATACCAGGCCAGCCTTGCACAACTGGTCGAGCAGGCGTACCAGCGACGGGCTTTCCAGGCCGGCGGCCTGGGCCACGGCCACCTGATGCACACCGTCACCCAGGCGCACGATCATCAGCAGCGGCGCGGCACAGGCCTCGGAAATGCCGTAACCGGTCAAAGCAGCATGGCAGATGCGCCGCCAATGGCGGGCGGCAACCACCATGCCACTGCTGACTTGCAGGCGCAGGAGATCAAGGGACATGACAGGAACCAAGGATATTCATAGTTTGCTAACTATCAATATACGCCTGTGCCTCCCCCTGTCGTCAACCGGGGGCATGGATGAATTGTTGTTCATGCTGGGGTTATGGCCTGACTGTGCCGGCCTCTTCGCGGGTGAACCCGCTCCCACAGATGCTGAACAGGATTCAAGCCATGCACAGTACCTGTGGGAGCGGGTTTACCCGCGAAGAGGCACGGACAGACAACAAAGAATTCAAGGCTGTATCTGGTCCTCCAGCTTCATGGTCAAGGCCAGCGTGCTGCCCATCTGCACCGCCCGGTCACGCCACTCCTGATAGCGGCCCTCGTCACGGCTGCTGAAGTGCACCGCCAGCTCCTCGGCCGCCTGCACTACCCCCGCCGCCGCCGCCAGCTCCAGCCAGTACAACGCGGCCTTGAGATCAGCCTCCACGTACAGCCCGTGCATCAACCGGTAACCTACCTCGAAACGGCAGCGTGCCTCGCCCCGCTCGGCCCCGCGCAAGAACCACTGGTAAGCCTCCACCAGGTCGACCTGCCACTGCAGGCCGCCATCACACACCTCTTCCTCGTACAGGTCACCCAGCGCGGCAGCGGCATGCAGCATGCCCCGCTCGAAAGCCTGCCGATAGCACTCCGCCGCCTGCAGGTAAGAGGGTTCGATACCTTTGCCGAAGTAATGTTGCTGCCCAAGGTTGAACCACGCCGCGGCATGGCCTTGCAGGGCCGCCATGCGCAACAGATGGCCAGCCAACACGGTGTCGGCGCGCCAGTATTTGCCATTGAGCCAGATCCAGCCAAGGTCGTTGAGTGCCGCCACGTTGCCTTGCAAGGCCTGGCGGCGCAGGTCGATGTACACCGCCTGCAAGTCGCTGGCTTCGTCCAGGCGGCTGACCAGCAGCGAGCGCTGGCTGGGCAAGCCTATCCCGGCAAACAGCCGCTGTCGCCTTCCGACAGCGGCCGGTGGGGCGATCACCCG
>Ga0268257_1002636_pt1 | contig 12445 bp, 9 predicted proteins | sample AgamicAtPrz_FD_200249 | JGI IMG/M metagenome (GOLD analysis project Ga0268257, IMG submission 200249) | Agave microbial communities from Guanajuato, Mexico - At.P.rz (v2) (version 3) | ecosystem: Host-associated > Plants > Phyllosphere > Phylloplane/Leaf | place: Guanajuato, Mexico | collected...
GATCGGCCTGCAGGCTGGCCCAGCGAGCGCCCAGCAGCAGGGCCTCCAGCTCGTCGGCGTTGAACATCAGCGGCGGCAGCAGAAAGCCGGGCCGCATCTCGAAGCCTATGCCGGGGTCGCCCAGGATTTCTGCGCCCTGGGTGCGCAAGGTGGCGATGTCGCGGTACAGCGTGCGCAGGCTGATGCCCAGCGCCTGGGCCAGCTCGGGCCCGGTCTGCGGCTGACGGGCGCGGCGCAGCGTATCCAGCAATTGCAGCAGGCGGGCGGAACGGCTCATGGAAAAATTTCAGAGGAGAACGACGCAGGAGTTTGGCATGCTCTCATGCCGGGACTCCTGTTTGTCGTTCTCTGTGCACTCCCCCCTTCCGTGCAGCGTGAGAGGAGGGAGCTGCCAGGCCCGCTCAGGCGGCGGCGTTCATGGCGTCAGCCGTGATCTCCAGGCTGCGCAGGCGCAGCTCGGCGTCATAGACATCGCTGACGATCATGAATTCATCGGCCTGGGTCTCGTCGGCCAGATTCTGCAGTCCCCGGCGCACGGTATCCGGGCCGCCGATGACGCCCACGGCCAGAAAATCGGCAATCGCCGCCTGGGCGCGTCCATCCAGCTGCTCCCAGAAGTCCGGTATCGGGGGCATGAGGCGGGTGCGGTTGCCGGTCAGAATGCCGAGCACGCGCTGATAGGTGCTGCTGGCCAGAAACCGGGCCTCTTCATCGCTGGGGGCTGCAATCACGGGCACGCCGACAATCGCGTAAGGCTTGGCCAGCGTGGCGCTGGGTCTGAAGGTCTGACGGTAGATGGCCAGGGCCTGGTGCAGCATGCGCGGGGCAAAGTGCGAGGCAAAGGCATAGGGCAGACCCATGTGCGCAGCCAGCTGGGCCGAGAACAGGCTGGAGCCCAGCAGCCAGATGGGCACGTGGGTGCCGGCACCGGGCATGGCGATGATGCGTGCTCCATCCTGGTGATCTCCCAGCAGGCGCTGCAGCTCCTGCACGTCGCGCGGGAAGTCCTCCTCGGTCTCCACGCGGTCGCGGCGCAGGGCGCGCATGGTCGCTCCGTCGGTGCCCGGCGCGCGGCCCAGGCCCAGGTCGATGCGGCCCGGGTAGAGCTCGGCCAGCGTGCCGAAGGCCTCGGCCACCACCAGCGGTGCATGGTTGGGCAGCATGATGCCGCCCGAGCCCACACGAATCTTCTGCGTGGCGCCTGCGATGTGGCCGATCAGCACGGCTGTGGCCGAACTCGCAATGCCCGGCATATTGTGGTGCTCGGCCAGCCAGTAGCGGGTGAAGCCCAGCTTTTCAGCCTGCTGCGCGGTGCGCACGGCAATCTGCAGAGCATCAGCCACCGTTCCGCCTTCGCGCACGGCGACCAGGTCCAGCATGGACAGCTTGACGTTGTTCAGGGATTTCATGGCGATTGATCTATATGGTTTTGATAGCTTGCAGCGTTTTCCGGGTCAGCGTTTGCGGCCGATCTCACGTCCAAGCACAATGCCGACCAGCACACCCCAGGCCAGCAGCACGGCGGCCATGGCGTAGTAGGTGCTGCCGACCTGCATGGCAAATACCGAGCCCAGCAAGGCGACCAGCGCCGCCATGCGGATCACGCGGCGCAGCTGGTCCACGGGCAGGCGGGCCTTGAGGTTGAACAGCACGGCGAGGCTGATGACAGCCAGGGCGATCAGCAGCAGAAACAGATCGCCGCCATAGGGCTGGACGGAGGTGCGAAGGTTTTCAAGCATGGCAACGATTCTGGCAAAGGCTCAATGACCGCTGCTGACTGAGGCCATGCATGAAAAAGCCCACCGTGAGGTGGGCTGTGCAGCGAGGCGGGGGGTCAGTTCAGGCCGAGGGCGGCAAGCAGTGCATCGGCTGCAGTGCCATTGAGCCGCTGCTGATTGCTGACCATCTGCTTGTCCCTATAGCCGACATAGGTGATGCCGCCCCGTTCGACGAACAGGCGGTAGTTCTGGAAGTTGCTGGTGTTGAGCTGGGTGGGCTCCTGCGTGAAGCGCAGCACCTTGGCATCTGCCTGGGTGGCGATGCTGTAGTTGCTGACCAGGATCGTCTTGCAGGTGGACACTCCGTTGATGAACAGGGTCCGGTTGTTGGGCAGGGTGCTCATATCGCCCTCGCATTCATAAAAGCGTGCGCGCTGCTCACCGCCGTTCTCGAAACCCACCATATAGCGCTTGTAGGCCGCGCTGCCATCGGGCTTGAGATAGTCGCGGCGGCCGACCAGCACGCGTGCGTTGTTGCCATGCACATCGGCGGCCGAGACGTTGGGTGCGAAGTCACCGGCGTTCCAGGCGATGAACTCCGCAAGCGTCGCGCTGCGCCAGGTGCTGGAGTCAGGGTTGTTCGGGGCATCGGCACGCGGAATGGTGGCGCGGTTGGTGTTGTTGCTCAGGTAGTAGTCGCTGCCGCCCAGGTCGGTGACGGTGCGATAGCTGAGCGTGGAGCCGCTGGGGAAGGTCGTTTCGGCGGGAACCTGATCGGGCCTGGGGCCCCAGTTGGCAAAGCTGCCGTCGGCAGAGTCCTGCCAGGGAGCGGAGCGGATCTCGGTGACGATGTCGCGCATCTTCAGGCCGGCGATATTGCGCACGCTTTGCCTGGCTCTGCTGACCAGGCTCTTGCAGTACAGGGATTCGGTCTCGCCGCTGGCGAGGCTGGTGCTCTGCTGTACGAAATCGGTGGGGCAGGCAAACCATTCGCTGCCCGTCCAGTAGACCTGCGGCCGGCTCCAGGGCTGCTCCTGGCCGCCGACCATGCGCTCGCGGAACTCCGTGAAATAGCGTTTGCCGTTGGCATCGGGCGTGTTCTGTTCGGCCGTGGCTTCGAAAGCCCGGATGTAGTAGTTGCTGGTGTCGGTAAAGCTGAGCCAGCGCAGCTGCGTGCTCGGCGCGGGGGCACCGACCTCGGGGCTGGTGGTCTGCGCCTGCATGGCTGCGATCAGGCCCACATTGCCGGCCGTGACGCCCGAGGCGCTGGCCACCTGCTGGGCTGCGGTCTCCATGGCGGATTGCTTGTCCTTCATGGAGGTGCTGGTGTCGCTGAGGGCGGGATTGTCCAGCACGGCCGTGGCCAGGGTTTGCAACTGCTGCAGCAGCACACTGTTGACGGCAGCATTGAGCTGCACCGAAGTCAGTGGCGCGCCGTCGACGCCTGTGGCGCCCGCCGTGTTGGTGAGCTGGGTCTGGGTGGTCACCACGATCAGGCGCGCCATGGTGGCGGCCAGCTTGCCGGCGTTGCTGCCGTCCTGGGTGAAATCCGCCAGCGCCGAGGTGCCCAGGCCCAGCTGGCTCTGGATGGCTGCTGCCGCATCGCTGGTGCTGCTGCCCGTGGCCTGGCTGTGCGCATGGACCAGGGTGCTCAGCGGGCTGACGACGCCAGGCTGATCGGCGGGCGCTCGCAGCATGAAGGCCACGGGAACGGCACCGGTGTCGGCATCGACGGAGTCTTTGGTGACCAGGGCCAGAATCGGGTACTTGCCCACATCGGCCTCGGGCACTTCCAGGCTTGCCTTGCCGGAGGCATTGGTGACTGCACTGGGCTCTTCACTGTCACAGCTGCCGTTGTCATTTCTGTCCAGGCAGACCTTGACGTTCTGCAAGGCACCGTCAATCACGGTGGTGGAGACCGAAGTGGTGGCGGGTGCCGGAGCGGGCGAGGGCGACGGTGCGGGAGAAGCGTTGTCGCTGCCGCCGCCACAGCCGGCAATGGAGGCAATCAGGACCAGGGAGCCCAGGGACACTGAGCGGCGGATGAATGGTGTGGTGGTGGGTGCTTGTGACATGGCAGCCTTTGGTTGAGAGTGGCTGCCTTGTTTGTAAGTACTTGTTGTCGCGAAAACATCACCAAAATGGGTGAAGGGTTTGCAGTGATTTCAAAGTGTGAGTAAATGAAATAAATCCCCGGCGAAGTGCCATCAGGCGCTTGCTGTGGCGAGCCTTGGAAGGGGGCTCTATGGCGGTAGCGCATCTGCCTTTGATGTTGCAGGATCGGGCTCCTGCATTGATAGCGGCCATCTACGAGTCGGCGCTGGAGCCGGCACGCTGGCAGGGCTTTCTGGCCTTGTTCGGTGCGGCCCTGCGTTCACCGGCCAGCGTGATCTGGGCCAACGATTTCGCGCAGCGGACGGTGGATCTGGACGGCGGCTTCGGCACTTTCGGCGCCAGCCAGGGCTTTGCCGCCGCCGAACTCGAAAGCTTTGCCGCGCACTACTGCCAGTGCAATGTCTGGCTGCAGGACCAGAGCCTGCACAGACCGGGCACGGTGGTGAATTCCTCCACCCTGTTTCCCGACCGAAGCCTACCAGGTACCGAATGGTATGGCGACTGGCTGCAGCCTCAGGATCTGTTCTATTCCTGCGCGGCCGTGGTCGACAACCAGCACGACCGCTCGTTCAACATCACCGTCGTCAGGCCGCATGCGGTGGGCGCCTACAGCGCTGAAGAGCTGGGTCTGGTGCAGCAGCTCATGCCGCATCTGCAGACCGCGTTTGCGATGCACCGACGCCTGTACCGGACCCAGGCATTGCTCAATGCATCGCTGTCCGTGCTGGAGGACCTGCCGGTGGGCGTGGTTCTTCTGGATGAACGTGCGGCCGTGATGCATGCCAGCAGCCGGGCCTTGCGCCTGATGGAGCAGAGCCAGCTGATGTATCGCAGGGCCGACGAGAGCCTGCATGCCACCAATGCCGCAGACCAGCGCTGGTTGCAGAAAGCCATGCGGGACTGTGTTGCCACAGGGCTGGGCAGGGGGCAGCACCACGGGCGGGCCAGCCGCTTCACAGGGCTGGCCGGACAGCAGTTGCAGGTCATGGTGTCGCCGCTGCCCGTGCACAGCAGTCCCTATGGCGAACGCAGTGCCGCCATGCTGCTGATCAGCGATCCGGCGCTGAGCATTCCCTCGTTGCAGGAGTTGCTGCGCAATCTGTACCGGCTCACGCTGGCGGAGGCTCAGCTGGCCCAGGCGCTGATCAATGGCTGGACCCTGCAGGAGTTCGCCGAGAGACAGGGCCTGTCCATCCATACCGCGCGTTCGCAGTTCAAATCGGCGGCGGTCAAGGTGGGGGTGGGGCGGCAGGCCGATTTCGTGCGCGTGCTGCTAACGGGCCCGGCCATGCTGCGCTGGCGCGAGTGAGCTCGGGGGTCGCTCAGTCCCGCGTGACGCGCATGACCTCGGCTTGGGTGGTGATGCCTTCGCGCACCAGGCGTTCGCCGTCCTCGCGCATCAGCTGCATGCCTGCCGCCATGGCGGTCTCGCGGATCTCGGCCTCGCTGGCGCCGCGATGGATTTGGGCGCGAATGGCGTCGTCCACCGCCAGCAGCTCGAAGATGCCGGTCCGGCCCCGGTAGCCGCTGGGCTCGCTCTGATCGACCTTGCGCACCAGGCGCTGTGCCAGCACTCCCAGCAGCGAGGATGACAGCAGAAATGGCTCGACTCCCATGTCGATCAGGCGGGTGACGGCGCTGGGCGCGTCATTGGTGTGCAGCGTGGCCAGCACCAGGTGGCCGGTGAGCGAAGCCTGGATGGCGATCTGCGCGGTTTCGAAGTCGCGGATTTCGCCGATCATGATCACGTCCGGGTCCTGGCGCAGCAGGGCGCGCAAGGCCTTGGCAAAGGTCAGCTCGATCTTGGCATTGACCTGCGTCTGGCCCACGCCGGCAAGCTCATATTCGATGGGGTCTTCCACCGTCATGATGTTGCTGTGGCTGGCATCCATGCGCTGCAGCGCGGCATAGAGCGTGGTGGTCTTGCCCGAGCCGGTGGGGCCGGTGACCAGCACGATGCCGTGCGGCTGCGCCGTGAGATGGGTGAAGCGCCTGAGCGTCTCGCCGCCCATGCCCACGGCTTCCAGGCTGAGCTTGCTCTCGCTCTTGTCCAGCAGACGCAGCACGGCGCGCTCGCCATGGGCACTGGGCAGGGTGGAGACGCGCACGTCAATGGCTCGCGTGCCCAGGCGCAGGCTGATGCGCCCGTCCTGGGGCAGACGCTTCTCGGCAATGTCCAGGTCGGCCATGATCTTCAGGCGGCTGATCAGGGCGGCGTGCAGGGCGCGGTTGGGCTGCACTACCTCGCGCAGATCGCCGTCTACGCGAAAGCGCACGCTGGAATGGCGCTCGTAGGGCTCGATATGGATGTCCGACGCGCCGTCGCGTGCCGCCTGCGTGAGCAGGGCGTTGAGCATGCGGATGATGGGCGCATCGTCGGCGGTTTCCAGCAAATCCTCCACGGCCGGCAGGTCCTGCATCATGCGTGTCAGATCGGCATCGGACTCGACCTCGCTGACCACCATGGCGGCGCTGGAATCGCTTTGCGCGTAGGCCGCGCTGATGCGGTGGGCCAGTGCGCCGCTGTCCAGCAGCTGCCAACGCTGCACCGCGTGCTTGCGCTGCACTTCGGAGATGGCCGCCCAGTCGGGCTGCGGGCCATGCCAGAGCACGGGCTCCTGGCCGTCATCCTCGATCAGCAGCTGGCTGCTGCGGGCAAAGCCATAAGGCAGTGGATAGCGCATGCGTGGCCTTCGCTTACAGGGTGCCTGGAGGCAGGGTGGCGGGCGTCACAGGCGTCACGGTCACGGGCTGGCCGTCCACCGTGGGCTGGCCGGGACGCGTGAAATCCACGATCTCGGGCTTGGCGCCGGGCACGATGACCACATTGGCCGCGCGAGCCGGCGTTGCACTGCTGGAGGCTGGCAACAAAGGCGCGGCATTGACATTGCGCATCAGCAGATTGGGGTCGGGCTGCACGGTCTGCTGCATGCCGCGAATCGACTCATAGCGATCCTGCGAGAGCTGGCTGGTGGAGTTGGCGTCCCGCAGCACGGTGGGGCGCAGAAACACCATCAGATTGGTCTTCTTGCGCTCGCGGCTGGTGTTGCGGAACAGATTGCCCAGCAGGGGAATGTCGCCCAGCAGCGGCACGCGCTCCTGGCTCTGGCTGTATTCGTCGGCAATCAGGCCGCCCAGCACCACGATGGCGCCGTCCTCGACCAGCACATTCGACTCGATGGAGCGCTTGGTGGTGGTGGCGCCGGACTGTGCATTCGCCGTTCCCTGCTTGACCGCAGAGTTCTCCTGGTAGACGGCCATCTTGATGGTGCCGTTCTCGTTGATCTGCGGACGAATCTTGAGCAGCGTACCCACGTCCTTGCGCTCGTACGTGGTGAACGGATTGACCGAGCCCGAGGTGCCTGCGGTGTTGGTGTAGGAGCCCGTGGGGAAGGGCACGTTCTCACCCACCATGATGCTGGCTTCCTCGTTGTCCAGCGTCATCAGATTGGGCGTGGACAGAATATTCGTGTCGCCGTCGCCCTGCATCAGATTGACCAGGGCGCCCAGGCTGGTGTTGCCGTTGACGCTCTGGGTGAAGCCCAGGTTCATGCCCTTCATGCTGCCGATGGCCGAGGCCTGGCTGTCGGTGAGGGCCGTGCCGTTGACCAGATTGCCCACGGCACCCGACAGGCCGAAGATGTTGGAGATGCCGCTGATGGAGGTGCCGTTGCCAAGCACGCCCAGCACGCGGCCGTTGTTGCGGATCACCGAACTCCACTGCACGCCCAGCTGGGCGGCCTTGTCGGCGGAGACTTCGACGATCAGCGCTTCGATCAGCACCTGGGCGCGGCGGCCGTCGAGCTTGTCGATGACGGTGCGCAGTTGACGGTACAGCGGGCCGGGGGCCGTGATGATCAGCGAGTTGGTCGTGGGGTCGGCTTGGATCATGCCGCCCGTGGATGGTTGCTGGGCGGTGCCGAAGCGGGAGCTCGGGCCGCTGTTGCCGCCGCCCAGGCCCACGGTGGCACTGCCGTCCGTGCCGCGGGAAATCACGGGCTGGGAGCTGGTGGCAGCATTCGTGTTCGAGCCGGCCGCTGCCGTCATGCCCTGCTGGCCACCCAGGGTGGTGCTGGCACTGGTCTGGGCGTTGATGGCGGCACGCAGCGTGGCGGCCAGGGACACTGCGTCGGCGTTCTTGAGATACACCACATGGATGTTGCCGTCGTCGCCATTGCCTGTCATGGCAGGCTGGTCCAGGCGCGCGATCAGCGAGCGGATCTGCGACAGCTTGGCGGGGTTGGCGGCGCGGACCAGCACCGAGTTGCTGCGCGGCTCGGCCAGTATGGAGGTGCGGAAACTGGTATCCGCCTGGCCAGCGGCCGCGCCGGCTCCGGCCTGGACCACGCCGCCGGCGGTAGCCGAGCCACCTTCCATCAGGCGATTGACCAGGGCCACCATGTCGGCGGCCACGGCATGGCGCAGCGAGATGACTTCCACATCGGTGGCGTTGGAGACATCGGTGCTGGCGATGATGCGCGAGATGCGCTGCAGATTGTCCGCGTAGTCGGTGATGATCAGCGAGTTGTTGCCGGGGTTGACGTTGATGGTGTTGTTGGGGCTGATCAGCGGCCGCAGCACGGGCACCAGATTGTTGGCGTTCTCGTAGTTGAGTTTGAAGATCTGCGTGACGATCTGTCCGCCGCCCTGGCTGCCGCGTGCGCCCTGGCCGATGGCGACTTCGCTGGCCTGCAGCTTGGCATCGGCCTCGGGAATCACCTTGAACAGGCCTGCCGACTCCGTCACCGTGAAGCCCTGCATGCGCAGCGCCGCCAGATATTGCTGGTAGGCCGTGGCCGGCGAGACGGCCTTGTCGGTCAGCAGCGTGATCTGGCCCTTGACGCGCGGATCCACCACCACATTGCGATTGGTGATGGCGGCCATGGCGCGCGACACGGCTTCGATGTCGGCATTGGTGAAGTTCAGCGTGACCGGCTCGCCTGGTCGCAAACTAGGAGTGGCATTCGCTTGTCCACTCTGGGTTTGAGCATGAGTTGGTGCTGAAATGCAGACGGCAAGCGAGGCAACAGCTATCGAATGCAGTGTGTTTTGCCAGGCGGTGCGTGAATGCTGAGTCATGGGTCAACCAAAGGTGATGATGGAGCGCGCACCCTGGCGGCGCCCCAAGATATTGAGCAAATTTGACAGAGCGGCTTCGCGCTCGGGGCTGGCAGAGGCTTCGCCCCTGAAGTGCAGGCGCGATCCCACCCATTGGCCCTGGCCGCTGAGCTGCAGGTCGCCGCTCAGCGTGGTCAGATTCAGCTGGGCATTGTCTCCGCCCTGTATGTCGAGACGATAGCTGCCCAGGGGTCTGAGCGACGACAGTCTGGACGATACGGCCAATGCTTCCAGCCGCGTCAGGCCCTGGCTGGTGGCCCGGCCGGCGCGATATTGCAGTGTCAGCCTGACGGTGGACAGACGCAACTGGCCCTGCAGGGCCACGGTGTTCCAGGGCGTGCCAAGGCCGGCCAGCATGTCGGCGGGCAGTTGCAGCACGCTGTCCTTGAAGCGCACCGTCATGGCGTTCCAGCCCGGCTGCAGCTGCGCCAGCATCGGGGTGCTGGTGCAGCAATCGCTTTGCAGGCTGACGCTGGCGCCGCTCAGGCTGGGGCGCAGTGTCCAGTTCAGGCGCGTGGGCAAGCTGCTCTGGTCCTGGCTGTCCTTGCCTCCGGTCAGCACCAGTCGGGCCGAGCCACGCCAGAGCGTGCCGCGCGGCTCCTGCAGCAGTACCTGGCTGGCCGTGACCGATTGCACGCCGGCCGCCAGCCAGGCCGCCGGAGCCTGGACCAGCACCGTTAGCAGAACACCCAGCAAGGCACCGCCAACTGCCCAGCGGCGCGGCGAATGCGGATCGCCGGCCTCGCGCGGTCTGCGCAGGGCTTGGCTGGCGGGGCGTGACCGGGACAGTTTCATGGCCTGGGTTCAGTTCTGCCCGCCCGCGTTGACGGGCAGGTCGAGCAGCAGCGTGCCGCTCCAGCGGGTGATAGCCGCGTCGTCGGCGGTTTCACCGAGGATGCGGTTGAGCTTCATCTCTGCCACCGAAGCATGGCTGTTGTCGCGCACCTGAGCCAGCCATCGGGCCAGGGCCGGCGCGGCGGTCTGGGTCAGGCTGACCTGGGCGCGGTTGCCCAGCCACTGCAGCCGGGCGCTGTTGCCCAGCTCGGTCTTGAGCGACTGCTCCAGCTGCGAGCGTGCATCGGCGCTATTGCCTTGCGGCTGCTGACGCAGCAGCTCGGCCTGGGCCTGCATCTGCAGCATGTTCTGCAGCTCGAGCTCCGCTGCCGCGTGGCGTGCAGGGGCCGTGCGCAGGCTGTGCAGCGCCGGTGCCAGCGCCACCCACCAGAGCAGGGCCAGCAGCACCACGCTGGCGGCGAGCAGCAACAGATTCTGTTCGCGCTGAGCCAGGGCGCTCCAGCGCTGGCGCAGTGGCGCCAACGCGGTTTTCAGGGCATTTTTCTGCTTCATGGCTGAGCCTTTGCAGTGAGAACCAGCTCCGCCTCTTCGCGCTGCAGCAGATAGCCGTTGGCCTGCAGACTTTGCTGCGCGTCGCTCAGCGCTTCGGGGCTCAGGTCCAGCCCCGAGATGCGCAGCTGCTTGTCCTGGTATTGCAGGCTCTTGGCGTTCTGCACGCCCTGGATGCCGGCACTGGCGGCCAGCAGTGCTTCGAGATCACCTGCGGACAGGGCGCCGGAGTTGCTGCGCAGCAGGTCCAGTTCGCGCTGCATCTGTACCGGCGCATCGATGACCACGGGCACATGCGGGAAGGCGGTCTGCAGCACCTGCTTGGCCTGCTGCTGGCGCAGTGCGATGGCGCGGTTTTCCTTGAAGGCCCAGGCGTTGAGCCCGACCAGCTGGGCGACGACTGCAATGCCTGCAGCCCAGCGGGCGGCGCGCCATTGCGGGGCTTTGGCAAAGCCGTGCCAGGCATCGAGCAGGCGCCGCTTGGCGCGGGTGCTGCCGCCCAGGTCCAGATCGAATTGGGCCAGGTCGCCGGCATAGCCATGGCTTTGCAGCAGTCGCTGGGCGGCGGTGAAGATGCTGACCGGGCGCTGTAGCGCTTCGGCATTGCGGGCCAGATGGGGCTCGGCCAGCACCGGCAGCTGCTCGGGCAGGCGCGCCAGCAGGGACTGCAGCAGGATGGGATCTGCGTGCTGAGGAAGGATTACGAGCCCCGTCTGCGCATCCAGTCCGGTGGCGCTGAGCTGGGGCTGCAGGCTGTCGCCCGACAGCAGCAGCTGCGGATTGCTGCTGGGCCACTGCTCCGGCACCAGGCGGCTGACGGCATGGCCCTGGTGTTCCAGCGCCTGCAGATGGGATTGCAGCCAGCCCTTGTCGCAGGCCGCCACCCAGCAGGTCTGGCCTGCGGCGGAGCCGGCGTCCAGTGCCAGATGCATGGTGGACGGCTCGTCGAGCAGCTTTTCCTCCAGCAGACCTTCAAGCACGGCGCGCAGGCGCTGCTGGCGCCGGCCTTGCACGTTCAGGCCCGGGGGCAGGGTGACGCTGAGCCAGGACAGCTGAGCGGCCGGGATGACGGCGGTGACCTGGGTGGTGCGGCCCGTGGCCGGCAGCAGAGACGCCGCAGCCTGGCCGCTGCGCTGAACGCTTTGACCATCATCGCTGAGGACGTAGAGATATTCCGTGGCGAAGTTGGCGGGCTTCGCCGACAGCTGTATTAGCAATGTGCTCATGAGGGAAGATGCAACATTCTATGGGGTCAGTGTGACATCGGGGTGTCAGTGTCTGGCAACTGAGGGCATCCCCCAGTCGGCATGCTCCTGCCACAAGGTGTTGACGCTCATGTCCTTGCGCTGAATCAGTGAGCGCTGGCTCAGGACGTTGTCCCCGAGGCGCAGGCGGCCACGGGCTTCGAAATAGCTGGTGGTCACGGAGTGCGTGGCACTGTTGAAGATGCCGGTCAGTCCTATGGCAGCAGCCGCAGCACTCAGGGACTTGAAAGGTGAGGCGTCGCGCAACTGCACCAGCTGGTTGGCGCGAGCCCAGTCCAGATCCTCGGTGCTGGCCCAGATGACCTCGGCGCTGGCTGTGTTGATATTGACCAGGGTGCGCTCGGGCAGCAGCGACACATAGGGCTCGATGCGCGCGATGATGCGCGGATCAACGCCCAGCCAGCCCAGCTGCCCGACCGTGCGCGGCATCAGCGGCGCAGCCTGGCTCTTGCCGCGCATGGCTTGCTGCAGGGCCGTGGCGATCTGCATGGCGGAGCTGCCGGGCAGGCCCAGGCGCTCGAACAGGCGCAGAAAAGGCTTGAGGTTTTCCTCCTTCACGCTTGAATCGGCTCCGCTGAGCAGATTGCGCAGATTCAGGCGCGACTGCAGATCCACGATTTCGCCCGAAAGAAAGGCGTCCTGCATGTCGGCAAGACCGTCGTCTACCTGGCTGACATTGTTCTTTGCGGCCAGGAATGTGGACAGGCGCGCTTCCTGCAGCGGCACGGCCCAGGGCTCGCCAAGGTGGTCGACCGGGTTGCTGCGGTTGGCACGCGAGTCCTCCTGCAGCACCACGCGCGACCAGTCCAGCGCGCCCAGCAGCAACCAGTTGGCCTGCACGCGATTGCGTTCGGCGGTCTCGATTTCCACATCGCGCCATTGCTG
>Ga0268257_1002646_pt1 | contig 12414 bp, 11 predicted proteins | sample AgamicAtPrz_FD_200249 | JGI IMG/M metagenome (GOLD analysis project Ga0268257, IMG submission 200249) | Agave microbial communities from Guanajuato, Mexico - At.P.rz (v2) (version 3) | ecosystem: Host-associated > Plants > Phyllosphere > Phylloplane/Leaf | place: Guanajuato, Mexico | collected...
CGCGGTCTGCTTCATGAACGCCTTCATGAATGGCGAGAACGAGCGGCGGATGAAAGAGATCCTGATGGAGGTGATGCCCGGCGTGCCGGTCTCGACCTCGTCGGAAGTGCTGCCGGAGATCTTCGAGCACGAGCGGTTTTCGACCACGGTGGCCAATGCGGCACTGAGCCCGGTCGTCGTCGACTATACCTCGAGGCTCGGCAAGCGTCTTTCCGCGGACGGTTATCAGCGCGACCTGCTGCTGCTTCATACGGGCGGCGGGGTCATGACGCCGAAGAGCGTAGAGGACTTTGCCGCCCGGCTTGCCGGTTCCGGTATCGCTGCCGGCGCGATCGCCAGCAAATACATTGCCGAACTTTGCGGCTTCAAAAACTCGATCGGCCTCGACATGGGCGGCACCTCGACCGACGTGTCGCTTGCCTATGACGGGCAATCGCGGGTGACCAAAGACTGGTTCATCGAATTCGGATACCCGATCCGCTTCTCTTCGATCGAGGTGCTGACGATCGGTGCCGGTGGCGGATCGCTTGCCTGGACGGATGAGGCGGGCTCGTTGCGCAACGGCCCCCAATCGGCCGGCGCAAACCCGGGCCCGGCTTGTTACGGAAAGGGCAACAAACAGCCGACCAACACCGATGCCAATGTCGTCCTCGGTCGCCTGGGCACCAGTCTGGCCGGCGGCAAGATCACGCTTGATGCGGGGCTGGCAGAGGTTGCTGTCAAGGAGGGCGTGGCCGAGCCCTTCGGTCTCGGTCTGCACGAGGCTGCGGACGCGATCATCCGCGTCGCCAATGCCAACATGTCCGATGCGGTACGTTTGATCTCCATCAGCCGTGGCTATGATCCGCGTGACTTTGCGCTGGTCGCTTTCGGTGGTGCGGGCGCGCTCCACGGGGCGGCGATCGCCCGGGAGCTTTCGATCCCGGCTGTGATCGTGCCACCCAATCCCGGCGTGACCTCGGCGCTCGGCTGCCTGCTTGTCGACATGCAGCACGACTTCTCGGAAAGCTACTTGAAGGCGGCAGCCGATGCCGATCCCGCAGCGATCGAGGCAGCCTTCCTCCGTCTTGAAAAAGAGGCGCTGGAACGGCTTGCCCACGAGGGTGTCGCCGAAAAGGACGTGGTGCTCCAGCGCAGCATCGACATGATGTATCTCGGCCAATGGCGCTCGCTCGCGGTTTCAGCCCCTTCGGCCATGACCGAGATCGCGCCGCTCGTCGAAGCCTTCCACCGCGAACACGAGCGCGAATACAATTTCCGCCGCGACGAAACGCCGGTGAGCCTCTTCCGCATTAATCTGAAGGCGATCGGCGTCGTGCCCAAGGCGACCTTGGCGCGCCATGAGCCGACGGGCATCGTGCCCGAACCGAAGACGCGGCGCATCGTCTGGTTCGATGGAGAAAATGGCCTGGATACGCCGGTCTACGAGCGCGAAACCCTGCCGGCCGGGCTCGTTCTTTCCGGGCCCGCCATCGTCGAACAGCTCGATTCCACGGTCGTCATTCCACCGGACACACGCGCCGAAGTCGACCAATATCTCAACATCATCATCCGCATCGAAGGTGAGAAGAATGTCTGAACAGCAGAGCCTTGATCCCGTCACCTTCGAGGTGCTGAAGAATTCCTTCATCACCAGCGTCGACCAGATGGCAGAGCAGATATTGAGGACCTGCTATTCCTTCGTCATCTACAACCGCGATTTCTCGAGCGCGCTGCATGATGCAGAAGGCAATTCAGCCGCTCAAGGAAACCAGGACATCGCGGTGCATGTCGGCACCCTGCATTTCACCTGCAAGGACGTCATCCGCGCCTTCGACGGCGACATGCATCCGGGCGACGTCTATGCCATCAACGATCCCTATGCCGGCGGCACCCATTTCAACGACGTGCGTCTGATCCGCCCGATTTTCGTCGACGGCCGTATCATCGCCTTCAGCCAGTCCAACGGCCACTGGTCGGACCTCGGCGGCAGCGTGCCGGGCTCGTTCGACGTGGCTGCGAAGGAGATGTTCAAGGAGGGCATGCGCATCACGCCGATCCGGCTCTTCGACCGCGGCCGGTTCTGCAAGGACGTCGCCAACCTGATTGCTTCGAACACGCGTGATCCAGCCTCGATCATTGGCGACATCCACGCCCAGGCGCAGGCCACCCAGGTCTGCGAGCGCGAAATCCTTCGGCTCGTCGGCAAATACGGTGAAGGCACCGTGAAGCAGGGCCTCGGTGCCGTGCAGGACTATGTGGAACGCGCCATGCGCCAGCGCATTGCAGCGCTACCGGACGGGACCTGGGAAACGCAGGACTTCATCGACCGCGATCCGGCCGGCAGCGAGGGCATGATCCCGATCAAGGTCAAGCTGACGATCAAGGGTGACCGGGTAATCTACGATTTCACCGGTAGCCACCCGACGATCGGGTCGATCTACAATTCGGCATTCGGCGCCACCTTCTCGGCGGTCGCCGCCGGTATGAAAACCTTCTTCCCGGACCTTCCGCTCAACAGCGGCTTTTACCGCGTCTTCGAGATCATCGCCCCAGAGGGTTCCATCGTCGATGCGAAATGGCCGGTGGCGGTCACCGGCTTTCTGATGCCCTTCGAGAAGATCATGAATGCGATCTATGAGATCTGGTCGAAGATCATTCCGGAGCGGGCGATCGCCTGCGCCTTCAACCTTGAATATCTCCTGACCGGTGGGCACGATGCCCGGGCGAAAGAAAAGCCGATCTTCATGTTTTATGACTGGCTGCCGGGGGGCTGGGGCGGGCGCAACGGGAAAGACGGCTGCAATGTCACCACCGCCTGCTTCGGCACTGGACTGATGGCGCAGCCGGTCGAGGGGCAGGAGCGCGCAAATCCGATCCTGACGACCGAGTTCGAGGTGCTCAAGGATTCTGCCGGACCAGGCAAGTGGCGCGGGGGTGCCGGTGTCATGAAGACCTCGCGCATGCTTGAGGCGGAGAGCACGGTCATTTCCTACATCTGCGACCGCGAGCGGGCGATCGTCTGGGGTATCGAGGGCGGCCTGCCGTCGATACCGCACGGGCTGACGCTGACGCGCGCGGCGACCGGGCAAAAGGAGTGGCTCGGCGCAACCTTCTCGGACGTCGCGATCGAAGCAGGCGACGTCTTCTCCCGTCCGACCGCCGGCGGTGGTGGTTTCGGTGATCCGCTGGAGCGCGATCCGAAGCGGGTGCTGGAGGATGTCATCGACGACTATGTCTCGGTCGAACGCGCTGCCAAGGACTATGGCGTCGTCATTCAACCGATCGATCCGGAAATTTGCGCCTTTGAGATCGACAAGGATGCGACCGTTGCCTTGCGCCGGCGGATCCGGGCGGAACGCAACGATTGGCTGGCGGCTGATCCGCAGGATGTCTCCCGGCGGTTCAAGGCCGGTGAGATCGATGCCTTGGACGCCGTGCGTCGCTATGCGGTCATCCTCGACTGGGACAGCGGCGATCTGCTGCCGGTCTCCACGGCCCAGTTCCGGGAGATGTATCGCAAGCGTTCGGCGGCCGCCTGGCAATAGTGTCGAAAATGCCTGGAGGGTGGGTGGTTCGCCCACCCGGGGTCGGGGGGTAACAATGGGTGATATCACGATCGTTGCCGTAGCTGAGGACGACAGGTCCGCGTGGAACGAACTGCATGCGGGGTTTGCCAGCTATTATGGCGTCGAACAGACCGACGAAATGCGCGATCGGGTGTGGGGCTGGATCAAGGACGGCCGGCTCGAATGCCGCCTTGCGCTCGACGGCGCTGGCCGCGCGATCGGCTTGACGCACTTTCGCGAATACATCCGGCCGTTATTCGCGGCGCGCGGCGGCTTTCTCGACGATCTCTTCGTTGCACCCGAGGCGCGCGGGAGCGGCGCTGCCGCCACGCTGATCCGTGCGGTTACCGACATCGGGCGCGAACGCGGCTGGAACTCGATCCGTTGGATCACGCGCGACAACAATTATCGTGCACGAACGCTTTATGACCGGGTCGCGTCGCGTACCGATTGGATTACTTATGATATCACGCTTTGAAATTGCAGCAGGGAGACGCCGATGACCGCACAGCCAAATTCCACCGAAGCGCGGGACATGGCGTATCACCTCCATTCCTACACCAATCCCCGACGCCTGGAACGCGAAGGGCCGATGGTGATCGAACGCGGGGAGGGCATCCACGTTTTCGACAACGGCGGCAAGCGCTATATCGAGGGCATGGCGGGGCTCTGGAGTGTCGCCGTCGGCTTCGGCGAGAAGCGGCTCGTCGAGGCCGCGCGCAAACAGTTGAGCCAATTGCCCTACTACCACACCTTCTCGCAGAAATCGCACGGGCCCGTTGCCGATCTCGCGGAGAAGCTGGTGTCTCTTGCGCCAGTGCCGATGTCCAAAGTCTATTTTGCCAATTCCGGTTCGGAGGCGAACGACACGGCGATCAAGCTCGTCTGGTATCGTTCCAACGCGCTCGGCAAACCCGAAAAGAAGAAGATCATTTCCCGGATCAAGGGCTATCACGGCGTGACGGCGCTGAGTGCGAGCCTGACCGGCCTTCCCAACAATCATCGTTCCTTTGATCTGCCGTTTCCCAACATCCTGCACACCACCTGCCCGCACTATCGAACGGGCGCGGAACCGGGACAGGACGAGCTTGCCTTCTCGCGTTGCTGCGCCGAGGAACTGGAGGCCATGATCCTGGAGGAGGGGCCGGAAACGATTGCCGCCTTCATCGGCGAGCCGGTGATGGGGGCGGGAGGCGTCATCGTACCGCCGGAAGGCTACTGGGCGGCCATCCAGGAAGTGCTCGATCGCTACGATATCCTGCTCATCGCCGACGAGGTGATCTGCGGGTTCGGCCGCACCGGCAACATGTTCGGCTCGGAAACCTATGGGCTGCGTCCCGATATCATGACGGTCTCCAAGCAGCTTTCCTCGTCCTATCAGCCGATCTCGGCGCTGATGATCAACGCGCGCGTCTACGAGCCTATTGCATCCGAGGCAGACCGGATCGGCACACTCGGCCATGGTTACACCGCAAGCGGCCATCCCGTCGCCGCCGCGGTTTCGCTGGAGAATCTGGCGATCATCGAGGAGCGCGATCTAGTCGGAAACGTGCGCCGGCTGGCACCACATTTTCTCGAGCGCCTCAACGCACTGGAGCGGCACCCCCTTGCAGTCGAAGCGCGCGGTGTCGGGCTGATCGGGGCCCTGGAGCTGGAGGCCGCCGACGGCGCGCCGACGGGGACGATGGGCGCTCGGGCCGCAGCTCTGTTGCAGAAGAACGGATTGATCTCCCGCAACATCGGCGACGCGATCGCCTTCTGCCCGCCCATGATCATCACCGGAGCGCAGGTCGACGAGATGTTCGATATCGTCGAGCAGAGCCTTAAAGAACTCTCGGGACTGTAGCGATCCACATTAGAACCGAACGACATCCTTCGAAATGCTCTTTCCCTGTTGCTGTCGCGGCTGGCAGGTGAGGGGCACGTATGCAGGGCACTGGAGCGAGACGCAGTGCCATCCTCCACCAGAAGTTGCTTTCGACGAAACGCGGTTAGCGAAGAAAATCTCTTCTCGTTCTTGGGCGGTGCGATCCTGTCACTTATTGGATCGCTTGTGGCATATCGCGTCCATCCGTATCTGCCGCAACATGCTTCGCCCCGCGACAAGCAGGCATGGATCCGATCCTTCGGGTTACCTGCGGCTTCTAACGCGAACGTTTAAGGTTTGATTCGTAGTCGAAAAGATCCAGAACGCGTAAATTCCGCTTTCGGACCAGGGTCCGTTGTCCATGCTGGTTGCGCGGGGCTGGAAGGGGATAGTTCTGAGGGCAATGGAATGCGGCTTGATATGCAAGGCCGTCTTCCCGCCGTCAAAACCCGACCGGCCAGCCAATCGCGCCCCTCGCCTCACGCATGGTCAGGATTCCCGAGCGGCAGGAACGTCATCGTCGAGAATTGGAAGTGAACCTTCAATAGCGGCGCCAATGAACGCTTTACGTGACAAATCAGGCGCTTCGCCACGCTCCAATGCGCCATAGCAGCGGTTCCGTGCGCGCTCGTAAAACCACCCGCCCTGGGGCAGCTCGCTCAGATATTGCAGGGCGTCCTGTGGTCCGTTGATGCACCGCTCGCCATTCACGCCAATCCTCACAGGACTATCCCAAATGATGGTTTGCATTTGCGTTGCCTCCGATTCGGCACACAACCTGGAGAGGGACGCGTTGTTCCAACCATCTGTTTGGCAGTTGAGAGGCTCAAGTTCGCTACGAAGGTCACGTGCCACCGACACGGCGCCGCCGTCACCCACGAGGGGTGTTCGTCTGCGCAGAACGCCAGGCCGAAATAGATATCTTTTCAGCGTACCCTTCTTCAATCACCAGTACGCTATCGAAGAACTCGATTCCACCCTCTGATTGGATCGAGGAAGTATCGTGCATAATGGCAATAACAGTAGCCCCCGGGCAGTTCTCCTTGATCGCTTGGTAAAACGTCTGCACCGCCTGGCCATCAAGAGCGCTTGTTGCCTCGTCAAGAAAAAGCAAACCCGGCTTCAGCAACAGGATTTTTGCAAGTACGAGCTTCTGCTTTTCACCCCCGGACAGGAGTTTGTCCCACTGCTGCCCCTCGCGCCCTTCCTCAAAAAGCTCCCCCGAAAATTCATCGAGCCCCGCTTCTACAAGCGCCGTGGAAACCGCGGAATCCTTGTGCTCACCGGCATCGTCCGGAAGGCAGACGAGATCCTTCAGGCAGACGCCTTGAAGTTTGACGTCCTGGGCCGCAAACAGAATTCGCAAATCACCCGGCATCGCAATTCGGCCCCGACCGTGCGGCCAAAGGCCGTTTATTGCCTTGATCAGTGAGGTCTTGCCACTTCCTGAGTCTCCCATCACCAAAGTCCATTCGCCCGGAGCGAAATTCACTTCCCTGGCGGTCAAAAAGGGCTCGTCCTCGCCGGTATGCAGGAGTTCGACCGATCGGATGCTCAAGCCGCCTTCAGAGGCCCCCGCGGCGGTGTATTCAAACGCAGCCGGTCCGCTCTGAGCATAGTAATCTTGTGGGCGCTGTACTGTTTCTATCGCCTCCGCAAGCTCAGTTATGCGCCGCGCGTCCGCCCGCAGCGTTGCGATGTCGGGCATCGCATGAATGAACCAAGAGCATTCATTGATGAGGGCCGTCGCAAGTTCGGCGCCGGTAACATAGTCCTGTAGGCTGATCGTCTTGTCGACATAGGGAAGCAGACCCGGCGCGTAGGCCACGATGCGGGAGCCTACGAAATTATGCACCAGCTCAAAGCCCATATAGCCGGCAGTGATCCGATTGAGGCTCGCCCATGTGTGGTCAATATCCCTATACCTGCGCACGTTGAGCGCCTTTTGCGCCGGCTCTCCCCTAATAACCGCGACGTGAAAACTGCGGTGCAGCAACTGGTTGAGTTCGCTGCGATAGCTGCCTTCGGCCGATTGAATTCGTATGGACAGTCCCTGAAGGATGCCTCCGAGCTTAGCCGCAATGAATGTATTAAGTGGCACATAGATTGCAATTGCCAGCAGCGTCAGGAAGGCGCTGCCGTAGCTGCCGAGAACGCCAAGCCCACGAACCGGGCTGGACGTTTCTATCAGCTTACCGCCAACAAAGGCGAGCGATAGCGCCACCCCGGCGATGCCGATGCCCAGACCGATTGCCCCGCCTGTCATGCCCTTTATCGCTTCCTGTACCCTCTGATCGATGTTGTCGGGCGATGATGCTCCCCCCTCGCTCGCTCCGGCAAAACCATTTTGCTGCAAATGGAAGTGGGTGTGATTTGAATCGAAAAGTGCCTGATTGAAGCGTTCGTCCAACCATTGGCGCCATTTCCGATGGAGGCTGGTCGAAAGGAAGTGACGGACGGCAGTAAACCCCGCGTCCCTTGTGATCGCGATCGCTGCAAGCGTCGCTGCAGTCTTTAGAAGTGACGCAGGCGTTGTGGGTACGGTAGGATGGTGGAAATTGGCGATGCGATTTACCAGTTCGCCCGACGTCAGCGCGAACCATACGCTTGCCTGAGCGGACAATCCGGTAAGCAGCAGGATGAGAAAGGTGAGGCCCCAAGCTTCTCTCCACCGATTGGAGAGCCAGTAAGCGAGCAACACCCCCCAGAAGCTGCGCATAGAGGACACGGGGCTGCTTGGGCGTTGCCGTTTCTCGCCAAAGGGACGTTTAACCAGTGCTTTTGCCCGTTGCGCCCTGCGGCGCACGACGTCAGTCAAGCTCATCTTCCTGAATTGGAGCAAGGATCAGGCTTGTCAAATGCTGATGAAACTGTTGGACGACGAAAAGTGTGCCATCGCCATCTTTGCAAGCGATCTGGACCCCCTGTGTTCCATCAGCCTCATCACAGCGGACTGCACGGATAGAGGCATGAAGCATGCTGATAAACCGAAAGACCTTACTAAGGCCGGTGTCGACTAGCACTGTGCGGCTGTCGACTATGACGTAGCGATGCGTGTGCCTGCCGCATCAACGTTTGCAGTTCCATCCACAGCAGGTGTGTTCGGTATCTCAAAATTGCGCTTCCCACTACGATATTCCGCATGACAACGGACGGGAGGAAGGCAAATCGTCGTCCATAATGCGGTGCGCGTGCGCAGTGGTTCTCACACTCCCAAAATGAGACCCAGCCGGCCGCCAAAGATGGCTCAATGAGGTCGGGAACAAGAAGGCTACCCGCTGGTTCGGAACGGAACAGACGGGGCCTGCCGCCCAAACGATCCAGGAGGTTTGAAATGAACGAAAACCCGGAAAATCGAAGACCACAACAACAAGATCTCCGCCCCTCGCACGAAGGCGGTTCTTATGCCGAAGGGCGCGGGGGTGACGTCGGCGAGCGCCGCGCAGGACAGGACTTGGGGAACGATCGTTCGGGTCAGGCGAAAGCAGCGGTAGCGCAAGTCGTAGATGACGAGAAGGGCGCATTGGCTCGTCAATTGCGCAATCTTGCAGGTGCCATCGACAAGGTAGGTTCAGAACTTCGCCAATCCGAGCAAGCCAGTCTCGGCCGCTACACACAACAGCTAGGAAACTCAATCGGCCAACTCGCCCGCGAGTGCGAGGACCGGGATCTCGGTGAAATCGCTTCGATGGCAGAAGATTACGGGCGAAAACAACCCCTTGCCTTTCTCGGGCTGGCAGCGATAGCGGGACTGGCAGCAAGCCGCTTCCTAACCGCGTCGGCAAAGCGAACGAGCATCAAGAAACCGAACCTCTCGTCAACCAGAACCTCGCCGCCGCGCCAACGAGCCGGCGAAGATTGGTCATTTGAAAAGGACTTTCGCGATGCTTAACTCCCGCGACGACCGCCCACTATCCGACCTAATGACGGGATTGGTGACCGACATAGCCGGACTGTTTCGCAAGGAAATTGACCTCGCCAAGGCCGAAGCGAGTGAGAACTTGAACCGGGCTATCGGTAGTATCGAGACGCTCATGATTGGGCTGATCTTCGCGATTGCGGCAATCGGCGTACTTTTAAGCGCGGTGGTACAGGGGCTCAGCGCTTTGCTGATGGAGCACGGGATGCAGGACGCAAACGCCCATGCGCTCTCAGCGGTCGTCGTGGGCCTCGTCGTGGGCATTCTCGCATGGGTAATGATCTCGCGCAGTCTTTCCAGGCTCGGAAACCGTAGCGTCCGCTTTGAAAAGACGACGGCATCGCTCCAGCGCGACCTAGACGTGGCGAAGGAGACAGTCAAATGACCGCCGATACACAATCGTCCGCCGACCTTCAGCGCGAAATCGAGAGTGACCGCCAAAGGATTGAGGAAAAGCTGCATGCCATACAGGAGCGAATGTCGCCGGGCGAATTGATGGACGAGTTCATCGCTTATGCCAGAAAAAGCGGAGGGGCCGATTTTCTCAGTAATCTGGGTGGCGCGATGAAGGCGAACCCCATCCCCGTTGCTCTGACAGGGATCGGTCTTGCATGGCTCCTTGCCGATCCCGCCTCAAGGGCGCCTCAAACGTCGAGCGTCGACGTGGGGGTAGACGACTATCCGCTCGCGTCAGTGAAAGGCAATTTGAGGCGGGTTGGCCCAGTTGAGGCGAATTTCGGCGAACGTTACAGTCATTTTGAAGATGAGGACGGAAGTCGCTTTCGCGCTAAAACGGATGCCGCCGGCCGAAGGGCAGGTCATTTCGTTGATCCAAGCGGCACAGTTTATCGCGGGTTCGTCGACGCGTCGGGGCAGGCGATCCGCGATGTTCGCGACGAGGCAGGCCAGGTGTTCGACGACGCAACCGGTTGGGCATCTTCGACATGGCGAGAATTGAAGGGCGCGGCCAGCAGCGTTTCGGGTAGCGTTGCAGACGCGGGCCGATTGGCTGCCGACAGCATCAGGGGTGTCAGTCAGAGTGCTCAGGACCATGGTGCGCAGCTAAATGCAATCATGCTCAAGACGTTTCGTGATCAGCCTTTGGTTGGCGGAGCGCTCGCCTTTGCTATCGGTGCGGCTATTGGTGCGGCACTGCCCGCTACGGACTTAGAAGACGAGACCGCCGGCGAGATATCGGATCGAGTGCGTGGGCAGCTTGCGGCAACTGCCGATGCAGCGGCCGAGGGTGCGATTGAAGGTGCCAAGGGCGCCGTTGAAGAAGCCAGAACCTCTGAAAAAAATCCGTCAGGCTAACCGCTAATGATCGACGACAGCTTGAGCAGACGCACGCCCGTTCACGCAATGTTAGATCTGAACCATCGCTAGACAGATGCGGTCGATTGGTTCGAGGCTCGCCGGCCCTGCTGCCTCATATCGGTCGAGTGGGGCCGCGCCGCTCTTCTGGCGGCCCGTGCTCAAACGCATGCGGCTGGGGGGCCTTTCCATTCTCAGTCAAAGGAGGTTAAAATGACGTCCCCGACCGGCAAGAAACAGCGCAAAATCCAGAAACAGGTGGAAGGCGCTGACGAGAAGCAAGGTTCCAAGCCGGCTGCCGCCATGCAAGCCGGTGCACGGAGATACCCCGAACCTCCGTTTCCGAAAGTGCATCAAGCCAAACCCGGGTCCGAGGCTGATCTGCCGCTCCCGCCCATGTACGACGCCCCCTTTTACAAGGGGTCGGACAAGCTGAAGGACAAGGTCGCCCTGATAACGGGTGGTGATTCCGGTATAGGCAGGGCGGTTGCCATCCTGTTTGCCCGCGAGGGAGCAGACGTCGCGATCGTACACCTGGATGAATCGCAGGACGCCGCAGACACCAAGACCGCCGTTGAGGGGGAAGGCCGCGAGTGCCTTGTTATCAAAGGCGACGTTAAAGATCCCGAATTTTGCCGGTCCGTCGTTGATGAGACCGTGTCGAAGTTCGGACACCTGAACATCCTTGTAAACAATGCCGCGTTCCAGGTTCACACAAAGGACATCGAAGACCTGACCGTAGAACACTTCGACGAAACCCTGAAAACGAACCTCTACGGCTACTTCTACATGGCCAAGGCCGCCATTCCGCATCTCAAAAATGGCTCAGCGATCATTAACACAGGTTCCGTGACGGGCCTCAACGGCTCAAAAAACCTTCTCGACTACTCAATGACGAAAGGCGGTATTCATGCTTTCACGCGTGCCCTTTCGGGACACCTCGTGTCGAAGGGTATCCGCGTGAACGCGGTTGCGCCAGGCCCCGTGTGGACGCCTCTTAATCCCTCAGACAAGGAAGCCGAAGACGTGCAGACATTTGGATCCGATACGCCGATGAAACGAGCAGCTCAACCGGAGGAAATCGCGCCAGCCTATGTGTTCCTCGCTTCGCCGCAGATGTCGAGCTACATCACCGGCGAGATCCTCCCGATCATCGGCGGCTATTGATCTCGGTCGACACACCGTCGCAGCTTGGACACTTCATCGACGGACGGAGGAATTGATGAACACCGTTATCGCAAGTTTGATCGCTGAACTGATGCCGAGTTGGCGCCCGCAGGATGGAGGGGATCCTCCTGCACCCGCCCCAACTGGCGAACCCGGCAAGAAGGATCAACCCCAACCGGATGATGAAGAATCCGACCTCATTCCACCCATCGATCCAAAACAGAGGCGCCCCGTCATTCCGGTGCCGCCCGTGCGTTAGCGATTACGACGACGGCCCGACGTGACCGCACTGGCGATCGGCCCTGAGCCGGACCTCACGTTAGTCTCGCGGACTGAACGTGATTGAGCAGATTCCCCATGCCGCCTGGGCAACCGACAACGCGCCGGCCGGGAATCAACGAATCCGTCCTGCGATGCGCAAAATACTCTGACACCCAACCCGGGCGAACCTACCGAACTGACAGTGCCCGGGCAGGCGGCGAAGATGGCGGTGGCGGCGAGAGCCCTGTTGAGCATCTGGGTAACCTCCTGGGTTGCTGGCCCTGCACAAACCAACTGCGGGGCGTTCCGCTAGAACGGACACACGTCTGCTGCCGTTG
>Ga0268257_1002654_pt1 | contig 12404 bp, 8 predicted proteins | sample AgamicAtPrz_FD_200249 | JGI IMG/M metagenome (GOLD analysis project Ga0268257, IMG submission 200249) | Agave microbial communities from Guanajuato, Mexico - At.P.rz (v2) (version 3) | ecosystem: Host-associated > Plants > Phyllosphere > Phylloplane/Leaf | place: Guanajuato, Mexico | collected...
GGCTCGGAGGAAAATGCATCGCAGCCGGTTAGCGCCAGCGCCAGAACCAATAGGATGAAAAGCCGACTAATCACGCGACGTTCCTCCCGCCTCGTCCGAATCCGACGCGATGCGAGCCGTCTCCCGCAATACCTCCGCGTCGATATCACTCAATGCCTCTCGAAACGTCTGCTCACCGCTCATCGCGCGCTCCAATCTGCCCCGGATCACCGGATGCTCATCGAACCGCGGCGAAATAACGACGCCCTTTGAAACGTAGTTCAAGAGATCGTCATCGTCGGCTATACGGTATCGGCCAGCACGTTCGAGCTGTTCCGAAATACGGCGGTAGAGCGCCAGATCCGTAAAATCGTCGAGCATCGCGCCATACATCGTGCGCAACTGCATCGCAAGCTTGTCGGCACGGCCGAGATGCAGCAACGTCATGTGCTGCTCGATCGTCATCACCTGCTCTGCGTCGACGACTGCATCGGCGACACCGGCATCGTTGCGCCAGACGATCTCGTTCGAGTCACGATCGCGATGCCATATCTCGACACATGGCGACAGAAACGCCTGAGCCTGTTCTGCGCTCCAGACTCCTCGTAACCGGGCAAGAATCCGGTTATCGTAGAAATGCAGAAAGTACGCGCGCTTGTCGGGCGTCGAGTAACGGCAGAACGAGCGAAAATGCGCGGCCAGTGACCGAATGGGAAATGGCGACCAAATCCACGTCAGCATGTGCCGTCCGCTCGACTCTCTCCAAAGTCGCCGGACAAGCCGGCTGCCGAGGTCGCGCGAATCATCGAATGCAAAGCGATCGATCCCGATCAGATACGGGGCGATGTCCGTATAGGACTCGAGAACGCTGCCGCCCCAGAGCGACTCCCATTCGAGCAGCGGCACCTGGACGAGCAGTTTGTCGAGCCCCGGATTGGCACGCGCATCGGCGAGCATGTACAGGTACGCCGCAACGCCGTCCACGTCGAACGTGTCGAATTGCGCTACCAATCGATCACGCCACGCCTCCCATCCCGCGTCCGACTCTCGGGTTGGGGTCGCACGTCCGGTTCCGGCCATCAAGCGACCTCTGTCATCGCTTCGACACCACGGTGCGCATCCAGCAGGCACTCCTTGCATGACCCAATGGGCATATTCGGCAGACGGGTGTCAAGCGACGCTGGGCCGGTCCAATGGAAATTTCCGCACTTGAGCGTGATATCCCCCGGGCATCCGAGCTCGATATTGCCGCCGTCGATCTTGAGGTAGGCGCCACCACTGGCGAGTGTCAGCGCACCGCGCGAGGCCGCGAGAATCGCACCCTCACTACTAGTGAAGTTCAGGTCCTTCGACGCCGACAGCGCCATCGCTCCCGTACGGGCCTGAACGACAACGTCCTGTTTGGCGGCCGTCACCCGCACGCCCTGTGCTTGTGCGAAAAGCGATACCTGCTTCCCGGCCGCAACCGTGAAGTTGCGCATGACGCCGACGTCGAAATTCCCGCCGGCCGTCGCGATCAGATTCCGGTCCGCATTGAACTGCAAATGCTCGCCGGACGTGAGGCCGATACCTGACGGTGCGCTCGCCAGAATGGCGGCACGCTTCAAACCATCCAGCGCTTCCGCATAGAACGACTTCTGTTGCTGCAACTCCGCGACGGTCGCCTCCGCCGCACGTACCGCCTCGGAAAGGGACTCCATGCGATCGATCGCCCGCTGCAACTGCGCGTGCGCGTCCTTCATGTCGAGTTGGTGCCCGGCAGCGCCCACCTGCGCCTCGGTACTCAACAGCATGCCCTTCGGACCACGCGCGGCAAGATGCCCGTCGGTACGTAGCTCGGCGCCTTGGCCGCGTTCGTGGCGGGCATCGTCGACCATATGCCCTAGATTCAGCTCACTCGTCTGGGTGGGCGTCGTCAGATGAATATGCTCGACGCCCTCCTTGTCCTCCATCCGCAACTCATTGCGCGCAGCCGTCCGAATCAGATTCCGCGTATGGTTCAGGTTATTGACCAGATCCGGATGCACGCTGTCATGCATTGCGCCGATGATCACCGGTCGGTTCGGATCGCCGTCCGTATGGACGATCGCCACCTCCGCCCCGTCGATCAACGGAAAGTGATGCCCGTAGTTGTCGCCGCTGTACGGCTTCGCAAACCGCACCGGCCGGCTCGTCCCACCGGGGCTCCATTCATCGAGATCGAACGGCAGCTTGATCACGTACCAGCCCTGCTCGGTCAGATACGCATACTTGTAGTTGCCTGGCGACGTAATCCGCGCCGGCAGGATCCCGTCGACCACCGGTCGCGAAATCGAGCCCATCGACGTGCGCCATACACGATCCGACGGAATCCCTTCGAACGCCACCCAGTACGACTCGTTACGCCCGCCGTGCGACTCGACCGACGTAACGAAGACCCCATGTTTCGCATCGGCCGGCTTCGGCTCGACACGCATCACCTCGCCCGCCTCGAGCCAGAACGGATTGCCGGTCCCCTTGAACGTGATCTGCCCGGCCAGATAGGCTTCATGCCGCAACCGCGCAATGCGCTTCCCCTCTTCGGGCGTCTCGTAATGTTCGCCCCAGCGATAATCGACCGAATGTGTCGTCGTGTCGTCGCGCGCCGCGTTTTCCTCGACCAGCAGCGATACGCCGGCCTGCCGATGGTTGTAGTCATGCAGCCGCACCGCCTCCGGCACGCGCTTCATCTCGCGTCCTAGCGTCTTGATCGCATCCGAACCGACACTCTCCAGCCCCGATTCCCGTCGATACGGCACCGTTCGCTGCTTGCGCGCATAGGCATCCAGATCGTCGCCGAACACGACCACCGCACGATCCTTCTTCTGCTCCCAGCGAAACCAGATGCCCTCTTCCGCACAAATGCGCTGAATGAACGCGAACGTCGTCTCGTGATACTGCGTCACGTATTCGCGGCGCTTGTATTGCCCGCGCAACTGGAACCGAAAGTCCACGCCCGCGCGGTAACCGTAATGTCGCAACGTGTCGTTCACGATCTCGTCGACCGACTGCTTCTGAAACAAGCGGCTCGTCACGCCGCGAGCGAGATCCGCCAGCGTCGGCTCCAGCACGACGCGGTAGCGGGTTTCGTCCGCCGATGTCTCCAGTTCGTCGAACTGCGTGATGACGCCATGGACCGTATACGCACTCGGCTTGGCACTGAACTGCGCGGCATTTTCCCCGAACATCTTCCGCAGATAGTCCATGTCGGGATCGACCGGATCGACCACGAATTTCGCCGGCCTGCCCAGTACCTGGTCCATCGGAATCCCGGCCGCCGGACTGGTGAATTCGATGTCGTATCGATAAAGCTGGCTCACGCGGTCCAGCCCGCTGAACTTCAGGATCGAGAACGGCGCCGGATGCGGCGCGAGCTTCAATTCATAAGCCTGCGAAGGCAGAATCATCGACATGGAATCTCTCGGTTGCGCGACTGCACGGCACGCCGGGGTGCCCCTGTCCACCCCGGCGCCACTGCGACTAACGTCAGATCAGTTCTTGGACTTCGGCATCTGCGACACGAGCGACAGCCCGATATCCATGCCTTCAACCTGGAAGTGCGGAACGATGAACAGCTTGATCCGGAAGAAGCCCGGGTTGTCCTCGATGTCCTCGACGGTGACCTTCGCCTCGCGCAGCGGATGCGACGCCTGCAGCTCGTCACCCGGATCCTTCATCTCGGTCACGAGCCCCTTGATCCAGTTGTTCAGCTCGAGCTCGAGCAGACGGCGATCCTTGGTCGTGCCGATGTTCTCCCGCTGGATCAGCTTCAGGTAGTGCGCGATGCGCGACAGCAGGAAGATGTACGGCAGCCGTGCGTTGATGCGGCTGTTCGCGGTCGCTTCCCGGGTCTCGTACAGCGCGGGCTTCTGCGCCGAGTTCGCGGAGAAGAAGCACGCGAAGTCGTGGTTCTTGTAGAACGACAGCGGGATGAAGCCGAGATTCGCGAACTCGAATTCACGGGTTTCAGGGATCAGCACCTCGGTCGGGATCTTCGGCTGGTGACCGGTGCCGAGGTCGTACAGGTGAACCGGCAGATCCTCGACCTTGCCGCCCGCCTGCGGCCCGCGGATTTGCACGCACCAGCCGTTGCTAACAAAGCTGCGCACCATGTTCGCCGCGAACGCGAACGACGCATTCATCCACAGGTACTTGTCGTGGTCGGGGCCCTTGACGGCCTCCTCGTAGTTGAACGCGCGCACCGGCGCCGTATCCTTGCCGTATGGCAAGCGGCCGAGCACGCGCGGCATCGTCAGGCCGACGTAACGCGCATCGTCGGTATCGCGGAAGCTCTTCCACTTGATGTATTCGGCGCGATCGAAGTAGTTGCCGATGTCCTGGATCGCTGCGACTTCCTCCATCGACTGCTTGCCGAAGAACGTCGGCCCGACCGAGCCGATGAACGGCATATGGGCGGCAGCCGCCACCTTCGAGATATTGCGCAGCAACGCGACGTCCATCGGCGAATTCGCGAACTCGAAGTCGCTGATCATCGCGCTGATCGGCTGGCCGCCCGGCGTGTCGTATTCCTCGATGTACGTGAGGCGATACAGGCCGCTCTGGATCAGTTCGGGCGTGTCCTCGAAGTCGCGCTGCAGCGCGTCCTTCGACACGTCGAGCACCTCGATGCGTGCGTTCTTGCGGAAATCGGTGCGGCTCACGAGCATCTTCAGGCCGCGCCAGCGTGCTTCGAGCGCCTGAAATTCCGACGTGTGCATCACGGCGTCGAGCTGACGGCCGATTTGCCGGTCGATCTGGCCGATGTGGAAGTCGAGCAGCGATTTGTCGAGCCGGTCCACCGGCTGGCTCGTCTTCGCGACGAGTTCGAGGAACGCGCCCATCCCGCGCGCGATGCGCTCGTCGGCCGACGCCTCGGACAGCATGTCGTTGTCGCGGAACGCCTCGAGCGGGCGCGCTTCACGGATCGGCTTCAGGTTGATCTTGCTGCACAGCGATGCATAGACGCTGTCGACATCGCCCTGCGGGGCATCCAGCACGACGGTCTCGGTCGCGCCGGTTTGCTGCGTTTCAGTGGATTTCATCTCGGATCCTGTCTGCGATCGAATCGCTACGATGTTGCGGAATGCGCTGAATGCGCGCTTTGCCCGGCCTCGTTCACGCATGCCCTTCCGGCTGCGTCGCGGCGGTCGCGATCTGGGCGAGCTCGCCGCGCAGCTTCGCGGACAGGCGGTCGTCCTTCAGCACCTTCTCGAACTCGCGGCGGAACGTCCCGTTGTCGAGCAGGTTCGATTTCAGGTCGCGCAGCAGATTGCGCATCGCGAGGAGCGCCTGCAGCTCGGGAATCTGGCGCGCGACCTGCTCGGGCGCGAAATCCTTGATCGACCGGAACGACAGGTTGACGGGCAGTTCCGAACCGTCACCGGCCAGCGTATTGGCCGCGGCGATCCTGAGATCCGGCGCGTAGTCCGCCAGCACGGCATCGAAGTTGTTCTTGTCGATGTTCACCTTCTTGCGCTCGGCCAGCGGCGCCTGCTCGCGCCCGGCACTGAAGTCGCCGGCGACCAGCAGCTTCAGTGGCAACTCGACCTTCTTCTGCGCTCCACCCGTATGCAGATCGAGGGTGATCGACACCCGGCTTTTCGGGATCTCTCGCTGAAAGCTATCCAATTCGTTCTCCTTATTTCAGGAAGCTTGAAGACTCCGCGACACGCACCCACGACTCAAGGATGCTCCGTCGTCCTTATCGCCCATGCGGAACCCCGCAACGTGCATCGACGAACGACCGAGTCGAATATGCGCGGCCCGATATCCGACTCAGGCGGCAGAAAATATCACGGCCTTTATCGACGAGTAAACCGGCAATGCAAAAAATTGGAAACGAGCGACAGCTCGGTTTTTTTAATAATAAGACACATCCTAATTTTTGCGCCGCTTCTTCATACGCTCTGCCGCGCTCACACTCCGGCCATCCATGCTATCCAAAAAGTCGTCAATTCCAACCCATCTCATTGATATATTTACAAAAACTTCACGCCCCTCAAAAATCACAATCCCGATAAACAACCCCTCGCAAACCGTTCTCAATCACAAAACACGTCCCACGCAGAGAATCTCAAAATAAATATCACGCTTATCTCAATTTAAAAGACACATTTTTCAACACTCTCCAATAAACCCGGGTATACGAAATCGGAAAACGATGTATAGAATCGGCGCCTCATCATTCCTGGATCGTGACGACCACACCATGCGGATCGACAAACCGCTCTGGCATGAAGGGCTCATTCTGACGCAGCAGCATTTCCAGCAGCAGGAGCGCTGGAACGGATTCGCGCTGCAACAACTCGCTTCGGCGCTGACCGTGGCGCCGTGGGGAACGCTGTGTGTCGACATCGACGAGGAGGCGCTATCGTCCAGTCGCCTCAAGCTCACGCGGTTGCAACTGCGCTTCCCCGACGGTTCCCCGATCGATACGACCGTTGCCGATGCGTTGCCGCCGGCGCGCGACCTCGTCGGCGAAATTCCCGCGGATACCCAGACGGTCGACGTGCTCGCGGCGCTCGCGTTGCCCGATGCGAACGGCAACAACTGCCGCTTCGACGAGACGGCGCTGGCCCGCCCGCGTCGCGCCTATCGCGAGTTCGTCAAGGTGACGGACCTGAACGGCACCGGAGACACCGAAATCGCCGCCGAGCGCCACGCGGTGCGGGTGTTGTTCGGCTTCGAGTCGCATGCGGACGACACGGTGTGCGCGATCGCGCGCCTGACACGCTCGACGAGCGGGCAGTTCCAGGTCGATCGCCGCTACGTCCCGCCTTGCCTCGCTCTGTCGGGGCATGCACTGCATATCGAGCGCATCCGGCGGCTCGCCGATATCCTCGCCGCCAAGAGCGTGCTCCTTGGCGAGCGCCGCAGCGAGCGCATCGAGCAGGTGGCCGAATACGGTGTCGCCGACGTCCAGCTGTTCTGGCTGCTGCATTGCATTCACCAGGCATGGCCGCAGTTGCGCTTCCTCGCGTCGCATCCGGCGCAACCCACGGATCGCCTGTACCAGGTGCTCGCGCAATTGGCAGGATCGTTGACGACGTTCTCGACGCGCGTGTCGCTGGCGGACATCCCGCCGTACGACCACGCCGCCGCACATGACGTCTTCGCGACGCTCGAATCGCTGATCCGCGACCTGCTCGACGCGATCATCCCGTCGCGTGTCGTTCCGATCGGGCTGTCACATACGACATCGACCACCTGGGCCGGTCAGTTCGTCGACGAGCGCATCGTCGAGGGCCCGGCTGACTGGTATCTGTCGGTGAACGCGGCCCTGCCGGCATTCGAGCTCGTCGAACAGTTCCCGCGCCTCTGCAAGATCGGCGCACCGGACGACGTCGAACACATCGTCAGTTCCGCGGTCGCCGGCATTCCGCTGAAGGCGGTGCAACGAGTGCCGGGCGCCATTCCGGTCCGGCTGGACAATCACTATTTCGCACTCGACGCACACGATGCCGCGCATGCAAGGATGTTGGCCGCACGCGCGTGCCAGATTTATTTGCCGGCTTCGGTTCCCGACGCATCGATCGAACTCTACGCGGTGCTGCGCTGATGAATGCCATCGTCTCCAGCCGTCACGAATCCGCGCTGCTCGCGCGGGAGCCGTCATCCGGTCATTCGGCCCGACCGTCCATGCGTGCGTTGCTGCGCGATACGGCGTTACTCGTCTCCCATCTGTCGAACGGCGGGCGAGTCGACAACCCTGAAAGCCTCCGTCTGCAGTGCATGCAGCTCGTGGCGCAATTCGCGGCTGCGCTCGATGCGCAAGGGGTGGCCGCCGACGTACGGGACGATGCCGCGATCGCGCTGTGTGGGCTGATCGACGAAGCTGCGCTGCGCCATCTTCCAGCGGCCGACAAGGCGAACTGGGAACAGACGCCGCTACAGGTCGACCGATTCAGCATTCACGACGCCGGCACGCGCATTTACGAACGAATCGAATACCGGATGCGCGAATCCGCACCGAACGTCGACCTGCTCGAATGCTACGCGGCCGTTCTCGGCCTGGGATTTCGCGGCTGCTACGCCGCCCGCTCGCGCTCGTCCACGGGCGCCCACGACGGTGAAGCGAAACGTCAGGCACTGATCGCGGCGCTGGCGACGCAGATCGACCAGTTGCGGCCTGCCGCGCGGCCGAGGTTCGTCGTCGATCGCGCGAACGTGCGTCTGCTCGACCGGCTCACGCATCTTTCGCCATGGGTGATCGCGGGCGCCGCCTGCGTGATCGCACTCTGCGCGTGGTTCGCCTGGGATCGCATGCTCGACGCGGACCTCGCCCAACTCGTTCAGAAAGCCAACCAGCCGTGACGTCGGAAACCGTTCTTCCACCGTCAGCGACGCGCGCGGATGCCGACGCCGCGCGTGCCGCCCTTGCAGGACTCGGCTATCCGTTGCGCACGGTCGTGACGATATCGACGTTGCTGGCGCTTGGCGTCATCGGATGGATGGTGCCCATCGACCGCGACGTCATGTGGGGGCTGATTGCGAGCGTTATCGCACTGGCCCTGCTGATCGTCTGGCTGTATTCGCGAAGCATAGCCCGCGCTCGCGAACGATACGTGCACGTGATCGCGCAACTCGGCGCAGCGACGGCCGACCTGCCCATCGCGTTGCGCACCGGAATGCCGCTTGCGCTCGTCGTCGGCGACGGCTTGCCCGCGCTGTTCGATCGCGACAGCACTCACGCGCGTTTCGTGCACGTCGGCGACGGTGCAATCTGGCTGCGGGTCGACCGGCCGAAGGATCTGGCTCGTCTCGCCGTCGCGGTCCGCCAGTGGCGCGACGGCAATGCGCCGGATTGCATCGTGTTGTCGGTGGCGCCCGCCAGCCACGCGAACGACGACACGCTGTCGCAGGCGCTGCGCGTGATCCGGCAGGCAACCGCGGATACGTCGCGCATGCTGGGCTTGTCGTTGCCCGGTTACGTTGCGATCTACCAACGACTGTCGAACGCACACGCTGGCGATAGTCCGGCAAGCGGCCCGTTGGCACCCCGGTGGTATGGCCTGTCGACCGGCTTGCGGATCGCGAATATGCGTGACTTCGACACGGCAATCGATGCAGCCGAAACGGATGCGTGTCATGCCGACGCAAGTCCGTGGGCGGCCGCACACGCGGCGGCGCTTCCATCGATGATCGGGTGGACACGCCGTATCGTGTTCGACACGCTGACCGAAGGCCGCCAGCCCGCTTCTCCCTGGCCGTTGTTCGGTGCCGGCTGGATCGACCATGGCCCGGCGACGAGCCCCGACACGCCGTGGGAACGCGAAGCACACGCGCGGACCGGCATCGCCCCGCCCGCGCTTCCTGCCTCGGCGCTGCCCTGGCCGCTGCCCCAGCCGCTGATCGACGCAGTGCCGCGGCAGGCGAAGCGATCGCCGCGCGTCACCGCCGTCGCCCACGTCGTCGCGATCGCCGCTTGCGCAGCCACGGCCGCCATCTGCGCAGCCGCCGTCAACAACGCAGCGCTGATGGCGCGAATCGGCGCGCATCTCGAGCGCTACGCCCTCATCCCCGCGACACAAGACGCCGCCAAGCGCGACGCGCTCCGGTCGCTTGCATCGGATCGCGACCAGCTCGACCGTTATGCCCGTATCGGCGTTCCGCTCCGGCTGTCGTTCGGCACGTACCGCGGCTCGCCCCTGTTGCCGTTGCTCGACGATGCAATCGCTTCCTACGAACCGCCTGCGCCACCACCCACGGTCGTCACACTCGACAGCCTGGCTCTTTTCGACAGCGGCAAGGCGCAGCTCAAGCCCGGCACCACGCGCGCCATGGTCGGCGCGCTGGCGCTGATCAACGCACACCCCGGCAAACGGGTACTCGTCGCCGGCTACACGGACGATCAGGGCCGCCCCGAACGCAACCTCAAGCTGTCGCTCGATCGTGCCGCAGCGGTGCGCGACTGGCTCGTCGACGCGTCGGGCATGCCGTCGACACAATTCGCGATCCAGGGCTACGGCGATACGCGGCCGATCGCGGACAACACGACGTTCGACGGACGGGCGAAGAATCGGCGGGTCGAAATCACGCTCGTGCCCGATACGCCGTCGCCTGCCGTATCGACCGGACCCTCGAGCTAACGCGTTGGGTTCCCGGGCATCTGCTCCGGGTTTATCAGCGCCGGAATCCGTTTCCGGCAATTCGCAGTACGAAGAAGAAGGAGTGAACAAATGGCAATTCCGGCTTACATGTGGCTCAAGGACGACGGTGGCGCAGACATCAAGGGGTCGGTGACCGTTCAGGACCGCGAGGGGAGCGTCGAGCTGGTCGCGTTCGATCACGGCGTGCACATCCCGACCGACGGCAATACGGGCAAACTGACCGGCACTCGCGTGCACAAGCCGATCACGCTGACGAAAGAGACGGACGCATCGACGCCGTATCTGTACAAGGCCGTGACGAGCGGCCAGACGCTGAAGTCGGTCGAGATCAAGTGGTACCGGATCGACGATGCGGGCAAGGAGAAGGAGTACTTCAACACGAAGCTCGACAACGTGAAGATCGTTGCCGTGAAGCCGAAGATGCTCGACATCAAAAATCCCGACTACGAAAAGCACAACCATCTCGAAGACGTCGAACTGCGCTACGAGACGATCACGTGGTCGTACAAGGACGGCAACATCATCCACAAGGACACGTGGAACGAGCGCTCCTGATGGTTTGAGCGGCTGGCGGAACCGGCGCGTGCATGCGACGGGCTCCGCCACCGCTTGGCTCTGGTCCACTTGCCTGCCGCCGCCGATTCGCATGGCCTCGACGGCTCCCTCCCCCTCCTGATCGCTATCGACATGACGCCGCCTCTCCGCGATGCCTCCCACCTCATTCGCCGTCTCAATCCTCACTGCACGCACGCACTCGAAGCCGCCGCCAGCCTGTGCCAGACCCGGCTCGCAGATGAAATCGCAGTCGAGCACTGGGTGCTGAAACTGCTCGAGGCGGACGACGGCGACATTCCCGCGGTGCTGCGCCACTACGATCTCGACATCGATGCCGTCTGGGAAGCGCTGGTCGACGTGATCGATCGTATGCCGCGCACATTGCGCGGCATGCCCGCGCTTTCTCGTCAACTGGCCACGGTGATCGAGGACGCATGGGCGCAAACGGTGTCGGACGATCCCGACGGCGTCATTCGGTCCGGCCATCTGCTGCAGGCAATCGTCGATGCCCCGCATGTGCTGCGCACCCAGCGCGCGTGGCCGCTGCTATCGGTTTCGAGTGCGCAAATCCGGCGCGTGCTGCCGCGGCTCGGGCGGCGTTCTTGCGAGAACGCGCGCGACCACATCGTATCGGAGCAGGAAGCCGACCGGCCCGGCGGCGCGTTCGACGACGACACGCCCCTGTCGCCCGAGGGCGACGGCGCGCGGCCCCACACGTCGCAGCGGGCGAGCGACGGCAGTGCGCTCGCACGCTTCGCGCTCGATCTGACCGACAAGGCGCGGCGCGGCGAAATCGACCCGGTGCTCGGTCGCGACCGCGAAATCCGCCAGATGATCGACGTGCTCGCACGTCGCCGCAAGAACAATCCGATCCTCGTCGGCGAACCGGGCGTCGGCAAGACCGCGCTCGTCGAAGGGCTCGCGCTGCGCGTAGCTGAAGGCAGCGTGCCCGAAACGATCCGCGATACGCGCATCCTCACGCTCGATCTCGGTTTGCTGCAGGCCGGTGCGGGCGTCAAGGGCGAATTCGAACAGCGCCTGAAGAACGTGATCGACGAGGTGCGCGCCGCCACCACGCCGATCCTGCTGTTCGTCGACGAAGCGCATACGCTGATCGGCGCAGGCAACACGGCGGGCGGCGCCGACGCAGCGAACCTGCTCAAACCGGCGCTTGCGCGAGGAGAATTGCGGACGATCGCAGCCACCACGTGGGCCGAGTACAAGCAATACTTCGAGCGGGACGCCGCGCTCGAACGGCGCTTCCAGGTCATCAAGGTCGACGAACCGGACGATACTGCCGCGTGCCTGATGCTGCGCGGCCTTGCGAGCCGCTATGCGCAGCATCATCGCGTTCATATCCGCGACGAAGCGATCGTCGCCGCCGTGCGGCTGTCGCGTCGCTATATTCCGGCGAGGCAATTGCCGGACAAGGCCGTCGACCTGATCGACACGGCCGCCGCACGTGTGAGGATGGCGCTCGATGTACCGCCCGCGGAACTGCAACAGGCGCGCGCCTCGGTCGCCGCACTGGAACTGGAGCGCGATGCGCTCGACGCGGACATCCGCGCCGGAATTGCCGGCGTGGCCGAGCGGCGTGCGTCGATCGACATGGAATACGACACCGCATGCGCCGCCGCCGACCAGGTACTCGCTCAGTACTCGCGCGAACGCGATCTCGTCGGCGTCGTGCATTCCCTGCGCGATGCAGCCGATCGAGCGGCCAATCCCGCAGCCATCTCGGGC
>Ga0268257_1002655_pt1 | contig 12398 bp, 14 predicted proteins | sample AgamicAtPrz_FD_200249 | JGI IMG/M metagenome (GOLD analysis project Ga0268257, IMG submission 200249) | Agave microbial communities from Guanajuato, Mexico - At.P.rz (v2) (version 3) | ecosystem: Host-associated > Plants > Phyllosphere > Phylloplane/Leaf | place: Guanajuato, Mexico | collected...
CGGCCCAGCAGGGCGGCGTTGATGGCCGCCACCGCGTGGATGCCGGTGTACATGTCGCCCAGGGAAATGCGCAGCAGCGGCGGCGCCTCACCGGGTGTGCCGACCATCTGCATGATGCCGCTCTTGGCCTCGGCGATTAGCCCGAAGCCGGCGCGGTGCGCATCCGGGCCGGTGTGGCCGTAGGCGGAAATCGAGCAATACACCAGCTTAGGGTTGCGCTCGGCGAGCTCCTTGTAGCCCAGGCCGAGCTTGTCCAGCGCACCGGGGCGGTAGTTCTCGATGAACACGTCGGCGCTGTCGCAGAGCTTCTGCATGAAGGCTTTGCCGCGCGGGTCCTTCATGTTCACGCTGACGCCCTGCTTGCCCATGTTGAGCTGCAGGAAGTAGCCGCTCTGCTGGTCGTCGAGGACGAAGGAATGTTGCCGGCCGGCGTCGCCGCTGCCCGGCCGCTCGACCTTGATCACCTCGGCGCCCAGGGCCGCCAGACAACGGCCCACATAAGGGCCGGCGAGAAAATGGCTGTAATCGATGACGCGGATGCCTTTGAGCGGCAGTGGCTGGCTCATACGCTGGCCTCCCGGCGCGGCACCATCAGGCGGTGCTCACCGCGCTGCACCACCTCGCCTTTCTGGTTGATCAACTCCGACGGCAGCACCACGATGCCCCAGCCCGGTTTACTCTTGCTGGCACGCATGGAGCCGACGCGCATCTTCACGTGCAGCACGTCGCCGACGCGGATGGGCAGCAGGAAATCCCAGGTCCAGCCCAGCGACATGCCGGGCAGGAAACGGTAATCGCACTGGGTCTTCAGGCCGTCAGCGATGGACAGGCCCATCAGCCCGTGGGCGACCAGGCCGCCGAAATGGCTGGCCTTGGCGTATTCCTCATCGACGTGCACCGGCGTGTGATCGCCAGTCAGGTCGGCGTAGGCCAGGATGCGTTCCTTGGTCACGGTGTAGCTCGGGGTGATGGCTTCGTCGCCCTCCTGGGCATCGTCCCAGTACTTCTCGACAATGCTCATGCCGACACCTCCACGCGGGCGTTCACCGCCAGGGCTTCGGCCACCGCACTGGCCGGCGAAGCCTGGATGAATTCCACGGCCAGGCCATCGGGCAGACGCAGCCAGTTACGCCCTTGCGGCATCTCGGTCACGCCTTCGAACCTCAGGGCAGCGGCCAGCGCCGCTTCCATGTCCTCGCACATCATGCCCAGGTGGCCCATGCGCCCTTCCGGGCCGGCGAAGCCTGGCTGGCTGATGAACTGCATGCCGCCGAGGGTCCAGTATTGGGTCGGCTCTTCGAGGGTGCCGTGCACTTCACGCATGGTCATGCCGAACACGTCGTGGAAGAACTTGATGTACCAGTGGATATCGCTGACCCAGAAGGCCACGTGCTCCAGATAGGCTTTGGGAATACTCATCGCTTGGTTTCCTCTTGTTGTTGATCGGCCATCGCCCGTTCGATGCCCTTGATGCAGGCCACCAGCGTGGCGTTGACGGGCGTGGCGATGCCATGGCGCTGGCCGAGCCGCACCACGGCGCCGTTGATGAAATCGATTTCGGTGATCGAGCCCTTTTCCAGGCTCTGCAGCATGGAGGTCTTGAACGAGGCCGGCAGCCCGGCGCTGGCCAGGTTCCAGGCCTGCTCTGGCTCGGTGAGGCTGAGGGTGACGCCCGCTGCTCGCGCCACGGCGATGGCTTCGGCCACTGCGGCCAGGGCGGTTTCGCGCAGCAACGGCTCGCTGTAGAGCTGGCCGTAGGTAAGCATGGTGATGCCGGTCAGCGCGCCGGTGGAGACGTTGACCAGCAGCTTGTCCCACATGGTGCCGAGGATGTTTTCGCTGACCGTGGTGTCCAGTCCGGCGCCACGAAACACCTCGGCGATATGGCTCACGCGTGCGCTGACCTGGCCATCGAGCTCGCCGATAAAGGTCTGCTTGCCGTCCACGCCGCAGCGGATGCGCCCCGGCGCCAGCAGCACGCCGCCCACGTAGGTCTTGCCGGCGATCACCTTGTCGCGGCCGACCGCTTCGGCGAGCAGGTCCTCGTGGCCCAGACCATTTTGCAGCGACATCACCACGGTCTGCGGGCCGACCAGCGCGCCGGCATCGGCGATGGCGCGGGCGGTGGCGAACGACTTGACCAGCACGATGAGCAGGTCGACAGCACCGACTTCTTCGGCACGTGAAGTGGCATTGATGCGCACGCTGCGCTCGATGTCGCCTTCGATCACCGCCAGACCGCTGTGCCGGATGGCGTCGATATGGGCGCCGGCGCGGTTGAGCAGCCAGGTTTCATGGCCGGCCTCGCTGAGCGCGGCGCCAAAGGTGCTGCCTAGCGCACCGGATCCGAGGATGCAGATTTTCAAGGTGAGGCGCTCCTGCTTTTTTCCTCACCTTAAACACACCCCCATTGTTGAGCTATACAATGGAATCAATAGCGCTATCAGAAAAATAAATAATGACCACCATCGACGCCCTGCCCGAACCCAAACTGCTGCACCTGTTCGACGTGCTGTACGACACCCGCAGCGTGACCCGCACCGCCGAGCAGCTGGGCCAGAGCCAGCCGACCATCAGCCTGTGGCTGGGCAAGCTGCGCGAGCAGCTGGGCGATCCGCTGTTCGTGCGCACGCCCACCGGCATGGTGCCCACGCCCCAGGCCGAAGCGCTGATCACCCCGTGCCGCGAGGTACTCGAGTCACTGCGCCGGCTGACCGCCTGGGAAATCGGCTTCGACCCGGCCAGCGCCAAGCGGCGCTTTCGCCTGTGCATGAGCGACGCCAGCCATATCACCCTGCTGCCGAAGATTCTCGAATTGCTGCGCCGGGACGCGCCGGGCATCCGCCTGGAAGTTGCGCGTATCGACGGCAACACCGAACGCGCCCTGGAAACCGGTGAGGCCGATCTGGCCATCGGCTTCGTGCCCTGGCTGGGCGGCGGCATCTACCAGCAGGTGCTGTTCCCCCAGGACTGGGTGTGCCTGGTCAGCCCCAATCACCCGCGCATTGGCGATGTAATGCAGCTCGATGAATACGTGGGCGAAAGCCATGTGTTCGTCAGCGCCGGCACCGGCCAGAAACTGTTGGAAGCGGCACTGGCGCGTAACGGAATCGAGCGGCAGATCGTCCTGGAGCTACCCGGTTTTCTCGGCCTCGGCGCCGTGGTGAGCAGCACCGACCTGATCGCCACCCTGCCCCGCCATATCGGCGAAACCCTGGCCCGCCCCCATGGCCTGAAGGTGCACGCCTGCCCGTTCCCGATCGAGAACTTTCTGGTCAAACAGCACTGGCATGCCCGCTACCACCAAGACCCGGGCAACCGCTGGTTACGCACGACTCTTTCGCTGCTGTTTCAGGGCAGCTGAAGCAGCGCCTAACGCGACTTCACGTTGCCGTGGCGTATTTCCCTGGAAGGCGAGTTGCCGAAATAGGCCGTGTAGCACTTGCTGAAATGGCTCGGCGAGACGAAGCCGCAGGCCACGCTGACGTCCAGCACCGGCAGGTCCGAGTGCTGCAGCAGGCGGCGCCCTTCGGTGATGCGTAGCTCCAGGTAATAACGCGCTGGCGTGGTGCCGAGCTGTTGCTGGAACAGCCGTTCGATCTGCCGCCGCGAGCGCCCCGAGTAGGCGGCCAGCTGGTCGGTGCTCAGCGGCTCCTCGATATTGGCGCTCATCAGGTTGATGACCGTGCGCAGCGGCTCGCTCATCTTGGCGTGCAAGGTCGGTTTGACCCGTTTGTAGCGCGACTCCTCGAAGGCCAGGATGCCGACGATGCCCTCGGCCAGGTCGCTACCGTGTAGCGCACCGATCCACTCCAGCACCATATGGAAGGCGCCGGTCGGACTGGCCGCAGTCAGGCGGTCGCGGTCGACCACGAAGCTTTCCGAAGTCACCTGGCTGTGCCGGGCGATCTCCGCCAATGCCGCGCGGTGCTCGGGGTGGATCGCGCAGCGGTAGCCATCAAGCAGCCCGGCCTGGCCGATGAACCAGGCGCCGCTCCACAAACCGGCCAGCGCCACCTGCTTGTCAGCCGCCGTGCGCAGCAGTTGCCTGAGCGCGGGAAGCGGCCGCAGCGGCGTGCGCAGGCCGGCGCAGATCACCAGCAGATCCAGCTCGGCGAGATCCCTGGCGGTCAGCCCGGCGTCCGGGCAGATGACGATGCCCAGATCACTGGTCACCGCCTGGCCGTCGAGGCTGAAGGTGCGGGTGACGAACAGGCCGCGCTCGATCAGGTTGGCGGTCACCAGCACGTCCAGCGCCTGGGTGAAGGCCGGTAGGGAGAAGTGCTCCTGCAGAAGAAAGCCCACGCGGGTCTGCCGGGAGGCATCCTTCTTCGCCGCCACGAAGCGCAGGTTCTGCCCCTGCAGCGTCTCGCTGAAACTGCGTCTGTCCGCCATTGTGCGCCCTGCCTGCAAGCCCCGATCACGTCTGGCCGATTGTGGCAGCTGGCGCGGCACTTGGGGTGGTCATTTGATTGTGAAACACTGCAGCGCTCTGATGGCCCGCGAGGACACTGCCGGTGAGCAGCCCCAACGTTCGCATCCTCAAGCAGCACCTGCTTTCGGACAATTGGTACGTACTCAAGAAGATCGACTTCGAACTGCAGCGCCGCGACGGCAGCTGGCAGCCGCAAACCCGTGAGGTGTACGACCGCGGCAATGGTGCCACCATCGGCCTGTACAACCGGGCCCGGCGCACCGTGATCCTCACCCGGCAATTTCGCATCCCGGCGTTCGTCAACGAACACCATGGCTACCTGATCGAAGCGGCCGCCGGGCTGCTCGACAACGCCAGCCCTGAAGAGCGCATTCGCCTGGAGGCCGAGGAAGAAACCGGCTACCGGGTGGGATCGGTACGCAAGATCTTCGAGGCCTTTATGAGCCCGGGCTCGGTGACCGAACGGGTGCATTTCTTCGTGGGCGAATACCAGCCCGAGGACCGCATCAATGATGGCGGCGGCCTGGCCGAGGAAGGCGAGGATATCGAGGTGCTGGAACTGCTCTTCGCCGAGGCGCTGGCGATGGTCGACGACGGCCGCATCATGGACGGCAAGACCATCATTTTGCTGCAGTACCTGAAAGCCCTGATGCCCACCGCGCCGCAGATGATCCTGATCGCTGGCGCCGATGACGAAGTGAACAAAAGCGCGGCCAGGCTGCTGCAGGCCGGGCACCTGCCGGTCACGGCAACCTGGCCAATGCAGGGCGATTCACCGGTGGATGCCCAGCACTACGGACAACTGCTGCTCAGCCGATGCGATGCGCTGCTGCGCGTTGCCGGGCCGTCCAGCCAGGCGGATCGGCTGGTGGCGTTGGCGCAAGAGAAGGGGCTGGTGGTTTACCGTGAAGTGGACGAGATCATCGGCCAGACGCTCAGCTGAGCGCTGGCGAGCGATAGCGAATTTCCCGCAGGCTAGCCCCGCCGATCAGTAAACTTCGCTCGCTGGCAGGCTCGGGCGACCAGCCGGCCTGATCGTAGAAGCGCCGGGCCCGAGCATTTTCGCTCCGCACCCAGAGCATGGCCTGGCGATAGAGGTGCTCGACGAGGCTGCGCAGACCTGCCGCCCACAGGGCACGACCGGCGCCGGTTCGCCAGTACCGTGGCAACAGGTAGAAGGCAGTGACTTCCCCCGTATCCCCAGCGCTGGGGCCCTCGTCACGACAGGCGCCGATGGCAATGAAACCGATCGCTTGTTCATTCACGCAGGCGAGGCTCAAATGCGTTCCTCCCGCCGCGATGGATTCGCACCAGAACGCCTCTCGCCGCGAGAGCGAGCTTTGCAGAGCAGCAAGGTATTGATCCGGGATAAGGCCGGCATAGGCCTGCTGCCAACTGAGCACCTGAACGCTGGCGATGGCTGACGCATCGGCGGAGGTTGCTGGGCGAACGATAAGAGAGTTGGATGACATGCGCTGAGCTTAGCTACGTAGGGTGGATGACGCTCTTTTCATCCACCGTCGCGATCACGAAGCGGTGGACGGATGAAGCGTCAGCTACGCGCCCCGGTCCACCCTACAAATGCCCGCTTTCGCCACTAGCTGCCAGAATCGACGAGCCTGGGCTGAAAGATAACGAACAGGTCTTAGAAGCTGTTCACGATCTATTGGTTGAATCTCACCGACTATGGCAGCGAATCAGCGACCATAGCCATTACTCAATCGTGTGGGAACGGGCCATGCCCGTGAACTCGCTGACATGACCCGATAAGCGCTGCGGGGCATCCCTTCCCCATTACAACAATCGCCGATCAGGTTTCCACGCTGTCATTGGGAAAGTTGCGCGGCTTTTCCTGCTCAGGCTTCTCCTGCTGTTCGCTCTCCTCCTTGGCGCCCTCCTTCTCCGGTTTGCCAAGCATTTCGTTGGTGGATTTCTGCACCTCGTCAATCTGCTCGTTGAAGGCGTTGACGGTGTCGCTGACGGCTTCGCGGGCAATTTCCTGTACGGCCTGCTCGGCCTTTTCGGTGAGTTTCTGCGCCGACTCTTCGGCCATTTCGCAGCCGGCCAGGGTCAGGCCGATCACGGCGGTCAGCACCAGTGCGGAAAGAGGTGATGGGTTCATGGCATATCTCCAGTGAAAAGCCCCGGCGGCGCCGGGGCATTGGACGTCAGTGCGAGGTCTTTTCAGCGTCGAGAGCTGGCGGGTCGTTGCGGGTCTTCCACAGCGACAGCAGCACGCCACCGATCAACAGGCCCAGGGTCACGCTCAGGGAAATCACCGGCGGGGTCTTGCCGATGATGCCGACCAGGAAGATCTTGCCGCCGATGAACACCAGCACCAGGGCCAGGGCGTACTTGAGGTAGGCGAAGCGGTGGATCATCGCGGCCAGGGCGAAGTACAGCGCGCGCAGGCCGAGGATCGCGAAGATGTTCGAGGTGTAAACGATGAACGGGTCCTGGGTGATGGCGAAGATCGCCGGCACGCTGTCGATGGCGAACACCAGGTCGGCGCACTCGATCAGCACCAGGGCCAGAAACAGCGGCGTGGCCCAGCGCACCATGTTGCCGTTGGCATCCGGCTGACGGACGAAGAAGCGGCCCTCATGCAAACGGTCGGTGACGCGCATGTGCTTGCGCAGGAATTTCACCAGCACGTTTTCGGACAGGTCCGGGTGGTCGTCGACCTTGCTGAACAGCATCTTCACGCCGGTGAGCAGCAGGAAGGCGCCGAACACGTAGAGGATCCAGCTGAACTGGGCGATCAGCGCGGCGCCCAGACCGATCATCAGGGCGCGCAGCACGATTACCCCGAGGATGCCCCAGAACAGCACCTCGTGCTGGTACTTACGCGGGATGGCCAGGAAGCTGAAGATCATCGCCATCAGGAACACGTTGTCCATGGACAGCGACTTCTCGATCAGAAAGCCGGTGTAGAAGTCCATGCCGGCGTCGCCGCCCTTGACGTTCCACACCCACAGGCCGAACAGCAGGCCCGCGGTGATGTAGCCGGCGGACAGCAGCAGGCTTTCCTTGACGCCGATTTCGCGGTGCTCACGATGAAGCACCCCGAGGTCGAAGACCAGCAGGCTGATGACGATGGTGATGAAGATGAGCCACAACCAGGTGGCAGTGCCGAGGAACTCGGCGGTGAGGAACGGTACTAGGGTGCTCATAAGCCCCTCCTAAGTCAGAGTTGTACAAACTGCAACTCCGACATGGCAGCTGGGTAGCTGTCAGAGGGGCCCGGCGTCGCAGCGCCAATCTAGCAGGCGCCGCGGGCTTCTCAAGAGGAGACTCGTTGCAAATTATAACGAGGCGAACGCTCGGTAAATTCGCTTAAAAGTTCCCAACAGGCGGGTAAAAAGTTGTTTCAGGCACTTTCTCGGATGGCGTCCGGCTTGCCGCCTGGCGCCCAGGCGCTGTCACGCAGGCGGCTGGCGTCCCTGGCCGGCGGCAGGCCGAACAGGCGCGCGTAATCGCGGCTGAACTGCGAGGGGCTTTCGTAGCCGACGCGGTAGCCGGCACCGGCTGCATCCAGCGCTTCGGCGACCATCAGGCGACGGGCTTCCTGCAGACGCAGATGGGTACGAAACTCCAGCGGGCTCATGGCCGTGACGGATTTGAAGTGGGCGTGGAAGGTCGAGCGGCTCATGCCGGCGATATCGGCCAGATCGTCGATCCGACAGGCTTCGGCGTAATGGCTGCGCAGCCAGGCGATGGCCCTGGCGATCTGGCTGAGGCGGCTGTCGGCCTTGACCATCTGCCGCACCATCGGCCCGCCCTTGCCGATCAGCAAACGGTAGAGAATCTCGCGCACCGTCAACGGCGCCAGCTCGGCGATGTCGCCCGGCGTGTCCAGCAGGCTGGCGAGCCGGGCGGCGGCGTCGAGCAGCTCCGCCGTGGTTTCGCCCAGCTGGATGCCGGCGGCCGGTGCGCAGTCGGTATCGCCAGCCGGGTAACGCAGGATCAGGTCGCTGAGCACCGTCATGTCCAGGTCGACCACCAGGCACAGGTAAGGCCGCTCCTCGCTCGCCTCGATCACCGAGCCCATCACCGGCACGTCCACCGAAGCGACCAGGTAATTGGCGGCATCGTAGACATAGGTGGTGGCGCCGGCCGTCACCCGCTTGCGGCCCTGCACGATCAGGCAGAGGGTCGGCTCGTAGACCACCGGCATCGGCACGGTCGGCGTGCCGGAACGCACCAGGCTGACGCCGGGAATCGGTGTCGGCCGAAGCCCATCGCCCGGCGTGTGGCGACCGATGATCTGTACCAGTTTGTCCAGCGAGTCCATAACGTCTCCTTGGCTGACCAGGGTTTTAGAGCCTATTCAAAGACTCGCGAGCTAGAGCAATGCAAGGCGAAAACAGGCGAGGACGCGGAGTTTACGAGCTGTAAATGAGCAGTCCGAGCCTGTTTTTAACGCCGCAGTGCCGACGCGCAGCAGACTTTGAACAGGTTCTTACAAGGCTTTTCAAACGGATGATCATGTAAGTATCCGGGAGGATCCGGTTACGAACACAGAGTGCCGCAGGGACAGACTCGTTCACGACAGATCGGAAGCCCGGCTCGCGTTTACCGCCGGGTGAGCAGGCAACGGCTTGGCAACGAGCTCGAGCCAGCATAGGCCAGATGCGCCGATCAGCCAGACCAACAACGAGAGAGGACTCCAGCCATGCCCCTTACAACCCTGCGTAACACCCGAGCCGCAGCCCTGTGCGGCGCCCTGCTGCTCGGTGCCCTGCTGCCGAGCCTGACCCTGGCCAATGCCAGCAGTGAGGTCGAAGCCCGCAACAAGCAGGCCGTCAGCGAAGCGTTCGATCGCTGGGCGGCCGGCGGCAATACCTTCTTCCGCGACATCCTGGCGCCCGATGTGGTGTGGACCATCAAGGGCTCGGGCCCCAGCGCCGGTACCCATCGCGGTGTGGACGCCTTCGTGAGCCAGGCGGTACAGCCCTTTGCCGTGCGTCTGTCCGAGCCGGTGCGGCCGGTGAGCAAGCAGGTGTGGGCCGATGGCGACCACGTGATCATCCAGTGGGACGGCGCCGGCGTGGCCCGCGATGGCCAGCCCTATCGCAACAGCTACGCGTGGATCTTCCGCATGCGCGACGGCAAGGCCTACGAGGTGTCGGCGTACCTCGACCTGCCGGCCTACGACGATGTGCTGCAGCGCATCCCCGATCCGGCGTGATGGCCATGAATCGCCGAGCTATCTGCCTGCGCGCCCTGTTGCTGGGCGCGCTCCTTCTGGTGACACCCGCAGTGGTGCTCGCCGCCCCGTCAACCACGGCGGCCACGCCGCCCAGCCAGGAGAACGCCATGGCCAACCATCCCTACGTCGGCATGTGGGTCACCGACGACGGTCAGATCCGCCACGAGCTGCTGCCCAACGGGCGCTACGACGAAGCACGCGGCAGCCGGGAAAGTGCCTACCAGGGTCGTTATGAAATCACCGGCACGCATATCGACTACTGGGACGATACCGGCTTCACCGCCGATGGCGAGTTCGTCGACCGCGACACGCTGCATCACGGCGGCATGATCTTCCGCCGCCGCTAGCGGGATGCGGGCCGCCTCGGTATCGGGACGGCCTTTTTTCAGGCGGGAGTCTCGATCACCAGCTCGGGCTCGTGGCTGACCGGGAAATTCATCGAGCGTGCGATAAAGCACATTTCGTGGGCCTGGTGATGCAGCGCCCGCGCCTTTTCCAGATCGCTGCCGGCGGCCAGCGTCACCCTGGGCCGCAGCACCACCGAGGTGAACTGCCCGGCACCGTCGGCCTGTTCGAGCATCGCGCCCTGGGCGCTGTCCTCGTAGGCGCTCACCACGATGCCGGCACCGGCGCACAGGCCCAGGTACCAGAGCTTGTGGCAGGCGGAAAGCGACGCGACCAGCAGCTCCTCGGGATTCCAGCGCGCCGGGTCACCGCGAAAGCTCGGGTCGGACGAGCCGGCGATGGTGGGCTTGCCCGCGGCCTCGATGCTGTGGGCACGGCTGTAGCCGCGATAGGAGGAAGTGCCGCTGCCCTCGTTGCCGGTCCAGGTCACGCGTACGTCGTAGTGATGCTGTTTGTCCGCCATCTGCTGCTCCTGAAAATGGATGACTGATCCAGGCAGACGAGCGTAGCGCGTAAACGCATTGGCAGTGGCGATTTCGAGGTGATTGGAGAACGCGGCAGGACGACTGAGCACCGACATTGCATCAGCGCGGTACAGCTCGATCGTCTGCTGTGATTGAGTGAATCTCGAGGCGGCTAGCCGCCCCGAGACATCAGGCTCACTGATTGCGCGTCACACGCCAGATGGTGTTGGACAGATCGTCAGCGATGATCAGCGCACCTTTCGGGTCGACCGTCACGCCCACCGGGCGGCCACGGGTCTTGCCATCTTCACCGCGAAAGCCCGTGGCGAAGTCGATGGGCTCGCCAGCCGGACGGCCATCGGCGAACGGCACGAAGATCACCTTGTAGCCCACCGGGTTGTCGCGATTCCAGCTGCCGTGCTCACCGACGAACACGCCGTTGGCGAACTGCTCGCCCATCTCCGGGATGGAGAAGTCGACGCCCAGCGCCGCCACGTGGGAGCCGAGGGCGTAGTCCGGCTTGATGGTGATATCGACCATTTCCGGCTTGTGCGGCTGCACGCGGGTGTCGGCATTGGGGCCCCAGTAGGCGTAAGGCCAGCCGTAGAACTTGCCCTCCTGCACAGAGGTCAGGTAATCCGGCACCAGGTCCGGGCCCAGCTCGTCACGCTCGTTGACCACCGCCCACAGCTGGCCGGTTTCCGGCTGGATGGTCAGCGCGGTCGGGTTGCGCAGGCCGGTCGCGTAGGGCTTGTGCATGCCGCTTTCGGCATCGATCTGCCAGACCAGCGCACGGTCGGCTTCGACCTCCATGCCGCGCTCGCCGATGTTGCTGTTCGAGCCGATGCCGACATACAGATAGCGACCATCGGGGCTGATGGTCATCGCCTTGGTCCAGTGATGGTTGATCTCTTTCGGCAGGTCGGTGACCTTGGTCGGCTCGCCGCTGGCCTGGGTCTGACCGTCCTGGTAGTCGAAGCGCACCACTGCATCCTGGTTGGCCACGTACAGGTTGCCCTCGTGGAAGGCCAGGCCGTAGGGCGCATTGAGGTTCTCGGCGAATACCGTCTGGGTTTCGTAGGTGCCGTCACCGTCGGCATCGCGCAGCAGGGTCAGGCGGTTACCGCCTTTGACCTTGGTATTGCCCTGGGCCTTGATGTAGCTGGCAATCACGTCCTTGGGCTTGAGCTTGGCCGCGTTGCCGCCACGGCCTTCGGCCACCAGGATGTCGCCGTTGGGCAGCACCAGGGTTTGGCGCGGAATCTTCAGATCGGTGGCGATCGCCGTGATGCTGAAGCCTTCCGGCACGTCAGGCTTGCGATCGCCCCACTCCGCCGGCTCGGCGATCTTCATGCTCGGCAGCAGGCCGCGTTGTGGCTCGGGCAGTTTCGGGTCGGGTCCGCGTTCGAGGGTGGTGTCCGCTTCGCCGCCGCAGGCGCCGAGCAGCAGCGCCATGCTCAGGGTGGTCAGTGCACTTGCCGTTTTCATCGCTCACCTCCCGAACGCAGGTTGCTCAGGCCCAGCCAGGCGGTGATCACCGCCAGCACGGCAACGACGGCCGACAGCACCAGCCCGGTGGGCATCACTGCCCAGGCGTCCTTGGCGTGCTCGAAGGCGTTGATCAACCCGATTACCCAGGTGACCAGCAGCAGCAGGAAATACAGCACCGGGCGACCGGCCTTGCGCTGCGCGCCGATCAGGTTGCCCAGGGCGAACAGCAGCGCCAGGCCGGCGAACAGCAAGCCGCCGGCGATGAGCCAGGCCGCGAAGTTGGCCCACTGGATCTGGAAGCTGTTGTAGTAGGCGATATCGCTCAGCAATGCGCCGAGAAACAGCGGAACGGTGCCGGCCAGCAGCATCGCGTGCAGCGGCCCTGGCCGGT
>Ga0268257_1002661_pt1 | contig 12376 bp, 20 predicted proteins | sample AgamicAtPrz_FD_200249 | JGI IMG/M metagenome (GOLD analysis project Ga0268257, IMG submission 200249) | Agave microbial communities from Guanajuato, Mexico - At.P.rz (v2) (version 3) | ecosystem: Host-associated > Plants > Phyllosphere > Phylloplane/Leaf | place: Guanajuato, Mexico | collected...
AGCTCGTCCCGATCGCCGCGGCTTGTGGGCAGCGGCTTATCAGTCCGGGCGTAGAGCAGAATCACGCCGCGCCGGATACCCTTCGATGAACTAGGTTTGGCATAGGCGATGCTGTTGGCTATGTACGTATAGCCCTCGTCGGTCAGCGCCGTCAGGTACTTCGAGATCGTCCCGCGCGGCACACCAATCTGCAAACCGAGGCTCGCTTGGGTCAGCATTCCCTGCTCTTCGAGCAGTTCGCAGATTCGGTGGCCGACGAGATCCGGATTGGACAGGTTTCGCAGCGAGATCATGCCTCAGCTCCAACCCAGGACAGCATCACGCGATCGAGTTCCGTCGGCGCCGGAATCCGGATCGGCATCGAAACGCGCTCGGCGTCGCGCCGCCGGCTCTCCGCGATACGCGCGGACTTCGGCGTAAGCGGTACGACGGGCGGAATCGGCTTGTCGGTGCGTGTGTAGCGCTTGGGACTGCCCGACGCGGAAACGAATCCCGCTTCGGTCAATGAATCGAGCTGACGCGCGGTTGCGCGCGGACCAATCCTTCGCTCAGCCGCGATCTCGTTGATCGTCATGGCGCCGCGGCTCGCGAGCAGCAGACAAATCAGCCGCTGCGGCGATCCGTTCCGCTCGATCTGCTTCATGCCTCGGCCTCCAGCTCAACCCGACTGAAGGGCAGATACACGTACGGCCGACGACTCTCGCTCGGCCCGAACTGCATGCACTCGCGGTTGAAGAACAGCGCGAGCGACCGGCGCTGCGTTTCGCCGTTCCGCGCCTTCAGCAGCGTCAGGAACGCATCCGGCTCGTCGACGCTCTCGTCGTCCTCATCCTTCTGAGCGGACCAGACTGAGAACACGTTGTCCGCGGCGTCCGTGATCTTTCCGCTGCCGCCGACGTCCATCTTCCCGGGACTGCGCTTCTCGTCCTGGCCCTTACGCGGATGAGCGACGAGGTGCACGTGGACGTTGTACTGGCGAGCGAAGTTGGCGAGCAGGCGCATCGCTTCTTTCTGCGCCGTCATCGCGCCGTGGCCGTCTTCCGGGACGTCGGTCATCATCAGGCTGTCGATCACGAAGTGACGGATGCCGTAGCGCTTGAAACCGTACGTGAAGACCGTCACGAGACGCTCGATTGCCGCGACACCGACGAGGTCGAACACCCACATCCGATCGCGCAGCCACGCTCCCATGTGGTCGAGATACTCGGGCGCCGGCCGATCGAGGCCGCCCAGTTGCTTCGCGATCCGCTTGCCCTGCATCTCCGGCTTCATCTCGCCAGAGAACACGCACGCTCGCTCACCCTGGCACATCAGGCCGATGAGCACCTGGCCAAGCAGCAGCGACTTGCCGTGGCCGTTGATGCCGGTCCAGACAGTCACCTCGCCCGGGCGGAATTCGAACCAGAGTTCGTTGCGGCCACAGAACGACAGGTACGGGAAATTCGATTCCTCGTGCGCCGGGTAGAACATCGATTTGACGTTCGACCAGAAGCGCTCGATCGACTTGAGCTCGTCCGGATCGAAGCCCGATGACTGATCGCAGCAGCGGCGGAAATCTTCCGGCGTCGCACCGGTAAGCAGATATTCGTTCGCGTCCTTCGACTCGCCGAAGAACACAACGCGGCAACGCTCGATGCCGAGGCGATTTGCGACCTCCTGAGCGCCCTTCCGGCCCGCCTCGTCGTTGTCGTAGCAGAGCAGGATCTCGCTGAAGCGCTCCAGCCGTTCCCAGTCGCTGTCGATCCACTGGTGGTTGCCGGCACCGGCGTTCACCGACAGCGCCGGAATTCCGACCTGGTGCAGCGTCATGGCGTCGATCTCGCCCTCGGCAATCGCAACGACGCGCTGGGCAGGGTCGATCAGATTCCATCCGAACAGGCACGGCTCGGCGCCGGCCTCCTGCCGCATGTCTTTCTTGTCCGCGATGTTCCGGTACTTGGCGTTGATCAGCTCGCCGCCGCGGAGGTACGGAAAGACGATGTGCGTCTTCGGACCGTTGGTCTGCTCGGCGATCTGGAACGACTTCACGGTTTCGGCCGTGATACCGCGGCCACCGAACCACTCGTTCAGCAGGCTCGTCGGTCGCGTGGCGGCCTTCGGTTTTGCCGGACGTTGATACGTCGGCGCCTGCCGCTTCGGCATGTCGTCGCGAACACCGAGGAACTGCTTCGCGTCGCGCATGGCATCGGCCACCGACAGCGACCGGCACGCGCACCAGAGGTCGAGCAGATCACCGGCATCGCCGCTGGCGAAATCCTTCCACACGCCGCGCTTGGCGCCGCTGAGGCACACCGACAGGCTCTGCCCCTTCTCGCCCGCCGTGCTACCGGATTTCCATTCCTTGCCCGACTTGCGCCCGTTCGGCAGCAGGTGCTCGGCTACGGCCGGCGCGTTCTGCGCCATCAGCTCAGCCAATTCTCGCGCGTTCATGCCGGCTCTCCTTGGCGCACACCGTTCGCCCAGAGATGCGCGGATCGCTCGCTGCAGCCGGCGTTGGTGGCCTGCCACTGGTACGTGAAGCCCGCCGCCTTCCACCACGGGATGGCATCGCCGCCGGCGAAGAGATCGCTGCCTGCCGGTTGCGACTTCGCGAATTCCTCGAAGTGCCGATCACGACCGAAGAACGTCGACGCCTGCTTGACGTACGGCGTACCGACGTTCCCTGCAGCCTTCATCGCCACAGCGTAGGCGACCACTGCCGCGACCAGCACTCCCGGATCGATGCCTTCACGGATCCGAGCGTTCCAAGCCCGCTGAGCTGCTTGCTTCGAATTCGAGCCTTCACGTTTCGGATACTGCCGCCATGCATCATCGAATTTTGAATCGCACGAACGAGTAGGTTTACTTCCTGGTTTAACTTCCTGTTTTGTGGTGCTGTCAGCACCTACCCCTCCCTGCTGTGAGCACCTACCCCCGGTGCACACAGCACCTACGGTAGGTGCTGTGTGCACATACCCGTCGGTGCTATCCGCACCTACTACCCCCACGGATGACCCCACCCTCAGGAGGTACTGGTTCGGAAGGTTGACGCCATTTTGCGTCTGACGACGAATCTCGATCAGCCCGCATTTCTCGAGTTCGCCGATCGCACGCCGAACGGAATCACGACTCATCCCGCACTCTTTGGCGAGTCGCTCATGCGACGGATCGCAACGACCCGTATGCGCATTGCAGCAATTCGCCAGCATCAGCAAGACGAGCTTCTGCAAGGCCGGCAATTCCTGCTCGACAGCCCAGGTCATGGCTTGGAAACTCATCGCATGGACTCCTGGATCGCCAGTTCCATAACGAGTCGCTGGTCGGCGCTGCGCGCACGAATCTCGCTGTACATGGCGTGCTTGCAGACGCGCCGCCAGAGAGGCGTTGCAACGGGCGACAGCATGAGGGTGCCGAGTGCGCTGATGCGGAGCTCACGCTCGTAGTCGGCTCGAGCCTGACCGGTCAACTCAGTCACATCAGCCTGGTCGATCGACCAGATTCGAATGTCCGGACGAGAAAACCGCCGGCTCCTCCAAATGGATCGATAACCCTGGCACGGGGGATTGCCATACACGACGTCAAGTTCGATGCGATTCATGCTTACCACCTCTGCCCAAAATCCAATAAGGATTCCTAATCGGCAATAAAAAAGCCCCGTGCTTTGGGGGAAGCAGCTGGTCAGGCTGAGCGGTTTGCCGGACAGGTTCGGCTCACCTCTTCCCCCGAAACACGGGGCCCCTGTCTAATCGCCGATGACCAGTCGACGTCCATAGGCTACCTTGATTTCCCTGTCGTTTCTGGCGTACTCAGGGTGCTCGCAGCTATTCCAAAGCCCGCAGCCCCCGTCATGCCGAGGGAGAAATCGTTGCAGCAGTGGCCGCAAATAATGCGCGAAATATGTCTGTACAGGCCCGCCAGCCCTTCACCGATCTCGTTTCTCACCCTTACGTCCTTGAACTTCTCGATCAAGGAGACCGCCGTTTCAATCAGGATTGTTCCCTGCTGAACATATCGCCGACCTTCATGAGCTACTCGTCGATGTTCGTGTGCAGCACGGGGGGACTTCACGCCGCCTCCTGCTGTTCCTGAGGAGCGATATAGCCAAGCGGATCGGCCAGCCACCGGTGCACTTCGGCGTTGCTGTAGCAGGAATGCGTGCGGCTCATCCGGATCGGCTGCGGGGCCTTGCCCGCGAGCCCCAGCTTTCGCCAGGACTCGCGGCACATCGGAATAAAAGGCGCGATCTGAGCCCATTTGGAGAGGCCGACCCGCGGGAGGATCGGCTCGGTCGGCTGGCCGGAATCGGCTGGCGCTGCTGTCTTCTTCACTTTCGCTCACCGTTGGTGTGTTTGGTGAGCGAATCGTATAAATTTCCTTACTCCATTTCACTTCAACTGAGTTTTTTCTTTCTCAATTGAGGACGCTTCCTTTAGAAACTTGTCCACGGTGTTGACCGAAACGGAAATCCCCAGGTCCTTCGCCGCGTTAGCAATGCCTTCCGCTTGCTTATAGGTTCCACCTTTCAGGCCTGACAGCGACACCAGCGAAGCAATGATTTTCATTGCGCTGCTTCTCTCCTTCGCCGACATCGACTGTTCGTCGCTCTTCGCCTTCGGATCCTCAAGCGAGGAAGTGAATGCAGTCAGATGCCTTGACCGTACGACGAGCACACCATCCCTCGGTAATCCTGCAGAGGGATAGTAGCGTTCGTGCTCAGAACGTGCCGCCATCCGATCACGAAACTCCTTACGGTTGAGTTGATAAATCTCACGAAGCTTCGCGATCTCTGCATCGCCGAGATTCTCCTGTGCAATGTACCGCTCCAATTTCTCCTCGTGCGCTATCGACCCTGCCTGATATTCATTGTGGTCGAAATGCTCACAAAGCCTGCACATCAATCCTGACTCCCCCTCCACGAACGCTCCCTCGATGTTCTGTAGAGTAACCTCCGGACCGCCGGTGAGTCGTTGATACTCGTGTTCAATGTCGAGAGTTTCAGCTCCGATCATAGGCAAGTCCCAAATACCTTGGAGTTTCACAACTCGCTCGTCAAGCTTCAGCCATCGTCCGTCACCGATCTCGAGCCCGTCGGGGATATTGATTACTTGATCTTTGCCGGCTAACGAAGGCAGTTCCATCCATTCGATTTCATCTTCCCCAACGACCTTCCCGGGATTTGCATACGTGTGGTTGACGAAATGGACAGACAGCTTCAGCCGACCATCAATAGCCAATCGAAGTATGTCCGATTCGGCCACTTCTTCGTTGAAGAGTCGCGTCAGATGACGAGCGGCCTCCGGAACGGTAAGCCACTCTTTAAAGGTGAATAGTTTGCTCATATGCGCCCTCGCGCATCCTTATGAAAGGAACCGCGCCAACAGGGTAAGGGAGCCCTGCTTTCGCCCCGTCGGGCTAGGCGCGGTTATAACTGTCAATATCCTTCCGCTTCGTGCTTTGTCAGATCCAGCGCCGTATTAGGTGCCAACGCAAAGATTTCAGTGAATCTAGACGCGTGCTGAGACGGGGCCGTTCTATCGACCAATTGGACATCGCGCTCCAGGATGAAGATCCGGTCCACCCTTTCGATCGCTTTCCACACGTGCTCTCGGACCAGCCCATGCTCTACCTGATATCCAATCAGCAGCGGTCTTCCCCCGGCAGTCAAGCCATACACCCGGCCCTCCATCACATGCGTTCTGTCCAACTCGTCGATATACGCTACTACGCATCCACCTGGTAAAAACGCTCTAAGTTCTGCGTCGGCTGTAGCGGGATTTTGAGTGCGTGATGCCAGACTCCGATATGGAAACGCATCGATCCATGGGCGTTCAAATGCCGGTGTCGGCTTTTTCTGCGACTTCCTGGACTTCGTCATCATTCCCCCCACTCTGCAGTCGACAGTGAAAGAACGCGCGTGCGCTCGGTCACCCAAGCGTCGCGGTCCTCGTTGGCAAGCATATTGTGCTGCAAGCCGTACTCGAGCGCCGACACGATCCGGCTGCGGCCGTATGGGTCGATCCGATCAGCGACCGCGAGGCACTCGCGGAGCGGCATCGTGTCGATTCGCCCGTCACAGCGCATGAGTTGAAAAATACCCGGCGCCCCATCGCAAAGCAGCGAGTCACCGAGCCATTTGAGTGTGCTGGCCGGCACGCGAACGTCAGTCATGACGAACCTCCTTGCCATCGACGGCTATAGCCGTGACAGCGGCATCGAGCAAGCCCTTGGCTATTTCAATAGACGTGAGAACGGCATACAAATGGCTCGAGCTTGCGGCGCTATTGGAGGCAGTCTCGTTCAACACATCGCGTGCAATTGCCAGATGGCAGGACGAGGCTTCCAGGGCATCTACCAGCGGCAAACCTGCAATGATCGACAGAAAACTGGTCACTACACTGCTGCCAGAAAGCAGCTCGGGAGACGTCTTCAGCGCACGAATGTCAGTCATGGCGCACCTCCGCCGACTCGTTTGCGTGCTTCGCCAGTTGCAGGCCTTCCAGCATCCGATCCGCAACTTCGGTCAGGTACTGGCCGATGAGCTCGGCCGCGTTCAGCAGCCCCAAGTGTGCTGCTTGTCCGAGAGGTTCAGCGTTCGACATTCCCGGCTCGCAGCTGCTGTTATGAACCAGCCGGGCGATTGTGCTGATCGCGTTAGATGCGCGATACACGTCGGCGATCAGATCCGCCGGGACCATAGCGAATTCGCTGCCGTCGCCGGTGACCCAATGGTCATTCATCAGCGCGCCGCGAAACGTCGGATCGGTGTAGTCAGGTTGGGGAGTAGAAACTGCGGACGCGTTTGAGCCAGGCATGTCGGCCTCCTATGGATGTGGAGACCCGCGCCCCATCGCCAAATGGGGTGGGCGGGCGAATGACAGGGTTGGCGAACCGGCCCATAGGAAACCGGCAGACCCGAAGGTCTCCCCACCATCGCCCACCCGTAAATTGTACAGGCGTGCTCAGGCCTACGGACGTAAAAAAACCGCACTTCGGCGGTTGTCCGCCTATGGAATCAGGTCGCCAAACCCGTCCGCTGTTGTTTCAGCGGCGATTTCAGAATAGCCACGCGTCATCGAAGCGTCAAGCGGATTTTTACGCGCTCGCAATCGTCACGGCTCCTGTTGCTGCGGGAAATGCCTCAAGCTCGGATCCAACTCGTCGGCAGTCTGAAGTGCCCATTGGCGCCACGAGGCATAGTCCTCGGTCGGCTGTGTGTCGGCCGCATGTCTTTGATCGAGCGACTGCACGTATCGGCGAATCAGGTCAGCATCGTTCCAATCTCGCACCTCGTTCAGCAGGTCGTCGACACGACGCTTTTCCGCCTTCCGCTCGACTTCCTGGGCCGCTACCTCTTCACGTATCTGGCGGATTGCCTCGTCGCGCCGTCGTTCTCGCCGGAGACGTTCGAGCGACTCAACATGGCGGGTTTCGATCGCGGACACGATGTCCGAAAGCCGGTCTAGAACGTTGGAATCCTGATTGTCTTTGAATCGCTTAGCCTGGTCGGAGTACTCGTCGATGATGAGTTCGAGAAGACCCGAACCAAGGATACCTTCCCCGAGAAATCGATCCTTGTCTTCATCATCGAGCTTCGCCGTGTTAGTACGAAAGCCTCTTTCGACGAGACGTACCCTGACCGCAGCCTCGTCGCGGATAAGGTCAATGTGATGACAGCGATATCCCATCCTCGTCGCGAAACCGCATGCTACTGCAGCAACGCAAACTGCATCGAGAACCAGCAGCGCTCGTGCAAGCTTCGATTTGCTGCTTCGAATCACTTCATGATCGTAGGCTCGGCGCTCGGCATCGCCCGGTCGAGGTGGAAAGTATTCTTCCCATGAGATCCATCGATTCGCGGTTCGCTGGGCATCATGCCTCTGCGCGATTCGGGAAACGACCGGGTCCTTCAAACCATGCGCAAAATCCATCTGTCGCTTCAACATGGGCACCTCGATAGTGTCAATCTATGGATTCCTGATAACACCATGCACGATCTATGAAGACCGTCTTTATCCTCTTGGCCCAATATGATGCGCGCGCGATCATCCCGATCGATGACGTATGCCGGGACTATTTCGCCCCGCTCACGGTCGCGACGCTGCTGCGGAAGATCGGCGCCGGCGAAATCCGGCTCCCGATAGTACGGATGGAAAAATCGCAAAAAGGCGCAAAGGGAGTCCATATCATGGATCTCGCACTCTACATCGACAAGCAGCGCGCCGCCGCTATCAAGGAGTACGAGTCATTTCATGGAAGGAAGTGGATCACGGACTAGCCTCATCCACACGGCCGAGCTCAAGGCCAAGGGAGAGTCAAACCAGGCTTACTTGGATCTAGAAGGCTTGCCCTCTTAGATAGCTTGAACTGCTCGTAGCGGCGGGCCAATTCGGGATCGGACCGCAGGATCTCCACCACGTAGCGCAGTTCCTCCTGAGTGGTCTTTCGGCGGCGTTCTGCAGCTTCGAACTGAGCTCGCACATCGACGAACGGCTCGAACGTACGCATGTCATTGGCAGCCCAGAATCCGCCCCAAACAGAGGCGATTCCGTAAAGGGATGAGATCAGTGCGGCAGCACTGCCGCCCACCATCGATCTGATCACCCCGAAGCAACCAGCAATCGATAACAACACGGCCACTGCGATAGAAGCTCCGATCAATCGCTGTGATCGCTTCTTTTCTCGGTATGCATCTGCTGCGTGCATAGACTGCTCCTTTGTCGTGACAGCCGGCCGTCGGTGTATCCGGCTACATATTATCGGGCGCCGGCTCGGTAGCCAGTTCGTCTGCCGGATACAACTGCAGCATCGCGCGTGCCGCCTCGACGTTCGACGTCGTCAGCCACTCTTCCCAATCGTCCGGTCGCAGGATCACTGACGACTGCTTGTCTTCACCGAGGTGATGCATTGTGCGATGCTTAATCATTCATATGATAGATCAGGGCATTAGAACCACAGGCCGGAGCTAGCCCACAGATCAGAAAGGGCATCCACAAGTACTGTGAGACGGCCGGGGTGCCCCGGCGTATTCTGGCCGCAACGCATCGTTAAGGGAGGTCACATGCAAGATCACGTCGAATACTCGTATCGAGATCACTGGATATCGATTGACATGATCGACATGAGACGAGGTCGATGGCGCTGGTCCTATTCTATAGATGGTGCCGGCTACCACGAATCGCAGGATCGGCCGCTCGGGTATGAAGCAATGTTGAATGAAGCAAAGCGATCAGCCGAACGACGAGTGGATCAAATAGTCACGCGACCGGATACTGGATCAGAAATTCAGGGGTAGCTTCGCAGATCTCGAAGAGTGATGCCGCCAACGTGGCTAATCGACACCCGTTGGCTCAAATGTGAAAAGCCCCGCTCGGGGCGGGGCTTCATTTCGGCCAGATCACACTCACTGCAGCTTGTCGCCGCTGTCGAGCTTCGACTTATCCAAAGTGAACGGCTTGCTACTATGCCCCTTGTGCTTCTTCGCCTTGGTGCCGGCGGTCGCAGGTGCCGAGGCCGAGGCCGGCGCCGACGCCTGGGCAAATGCGGCCGTAGCAAACATCCATGCAACGAGTGCAGCAGCGAGTTTCTTCACGTCATTCTCCAGCGAGTTATCGGCCGACCGGGTTATTTCCGACCGCCCCCTGTTTAGCGCAAGCGTACGCAGATATTATGCGGGTTTTGGCTATATTAGCCAACGCTGGGCGTTCTGGTACCATCGCCACAACGAGCGAATAAAAACGGGGCTAGAGTGAAGAGATTCGAAAGAACGGTCAGCTTTTATGATCTCCGCATGTCGGCGTCGTCGCGGACCTTCGACGCACCAACGACAATTTCCACCGCACAAGCGTTGGAGTTGCTCGCATCGATCCCCGAGGAACATCGTATCAAGGGGTATCAGAATGATGAGCATATTTACTACATAAAAGATCTCCGCTTCGAAAACGGTAACTGTGAAATTTTGATCAACAAATGTGATCGACAGTTGGCGGATCCACGATTCTCAGATCCTCGAAACTCGACATGGAGAACGGCAGCACGCGAGGACGGCGAAGGTCTTGATTTTTCTTGCCACCTTATCATTCGTCCATCCTTGGACCCATTGGAATCAGCGCTCGCAATTTTGGAGAATGCGACGGGCCTCTCGATTGCAAACGTCCAGCGATTCCTAACCGGACTTTTACGTGATGTCGAAGCTTTCAACATCGACGCATTCGAATTCCCACATCCAGATGGGTCTGTAGACGCCAAAGGACAGCCTAAGAAGTACCGTGCTCGCTTCACCTTCACGTTCGACGGGCATCCGTCGGATGAACTGGTAGATTCGTTGCGCGAAGGACGCATCAACGGTATCGAACTCATAACGTCGAGCAATAAGGAAGGACGCTTAGACGCTCACGGCTACGTGCGAGAAGTGCGTCAGACGCTCGCTATTTCACTCGGCGACCAAGTTGAACGCGGAAAACGCGTTGGTACACTGAAATCGTTCTTCCAGAAGAAGAGCACCGCCTACGAAAAAGCGAGAATTAGCTTTGTCGATCCTGGCGGATTACCGCGGACAGTGAAACTGAACACTGCAGACTTCACGATTGACGCAGAATCCATCTTCATTAAGCGCATTTCGATAGATGGATTTGTTGAACCTCTCGAACAAGCCTACGAGACTATCAATCCAGCTATCATCGCTAAGATGCGTCTTCTGCTGGATTGATCATGTTCTCTTTTCACCTCCTGCGCCCCTTCTCCTATTGGTCGATCAAGTTCGACAAGAAGTGGCAGCTCGACTGGGGTCTGCCCGCATTGCTCACTCTTATGTCGCTCGTGGCAGTCGTTGGTGCCTCATATCTCAAACCTGTCGTTGTTCTGGGAGACTCCGGGCTGCTCGCCAAGATACTCAGCTTCGTGCAGTCCTTGCCCGGCTTCTACATCGCCGCTCTCGCGGCAATCGCGACGTTCAATCGCGTCGATATCGATCGAATCATGCCCGCGCCGCCGCCGCGCATGAACGTCAACATCCGGGGCCGCTCGATCGCTATTGAGCTCACACGCCGGCGATTCTTGTGCGTACTCCTGGCATTCCTGACTGCCGAAAGCCTCATCTTGATCGTGACCGCCATGTTCGGGTTGTCCGCTGCGCCATCTGTCAAGACCGCCTTCAGTGATGAGCACCAGAGAATCGTGCTGTACATATGCCTCGCCGTCTATATGCTGTTTTTCTGGCAGATGCTATGTGTAACATTCTTGGGGCTGTTCTATCTCGGTGAGCGGATCCATCAGCCCGACGACTCAGCATGAGTTGGAGGAACCGCACCTGTAGAATTCACGACTACGATTTTTTAGGGGTATTTTTGGGGGTATTAATTACGCGAATTGCCTCAGAATGCCCCGCCAGCCTTAGCGCATGAATTCTGTCGGGGGACCAATCATGCTCTGTGCCCCTCAGATTCACAAGAACTCCCCCTCAAGCAACAACAACCGTAAACTCCACCCCCGACTCAAAATCCAGCGTCGTGGTCGAAAACCGCGGATCCGCGTCGAGGTAGTGCTTGTACGGTCGAACGGCGTCCTCGGCCGTGTACATGTTGTCGGCCAGTACAACCGCCCCCGGCCGTAGCAAGCGCTCGATCTGCTTGAACAGATTCAGATAGGCGTCGGCCCATACGTCGATAAACACCATGTCGACGGCACCGTCCAATTCGGCAACCGTCTCGAATACATCGCCCTCGCGCAAGTCGACATAGTCGTCCAGGCCCGCTGCTTCGACGTGAGCCCGCAAACGCGTGCACTTGAGCGCATCGCCTTCGGTCGCGATGACGACGCCACGGCCGAACGTACGCAGCGCGTCGGCGAAATACAAAGTCGACACGCCGCAGGAACTGCCGAGTTCGAGGATTCTGGTCGGCCGTTGCGCCAGCACCATGTTGCGCAGGAACCTTCCCGTTTCCGCCGACACGGCCAACGATAAAGCACTGCCTCCTGAGGACTCGAAATCTTCGGTGAACAGGCCGAACGTTTCGAGAAAACGCCCACGCAGCCTCGGCGCGAGTGCTTCGTATTCGTCGACGAGCGTCGGAAACGCCTCGTTCGGCCCCTGGAACTGCGCTCGAGCGCGGGCAATGATTTCGCTCCGGCTTTCTTCATGAAGCCGTCGCAGAAGAACATGAGTAGGTGAAGTCAAGTGGGTTCCCTGATGAGGTTGATCACTGGGACGGCGTATCCAGCGATCGCCGATCCGCCGCCAGGCTCCCCGAGCCGCCGTTCCACCATCGGCGCGAACGGACGACGCTATGCCCGTCGCGCAAGCGTGATTGCGCGCTCAGGACACGCTGTCACGCAACGCCCGCAGGACCGGCACGCGTCCGCATTCGGCGTATACGCGACCTTCATCCCATGCACGCGCAGC
>Ga0268257_1002662_pt1 | contig 12375 bp, 10 predicted proteins | sample AgamicAtPrz_FD_200249 | JGI IMG/M metagenome (GOLD analysis project Ga0268257, IMG submission 200249) | Agave microbial communities from Guanajuato, Mexico - At.P.rz (v2) (version 3) | ecosystem: Host-associated > Plants > Phyllosphere > Phylloplane/Leaf | place: Guanajuato, Mexico | collected...
CATGAACTGCAATCGCCACGGCGGTCAGGAGGTCTATCATATACACATGCACCTGGTGGGTGGTGAACCCCTGGGCCCGATGCTTGCTTATTAACCTCAGGCGGACCTGATATGCGTCGATGGCTGAGCGGCCTGCTATTATTGACTCTGGCAGGCTGCAGTAGTGATAAACCGATGATTAATACCTCGCAATCGCTGGTGATGGAGTCATCCGTGCTGTCAGCGGGGATTATTACTGACGAGCCACAGCTTACCAGCCGCGACGGTCAGCTGCAGGCGGCCAGCACGCTGCAGAATCTGCGTGAAGCGCCTGTTACGGTTCATTATCGTTTCTACTGGTATGACGATAAGGGACTGGAAATTGAGCCGCAGGAGCCGGCACAGACGCAAACTGTTCCCGCACACGGCAGCGTGATGGTGGCTTCGCAAATGGGCAATCTCACCGCCAGCAAAGTGCGGCTTTATCTTTATCTCTAAGGAGTAACCCCGTGATCCGCAGTGTTCAACGTTCTGGCGCGCTACTGTTTGCGCTGATGCTTACCGGCTGTGTGGTAAAACAGCAGACGCCGGCACCGGTCGAACCGACCCAGCCGACGACCCCGGTTCAGCCGGAACCGCAGCCGGAGCCGCAGCCCGTGCCGCCGCCGCAAAATGTGCCGCAGCCGCCTAAGCTAAAGACCATTAACTGGAGCGCCAGCGTCTCACCGCTGGTGGCCAATATGGTGCAGTCTGCCGGGGTGAATCCGGGCAGCGTGCTGCTGGTCGATCGCCTTAAAAACAGCACCAACGGCGCGCTGCAGACCGAAAAAGCCACCAGTGCCATTCAGAGCGCGCTGGCGAACAACGGCAAGTTTACCCTGGTATCTGATGATCAGCTGAATCAGGCTCGCCAGACGCTGGGCCTCTCACCGGAAGATAGTCTGAACTCGCGCAGCAAAGCGATTGGACTGGCGCGCATCGTAAACGCGCAGTATGTGCTTTACAGCAATGCGAAAGGCGAGGTGAAGTCACCCACGCTGCAGATGCAGCTGATGCTGGTGCAGACCGGCGAAATCATCTGGTCAGGTAATGGTGCAACACAACCCTGATCCCGCACTGGTTGACCTGGTGCAGCAACAGTGGCCGACGGCACCCGCCGCCGGCTATTTTTTCGCGCTGCCGGGTCTGAGCGGCAACAGTTTTCAGATTGCGGGCGGGCAGGAGACGCTGCTGGCCCGGCGCACGCCTCTGCAGCCGATTCCTTTTGTTAACCGGCAGCGCGAATACCGTATTTTACGCCAGCTGCGTAACGCCGGCCTGGGGCCGGAGCCGCTCAGCTGGCGCTCCCCGTGGCTGCTGCAGCGCTGGCTGCCGGGTGAGGCGCTGACGCCTGACGCCTTTGACGCACAGCGCAGCGCAATAGTGGCGCTGGTAAGCACGCTGCACCGGCAGCCGCTGACCGGCTATCCCCTGCGGCTGCTGCCGCTGTTGCAGCTCTACTGGCAGCGCTGCCGCCAGCGGCACTGGCGCTGGCTGGCGCGCCTGCAGCGGCTGCAGCGACAGAGGGAACCGCGCCCGCTGCGCCTTGCGCCGCTGCATATGGATGTCCATCCGGGCAATGTGATCGCGACGCCAGCCGGGCTGAGGCTGATTGACTGGGAGTATGCAGCCGATGGCGACGTGGCGCTGGAGCTGGCTGCCATCTGTGCATGGGCGCCGGCGCAGGCAGCGGCGTGGACAGAAGAGTATGCCGCACGGACGCACATGGATGCGGCCGTGCTGGCGCGTCAGATCGCGCGCTGGCAGCCGTGGCTGCAGCTGCTGATGGCGAGCTGGTATCAGCTGCGCGCCGAGCAGAGCGGCGAGGCAACTTTACAGCAGCTGGCGCAGACCAGCTGGCAGGATATTTAATTCAGGAACCGAGCTATGACAATCAATGCACCCGGCCCGCTGATGCTGGACGTGGCGGGCTATACGCTGGACGCAGAAGAGCGCGAGATATTGCAGCACCCGCTGGTGGGCGGACTTATTCTGTTTACGCGCAACTTTCATGACGTTGCTCAGCTCCGCGAGCTGGTGCGTCAGATCCGCGCCGCTTCCCGTAACCGGCTGGTGGTGGCGGTGGATCAGGAAGGCGGGCGCGTGCAGCGTTTCCGCGAAGGCTTCACGCAGCTGCCGGCAATGCAGTCCTTTGCTGCCCTGCACGATTTGACTGCGGCAGGCGAGCTGGCGCAGCAGGCGGGCTGGCAGATGGCGGCGGAGATCACCGGGCTCGATATCGATATCAGCTTTGCACCGGTGCTCGATATCGGCCACATCAGCGCCGCAATCGGCGATCGGGCGTTTCATGCCGATCCGGCCATTGCGCTGCAGATCGCGCGGCGCTTTATTAACGGCATGCGCGAAGCCGGTATGAAAACCACCGGTAAACACTTTCCCGGCCACGGCGCGGTCAGCGCGGATTCGCATAAAGAGACACCGCGTGATACGCGCGACGCCGCCACGCTGCGCCAGCACGATATGGCTATTTTTCAGCAGCTCATCAGTGAACAGCTGCTGGATGCGGTGATGCCGGCCCACGTTATCTACACCCAGATCGATCCGCTGCCCGCCAGCGGCTCGCCTTACTGGCTGCAGCAGGTGCTGCGTCAGGAGCTCGCGTTTGACGGCGTGATCTTCTCCGACGATCTCTCAATGGAGGGCGCCGCCGTGATGGGCAGCTACGCCGAACGGGCGCAGCAGTCGCTGGATGCCGGTTGCGATATGATTCTGGTCTGCAACCAGCGGGCGGGCGCCATTAGCGTGCTGGATAATCTGCAGGCGGGTCCGGCAGAACGTATTGCACGGCTCTGGCATCGCGGGCAGCATACGCTGGATGAGCTGCAGAGCAGCGCGCGCTGGCGGCAGAATCAGCGTCAGCTCAGCGATCTGCAGGCGCGCTGGCTGGCGCATAACGCACAGCAGTAAGCGTTGCGAAGCGCCGCGTTCCCTGGGTGAATGCGGCGTTTGTCGTGTGATGCTATTCACAAAACGTGTAACATTCTGATAATCCCCGTGAAAGATTGATCTGCATCAATTTCCTTATGATCTGGTTAGACCGGCGTGATATTCTGCCCTCAGCGCGCGATTAAACATCGCCAACCCTATGTTTATTAAGGTTTTATTTAACCATTAATTAACTTCTGGTTTACAACTTTGAGGGGGTCTGCATTGACTACAACCGTGGAAAAGATCGTCATTATTGGCGGAGGCGCCGGTGGCCTGGAGCTGGCAACGCAGCTGGGGCATAAGCTGGGGCGCAGCAAAAAAGCGGAGATTATTCTGGTTGACCGCAACCACAGTCATCTCTGGAAACCGCTGCTGCATGAGGTAGCGACCGGCTCGATGGATGAGGGCATTGACGCGCTGAGCTATCTGGCTCACGCCCGTAACCACGGCTTTCAGTTTCAGCTGGGATCGCTGACGCAGATCCACCGCGATCGCAAAACCATTGAGCTGGCGGAAATCCGCGACGCTCAGGGCGAGATTCTGGTGCCGCAGCGTGAGCTGGCGTGGGACCGTCTGGTAGTAGCGCTGGGCAGTACTTCCAATGATTTCGGCACCCCGGGCGTAAAAGATCACTGCATCTTCCTCGACAATCCGCATCAGGCGCGTCGTTTCCATAATGAGATGCTTAATCAGTTCCTGCGTTTTTCTGCCAGCGAAGGTGAGCTGCAGAAGGTTAATATCGCCATTGTTGGCGGCGGCGCCACCGGCGTAGAGCTCTCTGCTGAGCTTTACAATGCGGTGAAGCAGCTGCACAGCTACGGCTACAAAGGTCTCGACAGCAGCGCGCTCAACGTCACGCTGGTGGAAGCGGGTGAGCGCATTCTGCCTGCGCTGCCACCGCGCATCTCTGCGGCGGCCCATCAGGAGCTGACCAAGCTGGGCGTACGTGTTCTGACGCAGACCATGGTGACCAGCGCCGATGCGAAAGGGCTTAACACCAAAGAGGGTGAGTATATTGCTGCCGATCTGATGGTGTGGGCAGCAGGCATCAAAGCGCCTGACTTTATGAAAGAGATCGGCGGCCTGGAGACCAACCGCATTAACCAGCTGGTGGTTAAAGAGACGCTGCAGACCACGCGCGATGAAAATATCTACGCGCTCGGCGACTGCGCCTCCTGTGCGCTGCCTGGTGGCGGCTTCGTACCGCCGCGCGCACAGTCGGCGCATCAGATGGCGTCACGGGTGCTGGATAACATCCTCGCACAGCGTAAAGGCAAGCCGCTGAAAGCGTACGTTTATAAAGATCACGGCTCGCTGGTTTCGCTGTCGCGCTTTACCACCGTGGGCAGTCTGATGGGTAACCTGATGCGCGGCTCAATGATGGTGGAAGGGCGCATTGCGCGCTTTGTCTACATCTCTCTGTATCGCATGCACCAGATTGCGCTCCACGGATACTTCAAGACCGGCCTGATGATGCTGGTTGGCAGTCTGAACCGCGTACTGCGTCCGCGACTTAAACTGCACTAATAAATAGCGGGCGACATAATGTCGCCCGCTCCCGTTTTGCCCGCAATAAGCTGCTGATAATCATCAGTTCACCGCAACATTACCCGCCCCGAACCCGCCGCTCGGAACTCTCCTAAAAGCTGGCCCTGCTGCGCTTACGCTGCGTTTCCTCCATTAATCTGATGTTGCAATTCCGGACCATCTGCAAAACTTATCTTCAGGAACACGGCGCGGCGCGCACGCCGGTTATGCCTCCGCTACAGCCTGTAGCGACGGGAATGCGCGGTAACACTGTCAGGAGGATATTCCTGTGAATAAATCAATGCTTGCGGGTATCGGAATCGGCGTAGCAGCAGCGCTGGGCGTGGCGGCGGTCGCCAGCATGAACGTGTTTGATCGCGGTCCGCAATTTGCTCAGGTGCTGTCAGCTACCCCGATTAAAGAGAGTATCAAACAGCCGCGTCAGGAGTGCCGTAACGTTACGCTGACGCACCGTCGTCCGGTACAGGATGAGAACCGCATTGCCGGTTCGGTGCTGGGTGCCGTCGCGGGCGGCGTGCTGGGTCATCAGTTCGGCGGCGGTCGCGGTCGCGATGTGGCTACCGTAGCGGGTGCGCTGGCCGGCGGCTACGGCGGTAATCAGGTGCAGGGCGCTCTGCAGGAGCGGGACACCTACACCACCAGCGAACAGCGCTGCAGAACGGTATACAGTAAACAGGAAAAGATGCTGGGTTATGATGTGACCTATAAAATAGGCGACCAGCAGGGCAAAATCCGTATGGAGAATGACCCTGGCACCCGCATCCCGCTTGACCGCAACGGTCAGCTCATCCTGAATTCGAATCAGGCCTGATTGGGCAAAGCTATTTCACAGCAAACCAGATAAAAAAAGCGCCGTAAGGCGCTTTTTTCTTTTGCATCAGCCTGCCGGCAGCCGGTGTTTTGCCAGTTCGATGATAAACTCCTGAACCCACTCCATGCGCAGCTTGCGTTCAGCCAGGTCGCGCGTGAAGCGCAGCCGCGTCGGGCCATCCAGCTTCCACTGTGCCGGATCTTTCTGCAGCAGGCTAATCAGCCAGCCGGGATCAATCTGATTCTGTGGGGCAAACTCAAAGAAGCCGCCTTTGTCACTGGCTTCAATTTTGCGCACGCCCAGCTCGCGCGCGGCCAGGCGCAGCGCGGCGATATCCAGCAGATTGCGCGCGGCGTCAGGCAGTTTGCCAAAGCGGTCAATCATCTCTACCCGCAGTTCAGCCAGATCCTGCTCGTCGGCGGCGCTGGCAACCCGCTTATAGAGTGAAAGACGGGTGCTGACATCGGGAATAAAATCGTCGGGCAGCAGGGCCGGCATCCGCAGTTCAATCTCGGTCTGATTGCTGGTGAGATCTTCCAGCGACGGCTCGCGTCCCGCTTTCAGAGCATCCACCGCATTTTCCAGCAGCTCCATATAGAGCGTAAAGCCGATGCTCTCCATCTGACCGCTCTGATCCTCGCCCAGCAGCTCACCGGCGCCGCGGATTTCAAGATCGTGCGTCGCCAGCGCAAAGCCGGCGCCTAAATCTTCCAGCGAGGCGATCGCCTCCAGCCGCTTCTGGGCATCGGTGGTCATCGCTTTCGGGTGCGGTGTCAGCAGCCAGGCGTAGGCCTGATGGTGCGAGCGGCCAACGCGCCCGCGCAGCTGGTGCAGCTGCGCCAGACCAAAGTGATCGGCACGTTCAATGATGATGGTGTTGGCGCTGGGTACATCGATACCGGTTTCAATGATGGTGGTACAGACCAGTACATTAAAACGCTGATGATGGAAATCGTTCATTACCCGCTCCAGATCGCGCTCGCGCATCTGGCCGTGACCAATCGCGATACGCGCTTCCGGCACCAGATCCGCCAGCCGCTGCGCCGCCTTCTCAATGTTTTCCACGTCGTTATAAAGGTAGTAAACCTGACCACCGCGCAGCACTTCGCGCAGAATTGCTTCGCGCACCACCAGGCTGTCATATTCGCGCACAAAGGTTTTCACCGCCAGGCGGCGGGCAGGCGGCGTGGCGATAATCGACAGATCGCGCATGCCGCTCATCGCCATATTCAGCGTACGCGGAATAGGCGTAGCGGTCAGCGTCAGGATATCGACGTCGGCGCGCATCGCCTTGATGCGCTCTTTGTGCCGCACGCCAAAGCGGTGCTCTTCATCCACAATCAGCAGCCCGAGGTCGCGCCATTTGAGATCGCTCATCAGCAGTTTGTGCGTGCCGATCAGAATATCGATTTTGCCTTCGCTCGCCTGCTCCAGCACCTGTGCCTGCTCTTTCGCGCTGCGGAAGCGTGACAGCATCTCGATACGCACCGGCCAGTTGGCAAAGCGATCGCGGAAGTTGTCATAGTGCTGCTGCGCCAGCAGGGTGGTGGGAACCAGTACCGCCACCTGCTTGGTATTCTCCACGGCCAGAAACGCCGCGCGCATCGCCACTTCCGTTTTACCAAAGCCCACGTCGCCACACACCAGGCGATCCATGGCCAGCGGCTGGCACATATCACTCAGCACGGCGTTAATTGCCTGCGCCTGGTCCGGCGTGGTTTCAAACGGGAAGCCCTCGCAGAACAGCCGATACTGCTCGCGATCGTGCTTAAAGGCGTAGCCGCTCTTCGCGGCACGCTGGGCGTAAATATCCAGCAGTTCCGCCGCCACGTCGCGCACTTTTTCTGCCGCTTTCTGCCGTGCGCGTGACCAGGCGTCGCTGCCCAGCTTATGCAGCGGCGCATTGTCATCGGCGCCGCCGGCGTAGCGGCTGATCAGATGCAGTGAGGAGACCGGTACATAAAGCTTGGCGTCGCCGGCGTAGGAGAGCATCAGGTACTCCGCCACAATCCCGCCAGCCTCCAGTGTGGTGAGTCCGATATAACGTCCGACGCCGTGCTCCAGATGCACCACCGGCTGCCCCGGATGCAGCTCCGCCAGGTTGCGGATCAGCACGTCCGGATTGATGGTGCGGCGATTATCCTGCCGGCGACGGCTGACGCGCTCGCCCAGCAGATCGCTTTCACAGATCAGCGCGCGATCGCGCAGCGTATCGATAAAGCCACGCTCGCTGGCGCCAATCATCAGGCTGTACGGCTGAGCCGCCGCTTCGCTGAAGTGTTCAACCGGCTGAGGGCGTAGCTTAATGCGCGCCAGCAGCTCCTGCAGGCTTTCCCGGCGGCCTTCGCTCTCTACCGAGAAAATTACCTGGCCGCTGAACTGCTCCAGAAACTGGCGCAGCAGGTCGAGTGGGGCTTTCGCCTGGGCCTGCACGGTAAGCTCCGGCAGCGGTTCATAGGCCAGGTTGGTATTGGCGGCTTTTTCCGGCAGCGTTTCTGCCGTGAGCTGCATGCGCGGCCAGGCTTTCAGTTCGCTGAGCAGCGCATCGGGCCGCAGCCAGAGCGTGGCCGGCTCCAGCAGCGGACGCATCGGATCGATGCGCCGGTTTTCAAAGCGGGCGTGCGCATCCTGCCAGAAGCGCTCTGCGCTGCCAGGCAGATCGCCGCAGTTCAGCACCAGCGTGCTGGCGGGCAGGTAGCTGAACAGCGTGGGCAGCGGCTGCTCAAAAAACAGCGGCTGCCAGTATTCGATGCCGGAGGGCAGCGTGCCTTTACTGACCTGCTGATAGATATGCTCCGGTTCGCGGCGCACGTCGAAAATCTCGCGCCAGCGGGTGCGAAACAGCTCAATCGCCGCTTTGTCCGTGGGAAATTCGTGCGCCGGCAGGAGATTAATCGCATCCACTGACTCCAGCGTGCGCTGGCTGTCGACGTCGAACAGGCGCAGGCTGTCGATTTCATCATCAAAAAAGTCGATGCGATAGGGCTGGTCGCTGCCCATCGGGAAGAGATCGAGCAGGGCACCGCGCGTGGCGTATTCGCCATGCTCCATCACCTGATCGACGTGGCGGTAACCCGCCTGTTCCAGCTGATCGCGCAGCGCGTCGCGTGACAGTTTCTGTCCCTGCTGCATCACCAGCGCGTGCCCGTGCAGGAAGCTGTGCGGGCAGACGCGCTGCATCAGCGTATTGACCGGCAGAATCAGCATGCCGCGAGCCAGCATCGGCAGCTGGTAAAGCGTAGAGAGGCGCGCTGAAATAATATCCTGATGGGGCGAAAAGCTGTCGTAGGGCAGCGTTTCCCAGTCCGGCAGATTAATCACCGGCAGGTCGGTAAACTGACGGATCTCCTCCTGCAGCCGCAGCGCGGACTGCATATCCGGGGTGATCATCAACACCGGACCCTGATGGCGTTCGGTGATACTGGCGCACTCAACCGCCTGCGCGGCGCCGACCAGCTGGCCGAGCTGACGATGGTCTCCTGCTTTGGCAGGCAGGGTATAACGATGCTGTTCCGACATAGGGTCTCGACGTGCTCTCCTTGTATTTCAGGGCGTCATCATTCCATAAACCGCCCTGATGATCATCTCTCCATTGTGCCCGCAGGCAGGCCGGAAGGGAGCGACAGCGACTCCGCGCTATCAGCCTGACAGATATAATAGTCCCGATATGCCAGTGATGGTATGCGCGCGCCGCCAGCGGCAACCGTTCGTACAGCTTTTATTCGGCCGCGCGGCGGGGCAGAACCGTTGCGGTGACAGAAATCTCTCCTGTGGCGCGGCAGGGACGCATTTTGATGCAACTTCGCTCATCACTCAGTGGGTTAGAGGTTTCATAAAGCAGGCGGCTCCATTATTATCCCTCTACCTTATTATCAGGCAATGGCCAGAACGGAACTCATGTATCAACCAGTTGCGCTATTTATCGGTTTACGCTACATGCGTGGACGGGCTTCAGACCGCTTCGGTCGCTTCGTCTCCTGGCTCTCAACTATCGGTATTACCCTGGGCGTCATGGCGCTGGTGACCGTGCTGTCGGTGATGAACGGCTTTGAGCGTGAGCTGGAGGGGAATATCCTGGGGCTGATGCCACAGGCGCTCATCACCAGCGACAAAGGCAGTATCGATCCGCAGCAGCTGCCGGCTGACAGTCTGAAGCTGCAGGGCGTTACGCGCGTTGCTCCCCTGACCACGGCCGATGTGGTGCTGCAGAGTGCGCACAACGTCTCGGTCGGCGTGATGCTGGGGGTTAATCCGGACGAACCCGATCCGCTCACGCCTTACCTGGTTAACACGCAGCAGCAGGTGCTGCAGGCGGGCAAATATAATGTGATCCTCGGTGAGCAGCTCGCCGCACAGCTCGGCGTGAAGCGGGGCGACGCGCTGCGGCTGATGGTGCCTTCGGTCAGCCAGTTTACGCCGGTCGGGCGCCTGCCCAGCCAGCGCATCTTTACCGTTGCCGGGACTTACGCGGCAAATAGTGAGGTAGATGGTTACCAGATCCTCGTTAATCAGCAGGATGCATCGCGCGTTATGCGCTATCCGGCAGGCAGCATCACCGGCTGGCGGCTCTGGCTGGAAAAGCCGCTGAGCGTGGATACGCTGAGTACCCAGCCGCTGCCGCAGGGCACGGTGTGGAAAGACTGGCGCGAGCGCAAAGGCGATCTTTTCCAGGCCGTACGCATGGAAAAAAATATGATGGGGCTGCTGCTGAGTCTGATTATCGCCGTAGCGGCGTTCAATATCATCACCTCGCTGGGTCTGCTGATTATGGAGAAGCAGGGCGAAGTGGCGATTCTGCAGACGCAGGGCTTAACCCGGCGGCAGATTGTCGCGGTCTTTATGGTGCAGGGCGCGAGTGCCGGTATTATTGGCGCGCTGCTGGGTGCGCTGCTTGGCGTGCTGCTTGCCAGCCAGCTGAACACGCTGATGCCGGTCATCGGCCTGTTTCTCGATGGCGCGGCGCTGCCGGTGGACATCAATCCCTGGCAGGTAGCGATTATCGCCCTGATTTCAATGACGGTTGCGCTGCTCTCAACCCTTTACCCCTCCTGGCGCGCTGCCGCCGTTCAACCCGCTGAGGCTTTACGTTATGAGTAATACCCCTTTGTTGCAGTGCCGCGACCTGTGCAAACGCTATCAGGAAGGCAGCGTGCAGACCGACGTGCTGCGCAACGTGGCTTTCAGCCTGCAGCCCGGCGAGCTGGCGGCGATTGTCGGCAGCTCCGGCTCTGGTAAAAGTACGCTCCTGCATCTGCTGGGCGGGCTGGATGCGCCGACCTCGGGCGACGTGGTGTTTGATGGCCGCTCGCTTAATGGCATGAGCGCCGCCGCAAAAGCGGAGCTGCGCAACCGCGAACTGGGCTTTATCTATCAGTTCCATCACCTGCTGCCTGATTTCAGCGCGCTGGAGAACGTGGCGATGCCGCTGCTGATTGGCAAAACGGCCAAAGCGGAGGCAGAGAGTCGCGCCCGCGAAATGCTGGCGGCGGTCGGGCTGGAGAAGCGCGCCGCGCATCGTCCTTCTGAGCTCTCAGGCGGCGAGCGTCAGCGCGTGGCGATTGCCCGGGCGCTGGTTAACCGTCCGCGTCTGGTGATGGCGGATGAGCCCACCGGCAATCTCGATGCGCGCAACGCCGACGCAATATTTGAACTGCTGGGCGAGCTTAACGTGCGTCAGGGCACGGCGTTTCTGGTGGTGACTCACGATCTGCAGCTGGCAAAACGGCTGACGCGGCAGATGGAGATGCGTGACGGACAGCTGAGCGATCGCCTGACGCTGGGAGCAGAGGCATGACCTCTTCACTCTCGCTGTTGCTGGGGCTGCGTTTCAGCCGGGGCCGGCGGCGCGGCGGCATGGTATCGCTGATTTCAGTGATCTCCACCGTGGGAATTGCGCTGGGCGTGGCGGTACTGATCATCGGCCTCAGCGCCATGAACGGTTTTGAGCGTGAGCTGAATAACCGCATTCTGGCTGTCGTTCCGCATGGTGAAATTGAGCCGGTCGAAGGGCCGCTGCGCGACTGGCAATCTCTGATTGCCCCGATGGAGCAGGTGCCCGGCATCGCGGCGGCGGCCCCCTACGTTAATTTTACCGGATTGATTGAGAGCGGCGCCAGGCTGCAGGCGCTGCAGGTCAAAGGGGTTGATCCGCAGCAGGAGTCGCGTCTCAGCGCACTGCCGCAATTTGTCGCCGGTGACGCCTGGGCACAGTTTGCCGCCGGCAGGCAGCAGATTATTTTAGGCGGCGGTATCGCCAAATCACTGAACGTGAAGCAGGGTAGCTGGATCACTATCATGATCCCGAACAGCAGCGCGGATAATAAGCTGCAGCAGCCAAAGCGCATCCGGCTGCAGGTCAGCGGTATTCTTCAGCTGAGCGGCATGCTCGATCACAGCCTGGCGCTGGTTCCGCTGGCGGATGCGCAGCGCTATCTGGGCCTGGGCGACAGCGTCAGCGGTATCGCACTGAAGATGAGCGATCCGTTTCAGGCGCAAAAGCTGGTGCGCACGGCCGGTGAGGCAGCCCACGCCTATGTTTATATCAAAAGCTGGATCGGCACCTACGGCTATATGTATCGCGATATCCAGATGATCCGCGCCATTATGTATCTGGCGATGGTGCTGGTGATTGGCGTCGCCTGTTTCAATATCGTTTCCACGCTGGTGATGGCAGTTAAAGATAAGAGCGCAGACATCGCCGTGCTGCGTACCCTGGGGGCGAAAGATGGGCTTATCCGCGCTATCTTTATCTGGTACGGGCTGCTGGCGGGCCTGCTGGGCAGCGTCAGCGGCGTCGTCACCGGCGTGCTGGTGGCGCTGAACCTGACGCCGGTGATGCGCGGCATCGAACATCTGACCGGGCATACGCTGCTGGCAGGCGATATCTATTTTATCGACTTTCTGCCGTCGGAACTGCACTGGCTGGATGTTGTCATTGTACTGGTAACCGCTATCGTGCTGAGCCTGATCGCCAGCTGGTACCCGGCGCGACGCGCCAGCCGCCTCGATCCGGCCCGCGTGCTGAGCGGTCAGTAACCGCCCTGACGCAG
>Ga0268257_1002668_pt1 | contig 12361 bp, 15 predicted proteins | sample AgamicAtPrz_FD_200249 | JGI IMG/M metagenome (GOLD analysis project Ga0268257, IMG submission 200249) | Agave microbial communities from Guanajuato, Mexico - At.P.rz (v2) (version 3) | ecosystem: Host-associated > Plants > Phyllosphere > Phylloplane/Leaf | place: Guanajuato, Mexico | collected...
TTGAAGAAGGCGAGTAGTCCCGCCAGCGAGATCAGACAGACCAGGAACAGGGTGATGGAGTGCTCGCGCACGGCAAGCGCCGAGAGGTTGAACCGACCGTCGCTCATGGGCGGCCTCCTTCGACCACCGCAACAGCTGGTTGACCGTCGACCCGAACGTGCTGACCTTCACGCAGCAGGTGTGCCCCGAGCGCGACGATCTGCTCGCCCTGCTTGAGCTGGCCAGTGATACGGGCATGCTCGTCGTCCAGGTGCAGCACAGTGACCGGCTGCCAGGCGACCTGAGCGGGTTCTCCCCGGATGACCCACACACCCGGCCCCTTGCCCGCGTCGTACAAGGCGCCGATCGGTACCTGCAGGTTGAATTGCTGATCGGCCTGCCCGTTCGCTACCTGCACGGTGATGGTGGTCCCCAGGGGCGCTCTGGCGAGTTCGCCTTCCAGCACATAGCGCGCCTCGAAGGTGCGGGTCAGCCGGTCGGCGACATCCGAGAGTTGGCGCAGATGGGTCGCAACGCTGATGTTGTCTTTGCCGAAGAGTGTGGCCTGGGCGACAGAGCCGACCGCAGGGCGCAGGGTTTCCGGTAGCTGGATAACGGCTTCCCGAGGCCCGGCATGCGCCACACGCACCACGGGCTGGCCGGCACTGACGACCTGACCGGGCTCGACCAGCGTCTCCATGACAATGCCATCGGCATCGGCCAACAGCTCGGCGTAGCGTGTCGCATTACCGGCGACTTCCGCCTGGGCCTCTGCCGCGCTGAGCTGGGCCCGCGCCGCATCCGCCGCAGCCTTGTACTGGTCGTAGGCCGATGCCGATACCGCGCCGGTGCCGCGCAACGCGCGATAGCGGGCTTCATCGTCGATAGCCTGCTGCGCCCGCGCTCGCACCGCGGCGACCGCTTCGCGCTGCGCATGGGCAGCAAGCTTCAAGTCGACGGGGTCGAGGCGCAACAGAACCTGGCCGCGCTTGACCGATTGTCCGGTATCCACCAGCCGCTCCAGCACCTTGCCGGCTACGCGAAAGCCCAGATCGCTTTGGACCCTGGCTGCGACGATGCCGGTGAATGAGCGCGGCGCGGGTGCTGCCGATTGAGCGAAGGCGACTCGCACCAAGGGCGCATCGGTACGTGGATCGGACGGCGCTTGTTCGCCGCAGGCGACTAGCGCAAGGGGCAATGCGCAGATGACGAGGGATGAGGCGAAGCGGCGCAAAAGCATGAGAGTCCCATTGGCGAGTGGGTTGGGACTCTCACTTTGAATCCAGTGACCAATTTAGTCAATAGTCACAATTGTCAGGGCGACAGGCTACGCAGTATCAAGCTGGACAGCAGTTGCGGAGCCCCGTCGGTATAGTCGAGGCCGTGCTGCAGGAGCAATGGATTGAGATAGGGGCGCATTACCAGATGGATCGCCATCGCGGCTTCATCGAGAGGGGTCTTGCGCTCGAAATCTCCGTTTTGCCGTCCCTCCTGCAGGATGTCTTGGATCAGCTGCTGGATGCGCCCCTCATAGGCGCGTGCCGACGACCAGCGCTCGGTCGCCGCAGAAGCGGCAATTTCGTAGAGCTTACGGTCCTGGAAGAACAGCCGCAGGCTCGACTCGACCAGCGCCTTGAACATGCGCCGCAGCTTCTCCGGCGGGCGCTCGACCTCATCGACGGCGGCCCTGACTTCGGCTTCGATCTGGCCCAGACAGTTCGAACAGATTGCCTCGCCGATGGCCTGCTTGGACTCGAAAAACTTGTAGATATAGGCTTTGGAAAAGCCGATAGCCTTGGCCAGATCGGAGACCGTCGTCTTCTCATAGCCATAGAGGCTGAAGTGTTCGGTGGCCGCGGCCACGATCTGGTCGCGTACCTCGTGATCGACCGGACCACGGGATGCCGTTTTAGGGGATGGTGTCTTGTTCATGGGCATAGCCTACAGGCCGATTCGGTGATAGACAACAAGTGACCAAAATGTAATATGGTCACATTTTCTCCGTCGCCTGTCCGGGAACAAACCATGCCACCCAAACGCCAGATTGCCCTGCTCGTCCTCGCCAGTCTCGGCCGACTGCACCGTCGGCCCCGACTACGCTCAACCGGACACGCCGCTGCCGCAGCAGTACCAGGGTCAGGTGGCAGTCGATCGAAGGCAGGCCAGCACCAGTACCGACCCTGCTGCCTGGTGGGCGGGGTTCGGTGACCCGCAACTGAACCACTTTGTGACCCTGGCGCTGGTGCAGAACCTCGATCTCACCCAGGCCACTGCCCGCGTGTCTCAGGCTCGTGCAGGTACCGCCGCGCCGTCACCTTGGGTCAAGCTGATCCGGCAGAAAGCTGCAGGGCCGCGCATAGATTGAGTCCAGACGGATACCCTGCTCTCTTGATAAACTAGCCGCCTGCCCTGGCAATCACCGATCTCCCGCCGTCGACTTTTGCTACCTCGCGCCCTCGGATTGCTACAAACACCCTCGAAATTGCTGAATTTGGTACAAGACACGTTGAACGATATGACCACCAACCCAGGCTCTAACCCAGCAACCACGCGCCCTGAGCCTTCCCGTCGCTTCAGCGTTGCACCGATGATGGATTGGGCATATTTTTCTGCGAGCCCTTGATTTAAAAGCCATCCAGCGCAGACAGCATTAGTCAGTACCTTTTTTGTACCACGCAATGATCTCGCATAGGCAAAGCCCTGCTATCAGCTGAGCCTCTATGCATACTCATCCGGTTTTGGTTTTAGCCGTGCAAGCCCTATCCAAGCCTAAGTGAACACGTCATTTTCTTGGTCAGTTCTAATGCTCGACCATGCACCGTGATACTCCCGCAAACGCAAACGCAGACGGGACGGGGAGAGGGATCTTATGCATCAGAGTGATCCACTAGGGGTAGGCTAAACTCTCCACATCTGGCACATTAAACTATTACATCTAACGACCCGCAGACTCCCGACATGGATATCGAAAACTTCCAGCAGTGCCTTACCTACGCAAGCTCTATCCATATCTCAAAGCCGCTATTAGAAACATTGCTCCCCTACGGCAGTGCCCTCGCTGGCGTAGTAATCGGTTTCCTCTTGAATCAAGCTCGCGAATGGTGGAAAGACAGAAAGACACTTAAAAATAAGAAAAAGTGCATCATAGAAGATGTACATAGGGCCCGCCACTCTATGGAGCTCACCACTACAGAATGCATCAAAATATTGAATAAGCTTGTCATCAAACAAAAACCCTCCGGCCACAACTTCCCAACCGGATTCAAAACCCCTTTACTGGAAGAATATTTTCCAGCCATCGCTCATACGTATACGGTCCAAGATAGATATTTTTTAAAAGAACTGACCGCCTACACAACTCATTTAGAGAATATTACAAAAGAACTTAAACCCTCTATAGGCTTGTACGGTTTTTCACTTTCAACCCTTGAAATCTTAAACACATGTGAAACAATGATAGGAATGTGCGACATTCTATTGGGCGACAAAAAAAGAAATGATCTACCCACATTACTCCGTTCGTTAAAGCACGACAATGAGGACCTACTAGTTGTGGAGATAATGTCCGAAAATGCCGAGCACCACAACACCAAGCTCAACTTGTAAATGCTTTATATCGGCGAAGCTGGATTCATTTTTTAAACCAAAGCGAATCGTGCGCATTTCTATCCTTTGGAGTGCAGTAAAACTCACCAGAACAGCGACCAATGGGACTTACCGCCTCACGGTGTTTAAGGATTGAATACATGTCAGCTAGCCCGCCTAGCTTGAGGGATTCCGCAAATGCATGCTATTGAAGAACTAATAATACTCGACAAAGAAAGCCCGCTCATACTGAAAAGATCCAAGCTCACAGTAAGCTTAGAAAATGAGCTTGACGAGTATATCCTTTCCTGCAGTAGAGCATTGACATCTTTATCCTCTTCAATGGACAAAGCACGACTTTCTCTTTCCCTGCTGGACATCAAACATCTCGAATCCATAAGCAGTGATGAACACCCCAAAAGCTTATACATCGAGTTAATAATTGAAAACAGCATCATCAGAGTTCAGTCAATTTACGATCGAGCATTGATTCTTACTAACAAGCTTCTCGATTTAGGCGTCAGCAATGACTCTATCAATCACAACCTCATCGTTACTAATGAAAAAGTACAAAAATACGGTTTACATTCTAAATTACGGGCCATTCACAAAGCTTGCAACCAGTATCGTCTAATTAGAAACACGGTCATTCATCACGATAGATTTACCGAAGACGAATTCAACCAACTCAGCCTAGTAATCAACGCCGACCATATGTCAAGAAAGCTCAACAGAGGCGAATTTATCGATAGAGCAACGCTTGATGAACTTACACAAACGTATCTAGATATAAAAAGAGAAGACCTAAGCGAATACTTAGACGCTATCGAATCCCGACTAGGAGACTATTTTGACACCGCCGCACCCATTTATGGTATTTATAAAGACAAAATGAGATCAACAATTACTCCGCAAGCCTAAATCCACGGTTTCGCCGTAGTGCTACAAACACCAATTGTGCTGCGGTATTAACGAGAAGAAGCGCCCAAGCCTCGTATACAAAGGGCTTGGGCGTTTTCTTGCATCCGGCTGCGAAGCGCCCAAAGGGCATAGAGGGGCATAGAATGGCGCTCGGTTTGCCCCATTTATGCCCCAAGGAGAGACCTGCTACCGAGTGAAGAGGCTAAGCCATCAACGCGCCTCGATCAGGGATAGGGATTTGAACCCGCCCGAGGATCTCAGTAGGCCTCCGGAGGCCAGCATAAACGGCTATTCTGGCTTTAGCGGATGGCCTGCATAGGCCTAACACGCCCTAGGATTTGCCCTAAATTTGCCCTAAGAATTCTCGTACCTGGAGCATACGCATGGATGACCAAGCCTCGACCACAGCTGACACCCTTGAGCTGTTGCATCTGAACCAGGTCGCCATCAGAGCAGCTCTGGAGGAACTCTCGCTATGGGTGAGCCATCGCGGCTCAGTCCACATACATGAAAACGTCATGGCCGCATTAGCGACCCTCGATATCCATGCTGAGGCGATCTCATCCGGGGTAGAACGCCTGCGGGCTTGAGCGATCCCGCAAGCAGCAGGCCGCTGACAGAAGCCACATGATCAACGCCGATGATGGATTGGGCAGTGTTCCCTGAGGGCCAGTGATTACAGGATCTGTAACCACAACAGAAAATCTCCCTACATTTTTGTTCCACCATCTCCTACCTCACCCTTTGTGCTGTGGCGCTTTCTTGTATCTCTGCAGGCACCAAATACGGCCTACAGGAGCATAGAATGGCGCTCGATTTCCCAAGCCCAATTGCTCCTAGCTTTGCGAAGGCATTGATGGATCTTCATTGACGACTGACCCAGGCGCCATGACTCTTAGCCTGGGGAACATTCCCGTGTTAAGTCCCCAGTTGAAGACCTTCATTAAGGCTTCAATAAATGCCTCATCACCTTTCAAAAATCGGGTATATTGGTGAAGTTCACCATACGAGAGTGCAATTGTAGGCACACCCTTTGATTCATAAACATCAAGTAGTACCGGTGTATACTCATCATAGCTGTCGTCAAACAGCTCCTTCATCACCACCAAGCCATAAACCCCACGTCCCTCCAGATCAACCTCAACCTCCCTGTCTCCGATCAAGAAAACAGCGGGTTTTCTACGCCCCAAATACAGTGCGGCACCTTTCACTTGCGCGACACCTTTCTTTAATGCCTTAAGTGCAGTAGACTTCTTTCTTTCAATCGTTTGATTTACAACCCTCTCCAAGTTAGGACTATCTTTCGCTTGCACAATTAACAGATTTCTTGGAGTGACCACTAAAATATCTGCGACTTCCTCCCTATCATAGTAGCGCTTAGGTGAATGATAAATTTCATTTGGTTCGAAAGTTCGATGCAACAAGGCTATTATTTCTTGCTCTTGGAAAATTCCTGGCTCCTCTCGTTCAAGCGTAAAATGACTGACAGGTGGCCCGCCGTGATAGAGATGGCTCTCATCCCGCATGTCAGCAAAAACAATATTCTCTGGATATAGGGGCTCTACAAGCTCTACCTTGATCGCCTGCTCATCCATACTCGTTCCCGAGTGCCTAAACCACTCTGCTAGGTAATTTAGTATCGCACTCTGATTAAGCCCAGCCGCGCTAGGAATTTCCGCCTGCTCTAATATTTTTTTATGTATCCCCGATGAGGCGAAACGGGACTTGTACCCAACAATCTCTTTACCTAGCTCGTCAAAAAAATGCACATTCACTTGTTCCGCCATAAAAACATGACAGAACTCATAACCGAGCAATTCCTGTGCAAGCGCCCCACCAATCACCAATGGATGCCGCTCGTCATCATAGAATGCCGCAATAAATCCTACTGACTTAACCCCACCAACATCATATGGAACCAGATGGATTGAAAAACCCTTCCTGAGTTTTGCTGAAAGTATCAACTCCTTACTTGCCTTCACCACCAAGCGCGGCAGCGGGTCACCCATGAATACGATAGGTAGAAGTCCACCTGGCAACTCATGCACATACTCCATAACAACTGGATGAGTTATCGAAAGCATTGCGTGTCTCCTATTAATAGCACGCTTCTGCAATGAGATGGGCATGAAGCGGAAGGTTCATGAACTAATTAACGTTTCAAAGCAAAAGACTTTAACTCAACGTCTGGCGCCAGACCATACCCCAATTGTACTGGGTACTAATCAGAAAAAGCGCCCAAGCCCCGTATGCCTAGGGCTTGGGCACTTTTTGTATCTGCTCGCCAGACACCCAAAGGGCATAGAGGGGCGTAGAATGGCGCTCGGTTTGCCCCATTTTTACCCCACGCATCGTGAGCGACCCTCCGCCTTTGCCAGCGATAGACTCACCGCAATATACTGTATGTAAATACAGTTAATTTCGTGAGACCCCTATGTCTACTGACGCAATCGACGCCGACCCCATTCGATTAGTCTTGGATGACGAACAGCTCGAGGCCATGGAGTGGCTGATGGAGCAATTGCCGCTGGGCTTCCTACCCTGTCACTGCGCCGTGGCGCGCACCATGCTTGGCTGGAGCGTAGAAACCTTAGCATTCCGTTCCGGCGTTTCCCCCCGAGCCATACGGAGTATCGAGAACGGGGCCGAGCTGCGCCGCGTCACGATGCAGGCGCTTGCGTACGCCATGGAGTCGGAGGGCCTGGCGTTCTTCCCTGGCCACCCTCCCTTGCGTGCTGGAAATTGCCGAGGGGCTACCCCCGACCCCAGGACACGGGACGACTATCACCTGCTTGAGTGACGACCGCGCTCATCGCACCCGCCATAGCTGATCGATCCGGGTCGTGTAAGAGCGACTCATCATCTCGCGACGCATCCCCCAATCGGGGGTGCGGGGGACGCTGGCCGAACGCATCGTCCCCTTGCCGTACCTGCCATTGATCTCGTCCAGCACCGACATCAGCCGGTCACAAGCTACTGGCTGCGTCACCGCGAAGAGGTCATCGGTGAACTGTCCCGGCTGCCGCAGATCCATAAGCAGCACCTCAGCCTTGCTGTATCGATACCCTGGCCAGTAGACCTGCTCCACCGCCTCAGTAGCCGCTCGGGTGAGCAGCAACGTATCGTTGGTGGGGTATGGCAGTTCCACCAGGACCCCTTTCGCGTATTTGGCTTCGTCCGGGCTGAACATGCCCGTGCGGATGCTCACCCGCATGCGCTTGCACACAGAGCCCTGGGCCCGCAGCTTCTCTGCCGCCCGTCCGGTGTAGCTGGCCACCGCCTGCTTGATCGGCGCCAGTTCAGTCAGGCGTTTGCCGAACATCCGGCTGCAGCAGATCTCTTGCTTAGGCGGGGCTGCCTCCTCGAGCTCGAGGCACGGCGTACCAGCGAGTTCCCTGGCCGTCTTCTCAACGACGACACTGAACTTCTGTCGCAGCGTCCACGGGTCCGACTTGGCCAAATCCATCGCCGTGCGGATCCCCATCGCCTCGAGGTGTGCCGTCATCCGCCGGCCGACCCCCCAGACTTCCTTGACCTCGGTGTTACGCAACACCCAATCCCGCTTGAACGGGTCGCAGATATCGACCACGCCTCCAGTCTGCGCCTGCAGGCGCTTCGCGGTGTGGTTTGCCAGCTTCGCCAGCGTCTTGGTCGGGGCAATGCCTACCCCGACCGGGATGCCTGTGCATTTGAGCACCTTGGCCCGCACCTGACGGCCGAACTCGGTGAGATTGCCTTGAACCCCAGTCAGGTCGGCAAAGCACTCATCGATCGAATATACCTCCGCCGCCGGCACCATCGACTCGATCAACGACATGACGCGCTCGCTCATGTCGCCGTAGAGCGCATAGTTCGATGAGAAGGCCACTATGCCGTGGCGCCGCAGTGTGTCCTTGCACTGGAAGTAAGGCTCGCCCATTTTGACAAACGGCTTCGCGTCGTAGGACCTGGCGATTACGCAGCCGTCGTTGTTACTCAGCACTACAATTGGAGTTTTGGCCAGATCCGGCCGGAACACGCGCTCACAGCTCGCATAGAACGAGTTGCAGTCGATCAGGGCGAACACGGGCTCACTGGGCATGATCGCGCACGCTGTAGCGAACCACGCCCCAAATCACGAGGTCGTCACCCTCCATGACGTGCCTGGGCGGATAGGAAGGATTCTCCGACTGCAGGATCACCGACCCGTTACGCCGATACAGCCGTTTACACACCGGCTCCGTGTTGATGGCCGCGATCACGATGTCACCGTGCTCGGCATCGCGACTACGGTCTACGATCAGTAAATCCCCAGAGAAAATGCCGGCGCCCTGCATACTGTCGCCCTCAACCTGCACCAGGTACATATGCGGCGCCCGAAGGTCGAACAACTCATCAAGAGAAATGTGCCGCTCGAGATGATCCGCGGCCGGCGAGGGAAAGCCTGCAGGCACGCGGAACGAATACACCGGCAACTGCGTGGGGCCACCGATTGGCGTTCCCAGAAATGTGATGGACATAATGGACGGACCCGGAAAACTGTATAAACATACAGTTAACTAATAGATCGCGCTCCGGTCAATGTCTGAGCGTGGGGATCCCGATAAACGTGAGAGGTGGGTATGTGCGGAAGGTACTCGATCTACGAAGCAATGGATGTTTACCTCAGGCAACTGGCACTCGACCTGGTGGTGATCAATGGCTATGACCATGAGCGGATCAACCGCTATAACGTCGCGCCATCAACACGGGTCGAGCTGATCCGGCAGAACGCTGCAGGGCTGCGGGTGGATCGAGTCAAATGGGGATGGGCGCCCTTTTGGGCGAAGGGGAAGCGTCCCGACCCGATTAATGCAAGGGCCGAGACAGTGATGACGGGGAAATTCTTCAAGACGCTTTGGCCTGCGGGCCGCGCCCTAGCTCCGGCGAACGGCTGGTTCGAGTGGATACCCGATCCAGCCGACCCGAAGCGGAAGCAGCCCTACTACATAACGGCCACGAACGATGAGCCGCTGTTCTTCGCAGCGCTGGCCGAGGTTTACGAAGTGCTCGAGGCCCAAGACCAAGAAGGGTTCGTGATTATCACAGCTGCGGCAGACGAGGGCATGGTCGACATCCACGACCGCAAACCGCTTGTCCTCGCACCAGACCTGGCTAGGGAATGGATCGACCCTACCACAACGGCCGAGCGGGCCGAAGAGATCGCACAACAAGGCTGTCGCCCAGCTGGCGATTTCAAATGGCATCCAGTTAGCAAGCTGGTGGGCAACGTGCGCAATCAGGGTGCAGAGCTCATCGATCCAGTACAGATATCAGAACAGTTGCCCTAACGGGGCTGGGTCCCAATTCATGATAACCAGTTCCCCCGTCACATCGGCCTTGCCCTGACGCTGGTTCGTATTGCTGTAGCGGATATCCAGACGCTCGAAGTGGAAGCCTTCAAATGCACGCCGAATGTCTGGATGGTCGTTGATGCTGACCATCACCCTGCCCTTGCAGCGCCGCATGAATTCCGCCATGCGCTCGTATTCCTCGAAGGGGAAATCCACGCCGTAGCCGACGGTCTGCCAATAAGGCGGGTCCATGTAGAAGAACGTGTGTGCTCGATCGTAGCGCTCGGCGCAGGCGAGCCAGGACAGGTTCTCCACGTAGGTGCCGGCGAGTCGCTGCCACGCGGCGGATAGGTTCTCCTCGATACGCAACAGATTGATGGCCGGACCGGTGGTTGCGGTACCGAACGTCTGCCCGGTGACTTTGCCACCGAAAGCGTGCTGCTGCAGGTAGAAGAACCGGGCAGCACGCTGGATGTCCGTCAGCGTTTCGGGACGGGTCATCTTCTGCCATTCGAAGATCTGACGGGAACTGAGCGCCCACTTGAACTGGCGCACGAACTCCTCCAAGTGGTTCTGCACAACGCGGTAAAGGGTGACCAGGTCACCATTGAGATCATTCAGCACCTCCACCGGGGCGGGCTGGGGACGCATGAAGTACAACGCGGCTCCGCCGGCGAAGACTTCCACATAGCACTCATGAGGGGGAAAGAGAGGGATCAAGCGGTCGGCCAGGCGGCGCTTTCCGCCCATCCAGGGAATGATTGGAGAGGTCATTGGTTGCAAGTCTTTACTGTATAGATAAACAGGTGTTAGGCTCGCCGCGCTTTGTGCACAAGGCAGAGGCCACGGCTGGACTTGCAGGAAAGGTCTGCGGGTTCGGCGGGCCGGGCTGGATGTTGGCGCATCCACCCGGCTCGCCTCTTTACTACTTGGTGACTTCGCGCACGTAGGCCTGGCAGGCCTGCAGCGCGATCAGCCCCCGGTCGCCTTCATCGGTGATGGCGACAATTCGTTGAGCATGCGCTCGGTCAAGTTGGGCACGTACGGTTCCATGAACCAGGCCTCCGGCGCCGGTGGCTTCTCGCAGGCCACTGTCACAACCCTGGGTGGCAACGGATCTGGCGTCGACCAGGACTGACAACCGCAGGTCAGCAGTAGCAAGCCGGTCACGAAGACGAGCTTGAGTTTGTTGAGCATCTTTCATTTCCTTCCAGTGAGCTTGTGTCTGTTCCTGCAGGCGGGCTTCCAGGGCGCGGCGAGCGGCCTGCTGTTCCTCCAGCTGATCGAGCGCCGCTGCAGCGGCCACCTCACGGTCGCGGCCGTGGTCGCGATCCTTGGCGGCCAACTGGCGGTCATACTCCGCCGCCTGATCGGAAAGCTGCCTGCCGTAGGCGTTGTCCTGCCACGCCCAGGCGAGCCATCCACCGCCGCAGATGCTGACCAGCAGCGCCGCCAGAACGGCAAGTCGCGTAACGCCGAGGCTCATTGCAGCACCTGGAGCGCACGCGCATAGAGCGCCTCACGATCCTCGAGCCCGTTGGTACCGCCGTTGATGCGCTTGGTGATGGCCAGGAACTCGCCACGGTCGGCCAGGCTGTTGAGCCCGTGCTTGTGCCAATACCAGCCGGCGGACATCGCGGCGTAGATCGGATGCTCGAGCAGTTCCGGGGTGGCCAGCAGGCGAGCGTCACCGAACAGCGCTTCGCTGCAGGCTTCGTAGTTGGCCCGTCCAGTCACATGGATCAGGCCACGACCGCGATACTTCTGGCCGTCGCCGTCAGCCTCGGGCGTGTTGCCAAGGCGTTGGGCCAGGCGACCTGCGTCGTACTTCGCCAGGTACTTGTCATTGCCCAGCTCCCGGACGTAACGCAGCTGGCCGGACTCATGGCCGGTTTGGGCGAGAAACGCAGCCATGCGCAGCCGCGTGATGATGGCGTACTTGCTCATGGTGGCATTGAGGCCGGGAACAAAAACGCCGGCTTTGCGGCCGGCGTTCGGGAGGATCTGCTGCAGCTGTTCTTCAGTGATCGGCATTGCTTATCTCCGTAAAGGTCACGCCGGGGAAACATCCACCGTGCGCAATGGTTGGGTTTCTTTTTTCTTCTTGCCTTTGGCGGTGGCCTTGCCCTTCTTGCCACCGTTGCATTCGACGGTGGTGGTCCAGCCCGAAGCGGTAAACACCTGCTCCACGCTGTCCACCAGGTACTCGCCATCGAGCCCGTTCTTGAAGCCCTGGGCGTTGATGGTCCGTTCGGCAAACAGATCGGTACGCCCGACCATTTCCAGGCGCACGGCGGCGGTGCTGCGGTTGAACGCGGCCAGCCGCGCCTTGGCGGCCTGCTCGGCGGCGCTCTTGTTGGGGTAGATATGGCGGTCGGTATGCACGCCCGGCAGGCCGGCGGGGGCGTCGTCGTTGCCCAGTTCCACCACGTTCAATTTGCCGGTGGCCTTGTCCTGGTGCTGGGTCTTCACCGCCTTCTGCGTGCTGCGGTCGCCCAGGCGGAACGAATAGCGGCTCACATCGACGCGACTGATGGTGACGGTACCGATTGCCTTGCCGCTCG
>Ga0268257_1002669_pt1 | contig 12356 bp, 10 predicted proteins | sample AgamicAtPrz_FD_200249 | JGI IMG/M metagenome (GOLD analysis project Ga0268257, IMG submission 200249) | Agave microbial communities from Guanajuato, Mexico - At.P.rz (v2) (version 3) | ecosystem: Host-associated > Plants > Phyllosphere > Phylloplane/Leaf | place: Guanajuato, Mexico | collected...
CACCGCTCAGCCGCTTTACGCCCATGAGCGACGGCGTGAATAATCTGCTGACGGAGCTGGCGGGCAATAAGACGGGTTCGCCGATGATGATCGGCGCGATCCCCTGACACCCGGATAGTCGCTCAGCGCGCCGGCTGGCTTACCCACAGCGTGGGCCAGTCGTCGCTGCTGTGCCAGGCGTCGCAAATCTGCTCTTCCGCATATTCCGCCAGAACAAACGCGCTGCCATCAAACTGCCAGCGTGTTGCCGTACCGCAATCACCCAGCCCGCGATTTTTACTGAAGGTATAGAGCAGGCCATTACTGGCATCAAACTCTGCGTTCACCAGCTCCAGCTGCGTGTCGCTGCGCGCCGGAGGAACAAAAGGCAGATTCAGCGTCAGTCCGCGTGATACGTAGGGCTGGCTGCGTGTCACCTCAAACGCCAGATCGATAACGTTATAGGCACCGGTTTCGCAGCTGACCAGCAGCAGCGCTTTGCTGTTGGTCAGCGGCGCGACGCTCACCTCGCGCCGCAGCGGATCCAGCGAGCAGTTATCGGTAGTGATGCGCCAGGTTCCATAGTCGATCAGTCCGCTGGTCTCCTCCTGCGTCAGCGGCGCGGGCGGCGGTGCTGATAACGGCAGCGATGGCAGCGACGGCGGTGGCGGGAGATCCCACTGCGCCCCACGCCTGACCCATGCGCTGGTCCCGTTTACGCGCCCCTGCACATCATCCATCAGCAGCAGCGCAGCTTTCAGGCCACGCAGCGGAACCACCGCTTTGGCCTGGTACGTCAGCTGCAGCGTGCTCGCGTCCAGCGTCTGTCCCAGAAACTCATCAATCGCAATAGCGTTGCTGGTAGCAAGATGGTGCGGCTCAACCGTCCAGTGTTTAAGGTCGGGCTTCAGGCGACGCTGATCCAGCAGCAGATTATCTTTCAGCGGGCCACCCGGCAGCGCGCCGGTATAGGCGCTGCCGTAGTCGATACGCAGCAGCGGACGATCGTCGACGCCGGCGTGGCGCGACAGCGTCATCACCAGACCATTGTCGCCGGGAAAGCTGCGCGCCACGCAAAAAGCCGCATTGTTACAGGTGAGCTGCCAGTCAGAAAAAGACTTCTGCAGAGGTTCAGCCTGCACGCTGGCGCTGGCTGCCAGAGAGCTCAAGAGCAGTGACTTTATCCAATACGACATTAACAACCCGGTCCCCGAATTTCTGGAAAGAAAATCATAGCGCACTGCGTGCGTTATCAGCAGGCTGGAAGTGTGAAGCGGCCTGAAAAGCAGAATTAACTGCTTATTAAATCAGCGATTCATCATCGTACGGACAGGTTGTACGCTGCGGTCCCATCATCCACTGCGCCTGACAGCGGCTCAATCAGATTCCCCTGACTATCAGGGCGCAGTCTGAAACGGTCAATCCCGCACAAACGGTCATAAACAGTCATGCTATGGTAGCTATGGATTAATAAGCTGGTGATCGGATCTGTTTTAACTGTGACGCTTCAGGGGTTAATTATGTGAGCCACATCAACATTACGTGCAAATAATCGTTAAGCATTACATTAATAACTGAACTTATATCACTCAATAACGGGCCTCTTTTTTTGCCACCGTGGACTCCTGCCCAGTCCACATTTTCCCGTGCCCGCTTCCAGTAATTTATAGCCATCGGAGGATAAGTATGTTGCCGATTGAGAGACAGCAAAGAATTATTAACGAACTTAATATAAATGGCCGCGTAATTGTCTCAGAGCTGGTCACGCTATGTCAGGTTTCGCAGGAAACCATACGGCGCGATTTAAGCCAGCTGGAAAAAAGAGGATTATTACAGCGCAGTCATGGTGGTGCTGTTCCGGTAAAAAAACAGAACGCCAGCATTCAGGGAAATAACAGAGCTGTCAGAGAAAACGAATTATCTTTTCGGCAGCGTATTAATGAGCATGTCGATGCAAAAATGAGCATTGCCAAGCGCGCGCTCGATTTTATCACGCCGGGTGACTGTATTTTGCTCGATAGCAGTACTACCTGCTGGTATCTGGCGCGGCAGCTGCCCGATATCGAGTTGACCGTGCTAACCAATTCGCTACGTATCGTGCAGACGCTGGCGGCGCGCGGCAGCATTCGCACTATCTGCCTCGGCGGAGAATATTCTGACCGCGATGAGGATTTTCACGGCGTTGTGGCTGAGCAGCCGCTGCGTGAATTTCAGATTAATAAGATCTTTTTTTCCTGTAGCAGTTTAGGTAATGACGGATATTTGCGGGAAGGCAATGAGAATAACGCGCATTTAAAACAACAAATGTTACTGGCCGCTGAAAGAAAACATCTGTTACTGGATGGCAGTAAATTTATGCGCCCCTCTTTTGCCCGTGTTTGTCACTACCGTGATGTCGATTTTCTGATAACTGACCAATTAAAAGATAAAGAGCTGGAGCAGGAACTGGCGTGGAATGGCGTTAACGTCATTGTCTGTTCTCAGCGTCATCAGTCCATGCAGCTAATTAAAAATTAACCAGGAGTCTGTATGAAAAAACATCTTATCGCCTGTTCTCTGCTTGCCCTGTTTGCCGCCACCGGCGCGCAGGCCGCTGATAAATTACGCATGGGTATCGTCGTTAAAATCGGGGGTATTCCCTGGTTTAACGCCATGGAAGCAGGCATTAAAAGCGAGGCGGCGAAGCGCGGTATCGATGCATGGATGGTAGGTCCTACCGCAGCCGACCCGGCGCTGCAGGTGCGCGCCATTGAAGATTTGATTGCACAGAAAGTCGACATCATCGGCGTAGTACCCAATGACCCGAAAGTGCTGGAGCCGGTGCTGAAACGGGCGCGGGACGCCGGTATCGAAGTGATTACGCATGAGTCTCCCGGCCAGCAGGGTGCCAACTGGGATTTTGAGCTGGTTGACGCTGCAACCCACGGCATCAATCACATGAAAGCGCTGGCGAAGTGTATGCACGACGAGGGCAAATACGCCATGTACGTGGGCAGCCTGACCGTACCGCTGCATCAGCAGTGGACCGATGCCGCGCTCAATTATCAGAAAGAGCACTATCCCAACATGCAGCTGGTCACCGACAAATTTGGCGTTGGCGAATCGCTGGATGACTCCATCCGCACCACCAATGAGCTGATGTCTAAATATTCCGATTTGAAAGGGATTATGGCGTTTGGTTCACAGGGGCCGATTGGTGCCGGACGCGCCGTTATGAACCGCAAAAAAATTGACCAGGTTTGCGTCATTGGCTCCTTCAGTCCGGGCCAGGGCGCCTCGCTGGTGCAGCGTAACGCCATTAAAGGCGGCTACATCTGGAATCCGGAAACCGCAGGTGAAGTCTTTGTGCGTATCGCCGACATGATGCAGAAGAAAGAGCCAATCACCGACGGTATGACGATTGAAGGACTGGGCAAAGTCAAAGTGGATGAAGCGACGCATACCATTCTCGGCAACAACACAGAGAGTCTGGATAAAGACAATCTGCCAAAACTGGTAAAAATGGGGCTCTGATATGCAAGAGGTCATTCCACAGACGCTAATTGCGCTCGAGAATCTGTCGAAAACATTTGGTGGCAACCGCGCGCTGAGCGATATCTCCCTGACCTTGCTGGCAGGCGAAGTGCACTGTCTCGCTGGCACCAACGGCTGTGGCAAGAGCACCCTGATCAAAGTTATCTCCGGGGTGCACGCCCCGGACAGCGGCAGCCTTATTACGCTGGGCGATGGCCCGGCACTGCCGCGCCTGACCACGCAACAGGCGCGTGATTTCGGTATTCAGGTCATCTATCAGGACCTCTCGCTGTTCCCCAACCTGAGCGTGGCGGAGAACATCGCGTTTGAGCATAACCTCAATGGCCTGCTGCGCTGGCACCGCAGCGCGCGCCTGCGTGAAAGCGCCCGCAGCATTATAACCGAGCTGAAATTTGACCTCGATCTGGATGCGAAAGTCGCGGCGCTCTCAATTGCCCAGCGCCAGCAGGTCGCGATCTGCCGCGCGCTGGTCGCCGATGCGCGCCTGGTGATCATGGATGAGCCAACCGCCTCGCTGACCCGTACCGAGGTCAATCAGCTGCTGCGCACCGTGCGCTACCTGAAAGATAAAAATATCTGCGTGGTCTTTGTCAGCCACCGGCTTGATGAGGTGCTGGAGATCTCCGACCGCGTCACGGTGATCCGCGACGGCCGCAAAATGGGCTGCTGGCCCGCCCGGGAGATGACGCCGCATCATCTGACCGAGCTGATGACCGGCCTGAAGCTCGACTACCAGCTGAAAGCGCCGACGCGTAATAGCGAGCGCGTGATCCTGGAGATAGATAATCTTACCCGTGCCGGTCAGTACCGTGACGTCAGCTTTAAACTTTACGAGGGTGAAGTACTGGGACTGTGCGGCCTGCTTGGCTCCGGACGTACCGAGCTGGCGCTGTCGCTGTTTGGCATGACGCGTCCCGACAGCGGCAAAATCTGGCTCGACAGCAAACCGGTCCGCTTTCGCGGTCATGAAGATGCGATCAAAGCCGGCATTGGCTATGTGTCAGAAGATCGCCTGACGCTGGGGCTGGTGCAGCAGCAGTCGGTGGCCGACAACATGGTGCTGCCGATCCTCGACAAACTGCAGAATCGCTTTCATCTGATCGATGAGTACCGCAAGAACAAACTGATCATGCAGTGGATCCAGCAGCTCGGCGTACGCGTTGCCGATCCGAATCTCGCCATCTCTACCCTCTCCGGCGGCAATCAGCAAAAAATTGTGCTGGCAAAGTGGGTCCTGACGCAGCCGCGTATTCTGATCCTCGACTCGCCTACCGTTGGCGTGGACGTCGGCGCCAAAGCCAGCATCTATCAGCTGATCCATGAGCTGGCGAAAGAGGGCCTGTCGATCATCCTGATCTCTGATGAGGTGCCGGAGGTCTGGTACAACTGCGACCGTATCCTGCACTTCCGCGATGGCACCATTCATGCCGAATATCAACCCGATAGCGTCGAGCAGCAGCAGCTGGCGGAGGTGATCAATGCCTGATTTTTCCCGTTTACGTCCGCACTCCAGCCAGGGCTGGCTCGCCTGGGTGCTGCTGGCGTTCATTCTGTTTTTCTCTGTGACCAGCGATCAGTTTCTTACCGTACAGAACCTGCTGGATCTGGCGGAGAGCTACGCGGTCACCGGTATCTTTGCGCTGGGCCTGTTTGTGGTGCTGGTGACTGGCGGAATCGATATCTCTTTTGCCGCCGTTGCCTCAGTGGTGCAGTACCTGCTTGCCTCCCTGTTTGTGCAGTTTCAGTTTGATAACGCGCTGCTCAGCATTGTGCTGGCGATTGTGTGCGGCACGCTGTTTGGCGTGATCAATGCGCTGCTGATCACCACGCTGCGGGTGGTCTCTATCATCATCACTATCAGCATGCAGTCGCTGCTGTTCGGCCTGCTGATGTGGGTGACCGGCGGCCGCAGCCTCTATTCGCTGCCGGAGTGGTGGATCACCCTGCGTAACGTGCTGCCGTTCAGCTGGCAGGGCGAGAGCTTTCAGGTCGGCTTACCGCTGGCCACCATGCTGATCATTGCCGCGGCGACGGCACTGCTGCTGAACAAAACCAACCTCGGGCGCCAGCTTTATGCGGTGGGTGGCGACGCAGAGTCTGCGCGACGTATCGGCATCCGCGTCGGCCTGATCCACGTTTTTGCCTACGGCTGGCTGGGCGCAATGGCCGCGGTTGGCGGCCTGGTACAGGTCTATCGCATGGGAGAAGTGGTGCCTAATGCGCTGGTCGGCGGCGAGCTTGATGTGCTGGCGGCAACGGTGCTGGGCGGCGCCAGTCTGATGGGCGGTAAAGGCACGGTCAGCGGCACGCTGATGGGAGTCTTCCTGATCGCCATCCTGAAGAACGGTCTTAACCTGGTAGGCGTGTCGAACTACTTCATGAACATCGTGGTAGGCGGCGTCATCATGATCGCGATCGCCGTAACGCACTACAAAAAACGCAAAGAAACTGATGTCAGTTTCGTGTGACTGAGGGCATTGATGATGAAATCACTGACTGCACTGCGCCCTGACGGCACCAACCTGGGTCTGATGCTGCTGATCGCGCTGGCGCTGGCGACCTTTACGCTGATGCTGCCGGGTCGCTTTCTGACCGACTCCACCTTTATGAGCATGGCGTTTCAGCTGCCGGAACTGGGATTACTCACGCTGGCGATGTTTATCGCCATTCTCAGCGGCGGCCTGAATCTCGCCATTATCGCCACCGCCAACCTGACCGCGCTGTTTATCGCCTGGACGCTGATGAGCGCTTTGCCCGCCGGTGCCGGAATGGCGCTGCAGCTGCTGTGGCTGTTTATCGCCATTATCGGCGCCATGCTGATTGCCGCCGCCATCGGCGTCGTCACCGGACTGATGGTCACACGCATCGGCGCGCATCCGATTCTGGTGACGCTGGCAACGATGATGACGCTGAACGGGATCGGTATCTGGCTGACCAAAGGCGCAGCCGTCAGCGGCATGCCGCCGGTGGTGCAGGCGCTGGGCGCTGATACGCTGCTGGGGATGCCGCTGCCGCTCTGGGTGTTTCTTATCGCCGCCGCGCTGCTGGCGCTGTTCCTCGGTAAAACCCGGGCCGGCAAATGTATCTATATGGGCGGCAGCAACATCAACGCGACCTGGTTTAGCGGCATCAATACCCACCGCATGGTAATGCTGGTTTACGTGATCTCCAGCCTGCTCTGCGTGCTGGCGGGCCTGATTATGATGGCGCGCTTTAACTCCGCGCGCATGGGCTACGGCGACGCCTACCTGCTGCTGACGGTGCTGGCGATTATCCTCGGCGGCACCGATCCCAACGGCGGCTTTGGTCGTGTCACCGGCGTCGTGCTGGCGCTGATTGCGCTGCAGGTGCTCTCAACCGGTTTCAACCTGATGAATATCAGCCAGCACGTCAGTCTGGCGATGTGGGGTGCGGTGCTGATTGTGGTACTCGCCTTTAAACAACTCAAAACCCGACTCAACGAACACCGTGCGGTAAAGCTCAGCAAGCTGGCCGCGGTGCTTAATCCTCTGACTGAAAAGAAGGAAGTATGATGCGTATTCAAATCTCCCCGTCACTGATGTGTATGAACCTGATGGAGATCAAGCACCAGCTGCAGGTTCTCGATTCGCGCGCTGACTTTCTTCACGTGGATATCATGGATGGCCACTACGTTAAAAACATCACGCTCTCCCCTTTCTTTATTGAACAGATCCGGCCCTATACCCGCGTGGCCATTGATGTGCATCTGATGGTGGAAGAGCCGACCGACTTTATCGAGGCGGTCGCCAGAGCGGGGGCTGACTACATCTGCCCGCATGCAGAAACCATTAACCGCGACGCCTTCCGCGTGATCAATCTGATCCGCAGCTTTGGTAAAAAAGTGGGTGTTGTGCTGAATCCCGCCACGCCGGTCTCCTTTATCCAGCACTATATCCACCTGCTGGATAAAATCACCGTGATGACGGTGGATCCCGGCTACGCCGGTCAGCCCTTTATTCCGGAGATGGTGGAGAAAGTGCGCGAGCTGAAAACGCTTAAACAGCAGCACGGTTATCACTATCTGGTTGAGATCGACGGCTCCTGCAACACCCGCACCTATAACCAGCTGATTGGGGCCGGTGCAGAAGTGCTGATTGTCGGCACATCCGGCCTGTTCAATATTCATGATGATTTGGCGACCGCGTGGGAGATGATGCGCGACAGCATTGATGAAGCCCAGGGGCTGACGCAGGTGTCCGCATGAAACCACGCTGGCTCGGTATCGACGTCGGCGGCACCGGTACGCGGCTGCAGCTGATGGAAGAGGGTGACGTCTGGAGCAGCTTTCGCAAAGTCGCCACCGCCAGCTGGGCGCAGCAGCCCGACGCGCTGCTGGCGCTTGCTCAGCTCATCCGCGACACGCTGGAGCAGCAGCCGGTAAGCGGCATTATGCTGGGTCTGCCGGGTATTCTCAGCCGCGACCGGCAGCAGGTGATTTCGCTGCCCTTTATTCAGGCGCTGGATGGCCAGCCGGTCGCGTCGCACCTCACCGCGCTGCTTGGCGTACCGGTGGCGATGGACAAAGATGTGAACCATCTGATGCTGTGGGATCTGCTGCAGCTGGAGCAGCTGCCGGACAACGCCGTGGGTCTCTATCCCGGCACCGGCATGGGCAACAGCCTGTGGCTCAACGGTGGCTTTTATCACGGCGAGCATGGTGGTGCCGGCGAGCTGGGGCATATTCCGGTGGCGGGCAACACCCTGCCCTGCCCGTGCGGTAACCACGGCTGTGCAGAAACGCTGACGTCGGGCCACTGGCTGAGCCGCTGGGCCGCACAGAACGCCGCCGATACGCCGATGCCGGCGCTGTTTACCCGCCACGGCGAACAGCCGGAACTGCAGGCGTTTGTCCGGCGGCTGGCTGAACTTATCGCGACCGAAATGAATATTCTCGATCCGGAGTACCTGATCCTCGGGGGCGGCGTACTGGCGATGGCTGATTTTCCGCTGGCGCAGCTGCGCAGCCAGATCCAGCAGCATCTGCGGCCGCCGGTTACCCGTGAAAATCTGAAGATTATCTTCAGCCACTCAACCGACTACACGGGCTGCCGCGGTGCCTGTCTGGCCGCCGAACGCCTGTTCAGGAGCGTATGATGAAAGGAAAAGTGTGTGTATTTGGTTCCTTTAATCTCGACATCGTGGCGGTGATGCGCCGCTTTCCGCTGCCGGGTGAGTCGCTGACGGCGCATCACAGTATGATGGGCGCAGGCGGCAAAGGGGCTAATCAGGCCACGGCGGCGCTGCGCGCAGGTGCGCGGGTGCACTACATCGGCAAAGTAGGCAATGACGATTTTGGCCTGTTTGCCCGCCGCCATCTGGAAAAAACCGGGTTTGATGCCATTACGCTGTTTACCTGTAAAGAGAAGCCAACCGGCAATGCGCTGATTTACGTCGCGGGCGACGACGCGGAGAATATGATTTCAGTCTATCCGGGCGCCAATACCACCGTGACCGCAGCCGAGGTGACGCGCTGCCAGCCTACGGTCGCCGCTGCCGATATTCTGCTGGTGCAGCTGGAGAATAATCTCAGCGCTATCCAGCGTATGATCGACAACGCCCGCGCCAGCGGCACCTTTGTCATCCTTAACCCGGCGCCGTGGCAGAAGATCGGCGATGCGCTGCTGGCAAAGGTCGATCTGCTGACGCCGAACAGCACCGAAGCGACCCAGCTCAGCGGCGTAACGGTAACCGATTTCGCCAGCGCGCGCCGTGCCGCCGACGTGCTGCACCGCAAAGGCGCGCGCCAGGTCATTATTACGCTGGGCATGGCGGGAGCCCTGCTCTCAACGCCCGACCGGCAGCAGCGTATTCCGCTCTTTCCGGCGCAGCCGCGCGATACCACCGGCGCGGGTGACGCATTTAACGGTGCGCTTGCCGCGCGGCTCGCCTCTGGCGACGATCTGCCGCAGGCGGCGCGGTTTGCCGCAGCGTTTGCCTCGCTCTGCGTTGAGCGCGCTGGCGCAGCCGACTCAATGCCCTCCTACGCCGAGGCGCTGGCGCGACTGCAGGCGCATCCGGAGTGCGTGGTCGGGGAGATAGAGAACGCGGTGGCGTAACTGAGCTTCAGGCAGAGCTATTCAGCCATGCAGGCCCGCCGCGGGGGCGCATCACTGCGCCCTGATTACGGCTTCAGCCATCCGGCAAGCTGCGCATGCTGCAGCAGCATAATAGTTTTACCGTCACAGATGCGCCCATCTTTTACCCTCGCCAGCGCCTGCGGGAACGACAGCTCCAGCACGGTTATCGCTTCATCTTCAACGCCACCGCCGCTGCTGGCACGCATCGCTTCACTATATTCTGCAGCAAAGAAGTGGATCAGTTCCGTAACGCCGCCGGGTGACATGTAGGCGGCAAAGAGTTTCTCAACCTTCCCCACCTGATAGCCCGTCTCCTCAATCGCCTCTTTACGGATGCAATCTTCGGGCGTGTCGTCGTCCAGCAGCCCGGCGCAGGCTTCAATCAGCTCACCGCTTTCGTTGCCGTTAACGTAAGTGGCGATGCGAAACTGCCGCGTCAGCACCACGCTGTTTTTTTCACGATTGTAGAGCAGGATGGTTGCGCCGTTACCGCGATCGTATACTTCACGTTTGTGCCGCACCACCTCGCCATTGCTGCGCGTCAGCTCGTAGGTGTAATTGCGCAGCACAAACCAGTTTTCAGACAGGATTTTATTTTTAATGACGTTGATAGTGAATGCCATGAGCGCTCCGCTGCTTTGCTGAGAGAGGCTGAAATGATAGGCGGCAGCGGCGGGGAAAACTATCTGAATTACCTGCGCAGCGGCGGGTAAAAAAAACGGGAGCCAGGCTCCCGTTACGCTACAGAGAAAGGTTTAGCGTCCGCTTTCGTCCGCCAGCTGCGGTGACGCATCGCTGCTCTCATCCGCGTGCACCTCATGCTCTTTCATCGCCTCTGCCTGGACGCGCTTGCGCACGCCAAACCAGCCAAGCACCAGCAGTACGGCGATCAGAGGAATGGAAGCGATAGTGTAGGTGCCGTTAGGGTAGTCAAATGCCATCAGCACCAGCACGCTCAGCAGGAACAGCAGCGTCAGCCAGGAGGTGAACGGCGCCCACGGCAGCTTAAAGCTGACATCCTCAGCCTTGCCCTCTTTGATCGCTTTGCGCAGACGCATCTGGCAGACCACGATAAAGCCCCAGGAAGAGATGATCCCCAGCGAGGCAACGTTCAGGACAATCTCAAACACCTGCGACGGCACGTAGTAGTTCAGCACCACGCCAACGATGTAAACCGCAACCGTGACCAGGATACCGGCATACGGCACCTGCTGCTTGCTCATCTTCGACATAAACTGCGGCGCTGAGCCGCCCATCGACATGGATCGCAGAATACGGCCGGTTGAATAGAGACCGGAGTTAAGGCTGGAGAGCGCTGCGCTCAGTACCACAATGTTCATAATACTGCCGACATAGGGAACGCCCAGCTTTGAGAAGAAAGTTACAAACGGACTCTGTCCCGCCTGGTAGGCATTCCACGGCAGCAGCAGCACCAGCAGCACCACGGAACCCACATAAAACAGGCCAATACGCCAGATCACGCTGTTGATCGCTTTCGGCAGCATGGTTTTAGGATCTTTGCACTCGCCGGCCGCGGTTCCCACCAGCTCAATCGAGGCAAAGGCAAACACCACCCCCTGCACCAGCACCAGCGCGGCCATCAGGCCATGCGGGAAGAGACCGCCGTTATCGGTGATCAGATGGAAGCCGGTCGCGTTGCCGTCGAGCGGTTTGCCGGTACCGAGAAACACCACGCCAACAATCAGGAAGATCACAATTGCCAGTACTTTGACCAGCGCAAACCAGAACTCCATTTCGGCGAACCACTTAACGCCAATCATGTTCATGGTGCCGACAATCGCCAGCGCGCCGAGCGCAAATACCCACTGCGGTACGTCGCCAAACGCGCCCCAGTAATGCATATAAAGCGCCACGGCGGTGATATCGACAATCCCGGTCATCGCCCAGTTAACGAAATACATCCAGCCCGCGACATAAGACGCTTTTTCCCCGAGGAATTCACGCGCATAGGAGACAAAGCTGCCGCTTGAGGGGCGATGCAGTACCAGTTCGCCCAGCGCACGGAGAATAAAGAAAGAGAAGATGCCGCACACCAGATAGACCAGTGCCAGCGCCGGACCTGCCAGCTGCAGGCGTGCGCCTGCGCCGAGGAACAGACCAGTGCCGATAGCACCGCCAATGGCGATCATTTGTACCTGTCGGTTACCCATCGCTTTGTGGTAACCGGTATCGTGAGAGTTCAGCCAGCGCCTTCTCGCAGCACGCTGTTCGTCGGGCGTTTTTTTAGTATGTTTCATAGCTTTCCTGTTTGTCCTGACCATCAATCACCGGCTGACCAATCGTTTGCGCCTGCGGTGCGAAATGGAGTAAAAAACCGGTGCCTGAGCAGTGGAACGATGCGCGTGGCGACCCGGGAAATTACGGCGATGAATCCTACCCGTTCTGCATGAACGAAGCAAAATATACTGGCTGGACGCACGATCTGATTTGTAAGAATCGGTCGTGACGCACAAAAAAAACCGGTCAGCAGCGTGACCGGTCAGGATGGCGTCAGAAAAGCAGAAAATCGGGCCGGAAGATGCGCGACTGCGCAGCTCCCGGGTAACGCATCAGCGATAGATTTCAGCGCTGCCGTTCCAGAGGCTGGAGTCGCCAGGGTTCTGTGCGCCAATAACGCGAAAGTGTGTGGCGCCCATCTCTTCCGCTTTTTGCGACAGCTGGCGGGTGGCGTCATCCAGCGTGCCGCGCACGCCGCTGACCGATACGGTGCCTGCAGGCTGCATG
>Ga0268257_1002674_pt1 | contig 12342 bp, 10 predicted proteins | sample AgamicAtPrz_FD_200249 | JGI IMG/M metagenome (GOLD analysis project Ga0268257, IMG submission 200249) | Agave microbial communities from Guanajuato, Mexico - At.P.rz (v2) (version 3) | ecosystem: Host-associated > Plants > Phyllosphere > Phylloplane/Leaf | place: Guanajuato, Mexico | collected...
ACCAAACCCGCGACACGGCTTTGACAGGCCGTAGCTGATAGAAGGATTGCACGTTGTCGCTTATGGCGGCTGTACGTGGGGCACCTCGTGTGCGCCGGGTTCCTTCATCCTCGGTCTGTCAACCCACGTACCGCTGCCACCATTCTGTTTGACAGCAGGATCTTGGCGGTTCAATCCCGATGAAGGAGTGTAACCATGCTAAAGATCGTTCCTGACCCACCGCTACACGACAAATACACCACCCACACCCTCGAAGACCTCCTGGTCCAGATCTCCGAATACCTCGTCTGTGCCCTGACCGTCAGCCAACAGACTGTTCTGCTGCACGCCAAACCGCCAGGTCAGGTCCTGACACTAGCCGCCATGCACGAAATCGACAGCGCCCGCACCCTGGTGGAGGTGGCGCTGAGTCGCGTGCAGTCCCGGCATTGATACGGCAAGCCTGGGCTCGCACTTGATGTTCACCGATCAGGCCCCGCGCCGTTCGCGGGGCCACAGGAGGAACGGTATGGATAAGGAATTGCAAACCCCGCGCATCAGCAAGCTGGCAACCACTGGCGTCGGGCATTTCGGCGAGGCTGCAGAGGAGGGTGGTCAAGACCCGCTGTTCCGTGTTGTGGCGGGCCATTCGATGGACCATGCAGTTGAGCAGGCAACCGTGCTGATGTGTGCAGTGCACAAGATCAGCGATCTGGCGATGGCGGAGACAAATCATTTGCCGACGTTGCTGACGGCTGTGCATTACCTCAGTGGCATGGCCAAAGCGTTGGCCCAGGATGTGAATCATGGGTTGATGGTTGGCCGGAGGGTTGATTAGGAATGCGGCGGCTGCCCTGGCTGATGTCAGCTAGTTAGACCCCGGGGCCGCTTTGCGGCCCATCGCCGGCAAGCCGGCTCCCACACCGAACGTGCCGCATTCAGAATGCGTTACCAGTGGTGCATAGGACGAATGTGCTAGATAGCCCTTTGCCTTATGTTCAGGGCGAGAAACTGTCGCCCTGAACATAAGGCAAAGGACTGGCCCCATGACCGCTTTCAAGAAGCAGCTTCTGCCTGTCGCCTTACTGTGCAATGTCCTCGCTGCGCAGGCGAGCGATGTGCAGATGGGCGACTTTTGGGTAGTCCACTACCAAGGCGGCTTGGGCAAGAACCAGGTGTTTGTCGCGGACGGTGACCCCGATAACATCTTCAATCGCCCAGGTGGCGCGAAATCATTGGGTGTCTACCAGTTCTACGAAGAGCCCGGCAAGCCCACATTCACTGCCTACGATGTCGAAATCGACTGTGCAAAGAACCGCGTGCGTATCACGGGCGCACAGGATTTTCGCAGCGTTTTCAATGAGTTGCGAAACGCGAAGTATTCCAATCAATGGCAGAGCAAACCTGACACCTGGTTGGCGCAAAGCCGCGACTTTCTGTGCAAGCCGACCGACCGCCAGGCCCGGAAAATGGAGCGCCTGGGGGTAATGCCCACATCGCAAATAGCCAAGGCAGGGCCGCAGCTGTTCGAGATATTGAACCGCGAGGCCGCCAAGGTGGCGATCATGCAGAAGATCGACGAAGGGTTCGCACAGATGTCTGCCAAGTAAAGCGGCCTTCAGGGAGAAGACCTTATGATCCGATTGTTCGCATTGGGCCTGTTGGCCACATTGCTCAGTGGCTGCGCATCGCTGGAAGCCAGCAGCGCCTGGAAAGATCGTCCGGTGGGCGAGCTGATCGATTTCTTCGGGGTGCCAAGGCGGATCATGGTGGTGCCGGAAGAAGATCTGGTGGTGCTCAGGTACGTGCGCGACAGCAGCTATGTCACGCGGGAAGCAGCAGGCACTTACACGGGGCCGCAGAACGGGCAGATTGTGCACACGGAATACTGGGAAGATGTGCAGCACTCAGGCAGTTGTCAGATCGATGTGTTCATCAACAGGGCACGGCTGGTGCAGAAGGTACGCACGAAAGGTCGCTGTGCAGTTGTCGAGATGGCGCCGGCAGCTCGAGCGTGATCTGGCAGACGCAAACCACAGGTGATCGACTCAGGAGGTCACCTCCCATAATACTCAATTTAACAAGTGGGCGATGTCAAATATTCATAAGCCACTCACGGGCCGGAGATTACTGACTCAAAGTCCTCGAAACGAATGCGGCCGCTCATCGATTGATGTAAAACTAGCTTTATTGGCCTCAGTGCAAGACAAAGAGGTGCCTACGAAGTCCAGGGCGATTCAGAACCTGTTCCGCAAGTATCTCGGTATCGCCGATTGATGCATTCAAATTGAAGGGCGAGTCCTTGATCAGCAACCTGGCTGATCGAGGAGAATTTTTCACCAGCACGATTTAACCAAGCCGCAGAGTGTGGCTATAAAATCGCTACTGAGCCTGATCGAACAGCGCCGCGGTGGCCTTGAGCACTAACGCTGTTGAGCCGATGAAGCTGTACTACGAAGCGTAGGTCTTCCACAGGAGGTCATTTTTATGCTAATGATGGCACTGCGCCACTGCTCGATGTGCAAGCTGCGCCTCAAAATGTCTATTTGCAGCCAAACTAGGCCTCCAACCACTTTGCGCAGAACTTACCAGACCTTTTCCTTTGCTTTGAAAAGGAGCTTTTATGAGTACTGAAAATATTGAGACGCTTCTGGAGCGGCTTGTCACTATCAATGAAGAGGTTTCACAAAAGCTAGATGATATAAAATATGATTTATCAGAAATAAAAAATGAGCTGAACTGGGTTGGTGAACATTCCTATGCAAAAGTTGTGTATGGCGGCTTGAATAACATTGAGATGAGGTTTATAGGTATTGAGTCCAATACATCTATCTTATAGTTCGCTGGAATGTTTTAGATGGCTGGCTTTCCTTGAACTATTCAGTCTTGATGTGGCTTTTTTGCAGTTTTGTGCCACTTTTGAAAAACCTTTGATACTAATTTTTTTCCCCCGATAGAGCTGATAGGTCTGTGGCAAGTCAGGATGCATCTGCGCTTTGCTGCAGATCGCTGCTTAGCTGAACAGATTAAGCATCAGCGAACGACCAAAGGATCATTACGCCTGGAGCAGGAAGCGCTATCATCCCGCCATCAGCTCAAGAGGATCCCTTCGCGGCCGGTCAGTCCGGCACTCCCTTGAGCATCACAACAAGGAAGGTTGCGCATGGACGACATCGTTCAGCCCCCCGCTGCTCAAGAAGAAATCCCACCTAAAGAAGTCAAGATCCTTGCCACCCTTGTGGCGAAGCTGAACCTTGCCGACTTCCAGAACGCCATTCCCGTAATTCGCGAACTTCGTATAGCGAACGAGACCGAAGACCGTTTCGTTAATGCGACCCTGACATTGACCTCAGAACCTGAGGTGTTCAAGGCCAAGGTGTGGCGGATCGACGAGATTGGGGCAGATAGCTTCCGGATCATTCCTGGTCTTGATCTGGTCTTGGACGGCCCGTTGCTTAGTCGTCTGACCGAAGCTGAGCTGTCGACATTCACCTTCGTGCTTGAGGCGGACGACAAGGAAGCGGAGAGCGGCAGAAAGGAGGTCTCCCGTTTTGAGCAAGTCGTAGACCTTCTGCCCCGAAATCAGTGGGGTGGGTTGCGGCATATTCCTGACATGACGGCTGCCTTCGTGCAGCCGAATGATGCGGCAGTTGAACGACTCTTGAAGCAGACGGCTGAGTTGCTTCGCCAAAGTGAACTGTGCTCATCGCTGGATGGTTACGAGGGTGGCGCGAAGCGAGCTTGGCAGCTGGCGTCTGCGGTCTGGAGCGCCGTCGCACGGATGAAGCTCGACTATGCATTGCCGCCGGCAAGTTTTGAACAGTCAGGTCAAAAGGTGCGAAGCCCAAGCCAGATTGCCGATACTGGTTTGGCAACCTGTATGGATCTTACCCTGCTATTCTGCGCTGCCCTGGAGCAAATCGGGCTGAACCCAGTCATCGTGTTCACCCGCGGTCACGCTTTCGCGGGGTTGTGGATGAAGCCCGAGGAGTTCACTACTGCCCTTGTCGATGATGTGACGGCGGTACGCAAGCGGGTGAAGCTGCGGGAACTGGTTCTATTTGAAACGACGCTCAGTACGCAGAATCCTGTCCCAACCTTCTCTTACGCAGTCGAGAGAGGTGAGAAGCAGATTGCCGAAGACGCGGACAGCGAATTTGAAATGCTGCTCGACATTCGCCGGGCTCGACTGCAACGGATCAAGCCACTCGCAAGTGCTGAGGCTCAGATCGCACGGATTGCTGATGAGGTTCCGGTGGACTCTCCGACGCTCCTGGTCGAGGACGGGGCTGGAATCCCTGATGAGATCCTCGAGGTAGTGGTCGAAGACCTTTCCAAGCTCGACCCAGCAGACCGACTTGGCCGGTGGCAGCGCAAACTCTTGGATCTCTCGCTTCGAAACAACCTCTTGAACTTCAAGACAGGCAAGCGGGCGCTGAAGCTGGAGTCCCCAGATCCAGGAGCCCTCGAGGACGTATTGGCCAGTGGTCAGTCGCTGAAGCTGCTCACCCGCCCAGACCTCATGGATGGTGCTGATCCGCGGGAGCGCGCTCTGTATGAGCAACGTGAGCGTGAGGATGTTCGTCGCCGGCATGCCGAGGATGCCCTCAATCGCAGAGAGGTGTTTGTTGCGCTGACATCCAACGAGATGGACGTTCGACTCACCGAACTGTACCGAGGTGCTCGCACAGCGCTGCAGGAAGGCGGCTCCAATACGCTCTTCTTGGCCATTGGCTTCCTGAGTTGGACACGCGAGGACAGAACAGGGCAGAAGTACAAGGCGCCATTGGTTTTGATACCGGTTACGCTGGAGCGCAAGAGCGCTCGCTCCGGATTTACCATGGTGCTTCACGATGATGAGCCGCGCTTCAACCCCACCCTGATTGAGATGCTTCGACAGGATTTCGAATTGGGCTTGGGGTCGCTGGAGCACGAATTGCCTCGGGACGATTCTGGCCTTGATATCGCCGGTATTTGGAACAAGGTTGGCCATGCCATCAAGGACATCCCAGGTTGGGAGTTGAGCGAAGACGTCGTGCTGTCGATGTTCTCGTTTGCCAAATACCTCATGTGGAAGGATCTGACCGAGAACGCTGAGCACCTGCGGAAGAGCCCAGTCGTTCAGCACCTTCTGGATACCCCACGCGATTCGTTCGTTTCGTATACACCGTTCCCAGAGGCGCAATCGCTGGATCGCGACTACGGCCCGACAGACGTTTTCTGCCCGCTGCCGTCGGACTCATCTCAGTTGGCTGCAGTGATGGCTGCAGCCAAGGGCAAAGACTTTGTGCTCATCGGCCCACCCGGTACTGGCAAGAGCCAGACGATTTCCAACATGATCGCCCAGTCGATTGCCCAAGGGCGTCGCGTGCTGTTCGTCTCGGAGAAGATCGCCGCGCTGGATGTCGTGTACCGTCGCTTGCGTGAGATTGGCTTGGGTGAGTTCTGCCTCGAGTTGCACTCAAGCAAGGCTCGGAAAACTGATGTGCTGGCCCAGCTGCAGTCCGCTTGGGAGGCAAAAGGGCAGGTCGATTCCGCTGCATGGGAGGTTGAGGCTCAGCGTCTCGCAACGCTGCGCGACAGCCTGAACATTTACGTCGAGCGACTGCACCGGCGCCATCGCAACGGTTACACCATCTACGATGCGATTGGCACGGTCACTTCGGGTGTCGATGAAGCTGTTGCCCCTGTTGGCTGGGCGTCACCTGACACGCATGACCACAAGGCCATGCTTGAGCTTCGTGAATTGAGCGATCGCCTCGAAGTGAACGCGCAGGCTGTGGGCTACAGCCTGCTTGCTGGTAATGCGTTGTCCGCAGTTGGTCAAGCGGAATGGTCACCTCATTGGCAACAACAGTTCGTGCAGGCGGCTCGTGATGTGTTGCCTGCCGTCTTGGATGTCCAGTGTGCGGCTGATCGGTTCGTTGAGTTGGCTGGGCTCCCAGCTTCGGAATACACCCCGGGTGCACTGGAGGGGCTGTCAGTCCTTTCCCAGGCACTACCCGCGGCAGCAGGACAGGATTGGCGCTTCGCGTTGCGGCCTGAAGCCCGCTCCATTTCTCAACGGCTGAGCGATGGCTGTGCGTGGGTTGAACAACATCGAGAGCTAAACGCTAAGCTTTCGCCGCTCTGGACTTCTCGCGTTGTGGCGGATGCTAAGCAGGGTGTTGACCTGCTGCAGCAACGTCGCACCATATTCGGTGAGCTCAGCCCGGCCTGGCCGGAAAGTGTCACCGATGTGCTTGCTCAGGCGGTGGCACTGCTTAGCCAAATAGTAGAGCTCAAGCAGCAGCTCAGTGCGACCTATGGCGATACGATCGAATCGCTCGACATCGATCTGTTGCTGAGAGAGTGGAAGGAGGCTGAGGAATCGTTCTGGCCAAAGTCCTGGTTCGGTAAGCGTCGTATCGCAGGTTTGCTAGCCCCGACTCAAACCACTGCAGGCGAGGCCGATCACGGTAAGGATTTAGCAACCTGGGCAGAAATACGTGCCGTGCGCCGCGCTATTGATGAGCTTGAGCCAGGGCACGAGTGCGTTGCCGTTTGGCAAGGTTCTAAGTCTGACGCTGAGAAGCTTTCGACGTCGATCAAACTCCAAGAGGCCATTCGGCTCCAGCAATCAGACTCGGATTGGATCGATGATGGGCTCCAGTTGGTCGAGCAAGGCCAGCTGGGTGATGCATTGAAGGAAGAACTGCGAAGGCTTCGCACGCTGACTCGCCTTGATAGCGATATGGCTGCCTTGTCCGACCTTGGCTCGAGCACTCAGCAGCTTTGGTGCGGCAAGGACACTAACATTGAACTCCTTACTGCAGCGCTGCGCTTCCAGGCTGAGCGTCGGGATATCGAAGAACGTGGTCGCCTTGTTGATGATCACCCAGAAGTGCAGGAGGGCCGCTGTGGAGCCTTGCTGAAAGGTGACTTCGATCTGTTGAAGGAGCGGGCAGCGGTTGAACGTGATTTGTCCGACCTGGCTGACCTGCGAGAACTGGTACCGGTCTGGAGTGACCTGAAGACCAAGCTTGAGATTGCACGTCAGGCTGTGGTATTCCAAGGGCAGGTAGCAACTGCTGTTGCGAAGCTCGCGCTGAACCCGGAGCAGATTGCAGCTTACAAGGCTCCCCTTCAAACGCTCTTGGGCGATGGCAACGCTTTGCTAGAGCCTGAAGGTGCGATAGCTCTCGCAGGCGTTGGCCTGCGTGAAAAGCTTGCGTTGTTGCAGGAGCGTTCATCGCATCTGACTTCGATCGGTCACTTCACCGAGGCCGGTGCTGATGAGACCTCACACCTTTCGTTGAATGACCTCAAGAAAAATTGCGAAACCGTAGTTTCGTCCGAGGCGCGACTCAAGGCATGGTGTGCCTGGAGGAAGGTGCGCGATGAGGCCTTCGCCGTTGGCCTCGCCCCAATTGTCCAGACCATGGAAAGCGGAGCCATCACCTCCGGAAAAGTCCGCCGCGTCTTCGAGGTGAATTATGCTCGCTGGTGGCTGAATACCACTGTCGATAACGAGGAAGTGATCCGGACATTTGTCAGCGTTGAGCATGAACAGCGTATTCGCGATTTCCGAGCGCTGGATGACAAGTTCACCGAGCTGACGAAGGACTGGCTCCGTGCTCGGCTGTGTGCTGACCTGCCAAGTCAGGACAGCGTGAGCCGCTCTTCAGAGTGGGGCTTGCTGCGTCATGAGATGGGCAAGAAAACCAAGCATATTCCATTGCGTGAGTTGATGACTCGGGCACCAGAAGCCCTCACCAAGCTGACGCCTTGCTTGCTGATGAGCCCGCTCTCGATTGCCCAATACCTGCCGCCAGCCTCAACCCCGTTCGACCTCGTCATCTTCGATGAGGCCTCTCAGATTCCGGTCTGGGATGCAATTGGTGCGATGGCGCGAGGAAAGCAGGTCGTGATGGTAGGTGACCCGAAACAGCTGCCGCCGACCTCGTTCTTTGACCGGGCTGAGTCCACTGCTGATGATGAGGATGTCGAAGCGGATCTCGAGAGCATCCTGGATGAATGCATCAGCGCGAACCTGCCGATGCGCAACCTGAACTGGCATTATCGCAGCCGTCACGAGAGCCTGATCGCGTTCTCCAACCAGCGTTACTACGGCTCGAAGCTGGTGACGTTCCCTTCGCCATTCACGGCTGATAAGGCTGTGAGGCTGTGTCCAGTTGCTGGTGTTTACGACAAGGGCGGCTCACGTACCAACCTGATTGAAGCAAGAGCCCTAGTTGCTGACCTTGTTGCTCGCCTTCAGTCGCCGGCCTTCCGTGAGAGCCGTCGTACTGTGGGAGTGGTCACGTTCAACGGTGAGCAGCAAAAGCTCATCATGGACATGCTCGATGAGGCATGCCGGAGGGATCCGTCGCTCGACTCGTACTTCGCTGAGTCTGAGCTCGAACCTGTGTTCGTGAAGAACCTGGAAAGTGTCCAGGGCGACGAGCGGGACATCATCTATTTCTCGACCACCTACGGAAAAGACGCTGCCGGCGTGATGTCTATGAACTTCGGCCCGATGAACCGTCCGGGTGGCGAGCGCCGACTGAACGTTGCAATTACGCGTGCTCGCCAAGAACTGGTGCTGTTCTCGACCCTCCGCCCAGAGCACATTGACCTTGCTCGGACGCAAGCCGTCGGGGTGCGTGACCTGAAGCATTTCCTCGAATTTGCTGAACGTGGGCCGCAGGCCTTGGCTGAAGCTAATTTCGGTAGTGTGGGTGGATTCGATAGCCCATTTGAAGAGGCAGTCGCTGCTGCCTTGGCCAAGAAGGGTTGGCAGATCCATACCCAGATTGGTGTCTCTTCCTTCCGAGTAGACTTGGGGGTTGTGCACCCTGATGCTCCAGGGCGCTTCCTAGCCGGTGTCGAGTGCGATGGGGCTACCTATCACCGCAGTGCGACTGCGCGTGATCGCGACAAGCTGCGTGAGTTTGTGCTGCGTGGACTTGGCTGGGAGATCGTTAGGATCTGGTCGACCGACTGGTGGGTTGATGCCGTGGGAACCGCAGAAAAGGTGCATCAACGTCTCACCGAACTGCTTGCCGAATCGAGGGCCAAGCAGGCGGTCATCGATGCTGCCCATGAGGCTGAGCGCCTAAAAGTCGATGCTGCCATGGCTGAAGTCATTGAGGTTGTGGATCAGGTTGCTGTTGTAGCTTCGACTTCAGCTGCCGGAGCCAATGAGCCGTCTGGCGCAATGCCAGAGTTGAAATACGCCAGAGCTGCCGCGGCTGAAGCAGCAGAAGATACCGTGATTCCTTATGTGCCAGTAGAGCACCTGGTTTACAAGGAAGCAGACCCTGCCGAGGCTGTGAAGGCGGTTGATCCAGACAGATTCTTCGAAGCGAGCTACACGGCTACCTTGGAACAGATGATTGCCCATGTGGTGGCAGAGGAGGGGCCTGTGCTCGATATGGCGCTTGCGCGGCGTATCGCGCGTGCTCACGGCTGGGTCAGAACGGGCTCGCGCATTCGTGATCGCGTCGATCAAATAGCGCGGGCACGATTCCGATCTCATGAAGAGGAGCAGGCAGGAACATTCTTCTGGCCGACTCATCTCGAGTCGGATATGAACGTTGTCTTTCGTAGGCCGGGTGATGACGATGCTATTCGGCCACTTGCTGAAATCTGCTTGCCCGAACTAGGTGCCTTAGTAGATGAAATGACCAAGCATGGTCACGTAGGAGAGGGGCTGGTTTACGCAGTAGCCAAGGAAGCCGGGGTCGGTAAGCTTGCCCACGCGGGCCGTCAGCGTATCGAAAAAGCGATAAAGCGGATCGCAGAGTGATACTCGATAGGGCGCATTACCAGCGCCCCTTATCGATTCAGGGTGTAGCACTGTTGCTTCGAATTGTGCCGCGCCTGTATACACACGAAGGCTAATTTGCAGTGGCAGAACAGGTCAGCAGCGAGATCGTACGCTGCTGACCTGTAAACCGTCATTTGCCGCGCGGTTTGCCAGCATCGCTCCGTTTATCGCGGACTTGACCGTCCTTGTTGCGAGACCGTGGTTGTTCACCACCGCCAGGCTTTGGAACGTTCACGTTGGGGTTGAGAGGGCGACGATCTGTCATACGGAATCTCCTTCATCCAGCAATGTGAGATACAAGAGGTTTTCAGTAAATCGCGAGCCACGCAGAAAGGTTTTCACACATCATATGGTGGTTTTCCTTGCTGCAAGACACAACATAATGCGCTCCGCTGGTGTTCGCAAGTGTTTTGGATCCCTTTAAATGTCTAAATTTTTACGCCCGTGCAGTGTGCCGACTGTTCGACGGCATATGCTAATGTGCCATCACGCATTCGGTATGGAGCATCGTGATGGGTTGGAAAGGGACTGTAAGATCGCTGCAGGCATCAGCCAGACGAGCTGAGCGCAACGCTCATCGTCGGCAGCGTGAACTCGAGAAGCGGCAAAAAGAGTTCGACAAGATGGAGGCTCTAGAGCAAGCAGCGTACGAGGTAGAGGTCTATGAAAATCACATCGATCTCCTACTTTCCATGCACAAGGAATGCGCTGAGCCGGTGCAGTGGAAGAAGATCCTCTCAACGCCAGAGCCCCGGCAACCCTTGAAGAGCGGAGCGCTCGAGCAAGCCGCACTTCATGCATCTGCTACCTATCGCCCTAACTTTTGGGCACGGCTTTTCAAGCTTGAGCATCGCAAGCGCGAAGCGCTTTTGGGGAGAGTCGGCGTCGCCGCGGCCGAAGATGAAAAACTGTTCCAGGCAGAGCTTAATGAGTGGAAGACTGCACACGACGATTGGGCTGAGGAGCGCGATATTGCTCTGCGCATCCTGGATGGTGACCGCCAAGCGAAGCTTGATGCTATAGAGGCTTTCGAATCTTTTGAGGAAATCTCCCACCTAGGCTCATCTATCCAGATGATCGTCCATGAGGGCGGAGTTCTGGAAGCGAAGCTGGCCATCCACGGTTCACACGTCATCCCGTCCGAAATCAAGTCTCTGCTCAAGAGCGGCAAGCTCTCAACCAAAGCGATGCCAGGTGGGCGCTTTAATGAGCTGCACCAGGACTACGTCTGCAGTTGTGCTCTGCGAGTTGGGCGGGAGCTGCTGGCCATCCTTCCGGACGAGCTGGTAATCGTTACTGCCATGGATAATGTGTTGAACAGCTCAACCGGACACATGGAGGATCAACCGATTCTCAGCGTTGCGTTCTCTCGGGCCACAGTCGACGGCCTGAACCTTGAGGCGCTTGACCCATCAGACGCGATGAAGAACTTTGTACACAACATGAGTTTTAAGAAAAGTGGAGGATTTTCGGCAGTGCAAGCTCTAAACGCACAGTGCTTTGCTGGTGTTGAGGCATGAGGTCTGAATCGCCCCGAAGCAGAAGCTTGGAGCGATTTAGATTACAGCCCTATCCTGAAGCATCGTTTCATGGAAGCGATCCGGGGGCTTGATGCTGGTCAAGGACTTGCCTATGTCATCCAGGTATTTAGCTGCTTCGCTGTTGCGATGCTGCAAACCCTCGCCACCTCGATACGGGTTCTCGATAGCGTGCTCAAGATAGGTGATCAGACGATTGCGCGTGTCTTAAGTTGCATCTCCTTAGCCTCGCAGCGTCCGGTCAAATGAATCGCCCCTGAAATACGCACGCGACGCTACTTCACATAGGCATCTGCCACCCAGATTTCACCCATCGAAACTTTGGCTCTTGAACCTTCGGCCCGCCGAAGTCTTCACCTTCAATCTTGAAGCACCTGGCCATCAGATCCCGCACCCCGCCCAAGCGCTCCATGGCAGTGAGTTCCTTGGTGATGTCCTTGCCAACCGTTGTAAACGCCTTAGTCGATTCTGACTTAATGAACTCGGGAGTGGAGAGTGTAGTGGTCAACTCATCCGGACACGGTTTTGAGTTTTTCTTCAGCTTTCGCCGGAGCCAGTCCATCGTTGAACTGATGAGGTCGGATCCAGTTGTAGTGGCTCATCAGGTATTGGCCAATGTCTCGTTGAGCTTGCTGCCCGGTCAATATGCCTGGTGCCATCGCGCTGGTGGCCCAAGGGGCCAAGCAGATGTGGGCGGGCGGCGAGGGTTTCCCCTACGACACGGGGCGTTTTCTGGTGACGTCGCTGGACCTGCCGGCCAACGCCGAAGTCACCCTGTCCAGCCCGGAGCAGCCTTGCCTGGGCCTGCGCGCGACATCATGGCCTTGCGGGAGCGGGCGCTGGCGGCCTGACGCCGGGCGAGGGCGCCGCTACCTCACTGAACACCCCCCCCATCTCGGTCAGCAACTCGGCGCGGGTGGCGGCCGAAGAGTCGCGGTAACCGCTCAGGTCACGGTATGCCGTCAGCGCCTGGGTTGTGGCCAGATCCCTTGTCCCTTGGCGCCATAGCCACGG
>Ga0268257_1002676_pt1 | contig 12325 bp, 13 predicted proteins | sample AgamicAtPrz_FD_200249 | JGI IMG/M metagenome (GOLD analysis project Ga0268257, IMG submission 200249) | Agave microbial communities from Guanajuato, Mexico - At.P.rz (v2) (version 3) | ecosystem: Host-associated > Plants > Phyllosphere > Phylloplane/Leaf | place: Guanajuato, Mexico | collected...
CCCATCAGCGCCATGTGCTCGCCGGGCGCGAGCACAAGCGCCGCATCGGCCAGCACTGCGTGGCCGCGGCCCGGCGCCTCGACCCGCAAGCCATCAATGGCAACCGCGGCGCCCTTGCCGGCATGCGCGGGCTTGCCGCCCAAATCGGGCGCTGCTTCGGCCTCGGCTTGCGGCAGGCCATCGAACAGGACGGCAATTTGCGTGACGGCGGCCAGCGCCGTCGCGCGATCGTGATAGTGGGCGGCAAACTGGCGCAGCGGCGCGTAGACCTCGGGCGCCATCAGCAGGCAGAAGAAGCCCGCGGACAGCGTGAGCGGCACGCTGCGCACATCGAGATAGCCGAGATAGGTCAGGCCGATATACACGGCCACGCCCGCCACGCCCAACGCGGCGAAGAACTCCAGCACGGCGGACGACAGAAATGCGATGCGCAGCACCGCGAGCGTGCGGCGTCGCACGCCTTCGCTCGCCGCCACCACGCTGTCGGCCTCGGCCTGCGCGCGCCCGAACAGCTTGAGCGTGGCCAGACCGCGCAACCGGTCGGCAAAGAAGCCCGAGAGCCGCGCGAGCGCCTGCATGTGACGCCGGCTCGCAGCTTCGGCGCCCCAACCCACCAGGGCCATGAACACCGGAATGAGCGGCGCGGTCACGAGCAGCAGCAGCCCGGACACGATGTCCATCGGCAGCACGACCACGGCGAACGCCACGGGCAGCACGGCGGCCGCGCCCATGGCGGGAAGATACTTGGAGAAGAAACCGTCGAACGCCTCGACCTGATCGACCACGGCGCTGGCCAGCTCGCCCGACGGCCGCGTGCGCGACCATTGCGGGCCCTGCGCCAGCAGGTGACCGAACAGCGCGAGGCGCAGACGGTGTTTGATGCGTTCGGCCGCATGCGCGCCGGCGCGCTCGCCCAGCCAGGCCAGGCAGGCGCGCGCCAACACGAGCAGCACGATGCCGGCGATCGCCGGCGCGAGCTCGGCGCGCGACGCGCCGCCCACGATGGCGCGATCGAGCACACCCGCCAGCAGCCACGCCTGCCAGACCAGCAGGACGCCGGAGACCAGCGGCGCGCCGGCGGCAAGCGCCAGCGGTACCCGGGCCAGCCGCGTGCGCGTCATCATCCAGCGCGATTGCTCGCGCGGCAGCTTCAGCAGCGTGGCGCCGGGGTCGTGCTCGATGCCGGAAGGACTGTTCACTCTTCGACCGGCTTCTTGAACGGATCGTGCTCGTGCCCTTCACGCAGCTCGAACCACATCGCGTTGAGGATGGCGAAGGCGCAGGCCAGGCCCAGGCCGAGAATCCACGAGAAATACCACATGACCGGGCTCCTTATCAGTACGAGTTGGGGGTGCCGGTGACGCTTTCGATCGTCACCTTCCCGCGCATCACGCGATACACCCAGGCGGTGTACACCGTGATGATCGGCAGGAAGATCGCGGTTGCGATCACCATGATCCACAGGGTCAGCTGACTCGAGGACGCGTCCCAGATCGTCAGGCCGGCCGAGGGGTTGCTCGACGACGGCATGATGAAGGGAAACAGCGCGAAGCCCACGGTCAGGATCACACCGGTGATCGACAACGACGAGGCGAGGAACGACAGCACGTTGGCACGCAGCGTCAGCAGCACGAGGGTCAGCAGCGCGCCGCCCACGCCCAGCACCGGCGCGATCCACATCAGCGGCCAGCGGGCGAAGTTGCTGAGCCAGCCGCCTTCACGCAACTCGACCGTCTTGGCGAGCGGGCTCACCAGGGCATTGGGGTCGATGGTGCTGGTGATGACGTGGCCGTTCAACTGGGCCACCCAGAAGCCACCGGCCGCGAACAGCAGCGCCGTCAGCAGCGCCAGCAGCTGGCCCCACTTGCGCGCGCGGCCCGACACGGGGTCGCCCGTGCGCCACGCGAGCAGCACGGCGCCATGCATGCCCAACATCACCACGCTCAGCACGCCGGCCAGCAGCGCGAAGGGCATGAAGAGCTGGAAGAAATGCCCCGCATACATCGGGCGCAGCGAGGCCGGATCGAAGCCGTGCGGCACGCCGAGAATGATGTTGCCCATCGCGACGCCGAACACGAGCGAGGCGACGACGCCGCAGAAGCACAGCACGTAGTCCCAGCTGTTGCGCCAGCGCGTGGCTTCCATCTTGCTGCGGTACTTGAACGCCACCGGACGCAGGATGAGTGCGACCAGCACCAGCATCATCGCCAGGTAGAACCCGGAGAACGACGCGGCATACAGCAGCGGCCAGGCGGCGAAGATCGCGCCACCCGCCGTGATGAGCCACACCTGGTTGCCTTCCCAGACCGGGCCGACGACGTTGATGACGACACGACGCTCGGCGTCGGTCTTGGCGACCACGGGCAGCAGCGCGGCCACGCCCAGGTCGAAGCCGTCCATGACGGCGAAGCCGATCAGGAGAGCGCCGAGCAGCACCCACCAGATCACGCGCAGCGTTTCCAGATCGAGCGGAATCAAGCTATCCATCTTTATGCTCCTGGCTCAGGCGGCATCGGCGGCGTGCACCGCGTCCGCACGAGGATGGGTGGAGGGCAGCGGGCTGTCGGACTTCGGGCCTGCCTTGATGGCATGCAGCATCACCTTCACGCCCACGATCAGCAGGATCGTGTAGAGCACCAGGAAGATGCTCAGGCTCACGGCCAGATCCACGAGGGTCAGACCGGAAGCTGCGTAGTACGTGGGCAGCACGCCCTCGATCACCCACGGCTGACGGCCATACTCGGCCACGAACCAGCCGCATTCGATCGCGATCCAGGGCAGCGGCAGACTCCACACCGCCACCTTCAGGAAACGCGGACACGAAGCGAGACGGCCGCGCGACGACAGGTAGAACGCGATGGCGAAGAACGCGATCAGGTAGATACCGATGGCCACCATGATGCGGAAGGTCCAGAACAGCGGCGCCACGGTCGGGATCGTGTCGATCGCCGCGCGCTTGATGTCTTCCTCGGTGGCCTTCGACAGATCCGGCTGATAGCGCTTGACCAGCAGCGCGTAGCCCAGGTCCTGCCAGGTCTTGTCGAACAGCAGACGCGCTTCGACATCCTTCGGATTGGCGCGGATGCGCTGCAGCGCGGCGTCGGCCGTGATGCCTTCGCGGATGCGCTGCTCGGCGCGCCGCACCAGGTCGTCGATGCCCAGCATCGGCGTGGTCAGCGAACGCGTGCCGATGAGACCCATCACGTACGGGATCTCGATGGCGAAGTCGTTCTTGCGCTCGGCCTGGTTCGGAATGGCGAACAGATTGAAGCTGGCGGGCGCGGGCTCGGTGTGCCACATGGCTTCCATGGCCGCGATCTTCATCTTCTGGTGTTCGGTCGTGAGGTAACCGCTTTCGTCACCCAGCACCACGACCGACAGCGCGCCGGCCAGGCCGAAGCTCGCCGCCACGGCCATCGAACGCTTGGCCAGATCGATGTGGCGGCCGCGCAGCAGATACCAGGCGCTGATGGCCATCACGAACATGGCGCCCGTGGTGTAGCCGGCGCTGACCGTGTGCACGAACTTCGCCTGCGCCACGGGGTTCAGGATGACCGCCGTGAAGTCGGTCATTTCCATGCGCATCGTGTCGGGATTGAAAATCGCGCCGACCGGGTTCTGCATCCAGCCGTTGGCGATCAGGATCCACAGGGCCGACAGGTTGGTGCCGAGTGCCACCAGCCAGGTCACGACCAGGTGGCTGATCTTCGACATGCGGTTCCAGCCGAAGAAGAACAGGCCCACGAACGTGGCTTCGAGGAAGAACGCCATCAGGCCTTCGAGCGCGAGCGGCGCGCCGAAGATGTCGCCCACGTAGTGGCTGTAGTACGACCAGTTCATGCCGAACTGGAATTCCATGACCACGCCGGTCGCGACGCCGAGGGCGAAATTGATGCCGAACAGCGTGCCCCAGAACATCGTCATCTTTTTCCAGATGGCGCGTCCGGTCATGACATACACGCTCTCCATGATGGCCAGCATGAACGACAGGCCGAGCGTGAGCGGAACGAACAGGAAGTGGTAAAGCGCTGTGGCGGCGAACTGAAACCGCGACAGATTGACGACATCGAGGTCAATCATGAATACGCTCCCAGACGGACGAGACGACCGCGAAGGAGCCGACATGGCCCTCCGGCGCGCTCGGCGGCCATGTTACGGTTCTTGGATACAACTTCATAGCAATCTTCCCGAATACGAACGGCATGTCAGTCCTTGCCGCGCAGCTTCCCGGCAAAATCAAGCACGCGCTGCACCCTTGACCCGAGCTTCATCAGGTTCTGCAGGGTTTGAGGGGGCAGGTGGTGCACCTCATCGAACCAGCCGGTCGACAGTTCGATGAGTTCGAGCATTTCGCCCATGCGCTCCTGCGCATAGGCTTCGTTGTTATCGGCGGGCGGGGCCAGCAGCGTGTCGCGCAGCAGCGTCATCGTGGGATCGATCTCCCGCTTGCGCTTCTCTTCCATCAGGATCCGGAAGATCTCCCAGACGTCTTTCGGCGTTTCGAAGTAGTCGCGGCGATCCCCGACCTGGTGCACCAGCTTCACGAGCCGCCACGACTGCAACTCTTTCAGGCCCAGGCTGACGTTCGAGCGCGAAAAGCTGAGGGACTCGGCGATGTGGTCGGCGTGCAGGGGATCGGGCGACAGAAACAGCAGGGCATAGATCTGGCCGACGGTGCGGTTCACGCCCCAGCGGCTACCCATTTCGCCGAAGTGCAGGACAAAACGTTCAATTTGCGGAGAAAGCGGCACGGCAGCGTCTTGTTACGTTGAATTCAGAGATTCCTGAAATTATCGAAGGTACTGGAAGAAAACGCAACAAACCCCCACATTCCTGTGGGCTTTCCTGGTGCCCGCGCAAAGAAATTGTCGCCGCTCGGTGCGTCAGAATGACGACGGGCCGGCTTGCTCCTTTGATCTGGAACAAGCCGGCCCGTTAAACGACCGCTGGTTTGTTACAGCACCGCCCTACCGGCCGGTCTGCAACACATTGAGTGTTGTTTCTACGTCACTTATTTCTTGGAAGCCTGCACGCTGACCGCGCCGGACACGCGCAACGCCTTGGCGCGCGCCTCGTCCACCGTCCCGGCCGTGGCCAGGCCCACGCCCATGCGGCGCTTGGTGAAGGCCTCGGGCTTGCCGAACAGGCGCACGTCGGTGCCCGGCTCGGCCAGGGCCTGCGCCACGCCATGGAAGCTCACGCCACGGTCGTCCAGGCCGCCGTAGATGACGCTGCTGGCGCCCGGCTGGCGCAGCGAGGTGTCCACGGGCAGGCCGAGCAGGGCGCGGGCGTGCAGCTCGAATTCGTTCTGCGCCTGCGTGATCATGGTGACCATGCCGGTATCGTGCGGACGCGGACTGACCTCGGAGAACCACACCTCGTCGCCGGCCACGAACAGCTCCACGCCGAAAATGCCCAGGCCACCCAGCTCGCTCGTGACCGCCAGCGCGATCTCGCGCGAACGCTCGAGCGCGGTCGGCGACATCGGATGCGGCTGCCAGCTCTCGACGTAGTCGCCGTCGACCTGCTTGTGCCCGATCGGCTCGCAGAAGCGCGTTTCGATCGTGCCGTCGGCGCCCCGCGCGCGCACGGTCAGCAGCGTGATCTCGTAGTCGAACTTGATGAAGCCCTCGACAATGGCGCGGCCACCGCCGACGCGCCCGCCTTCCTGGGCGTAGCGCCAGGCCTGGGCCACGCCCGCCTCGTCGCGGATCACCGACTGGCCCTTGCCCGACGAGGACATGACGGGCTTGATCACGCAGGGATAGCCGATGCCGCCATCGATCGCGGCGCGCAGCTCGGCCTCGGTGTCGACGAACTTGTACGGCGACGTGGCCAGGCCGAGCGTCTCGGCGGCGAGCCGGCGGATGCCTTCGCGGTTCATGGTGAGCTGCGCGGCGCGCGCGGTGGGCGTCACGCGCACCTGACCGGCCGCCTCCAGCTCCACGAGCAGGTCGGTCGCGATGGCCTCGATCTCGGGCACGATCACGTGCGGCTGCTCCTGCTCGATCACCTTGCGCAACGCCTGCGCGTCCGTCATGGACACGACGTGCGCACGGTGCGCCACCTGGTGGCCCGGCGCATCGGCGTAGCGGTCCACCGCGATCACTTCGACGCCCAGACGTTGCAGGGCAATGATCACTTCCTTGCCCAGTTCGCCCGAGCCCAGCAGCATGACGCGGGTGGCGGAAGGAGACAGGGGGGTGCCAAGCACCGGCGCGGGAAAGGTAGACATGAGGAAAGCCTGGAGGGGTGCGCCGTGGACTCAGCGCGTGAGCCGGGGCGCGGACGGAAAAGGACGAAAATGGCCATCTGCTGGCCGCAAAATCGCCGCCAGAATGCCATAGCGACCCGCCACCGGCAACCTCCGGCAAGACGGGGCGGCGCCCGGGCGGACACTGCGGCTAAAATCGCGCCATGACTGATCATGTCCCCACTTCCGCCGGCGCGCTCGACTCCGCGCGCCGGACCCTGCAGACCGAGGCCCGCGCCATCCAGGATCTGTCCGCGCGCCTGGACGCCAGCTTCACGCAAGTCGTCGACATGCTGCTCGCCTGCCGGGGCCGCGTGGTCGTCAGCGGCATCGGCAAGACCGGCCACATCGGCCGCAAGATCGCCGCCACGCTGGCCTCCACCGGGACGCCGGCGTTCTTCATGCACGCGGCCGAGGCCGTCCATGGCGACCTGGGCATGATCACGCAGGACGATCTGCTGATCGCGATCTCGTATTCGGGCTCGGGCGAAGAGCTGCTCACCATCCTGCCCGTCGTGCGCCGCATGGGCGCCGGGCTGATCGCCATCACGGGCAACCCGAGCTCGGAGCTCGCCCGCCTGGCCGACGTGCACCTCGACGCCAGCGTGGCCCAGGAAGCCTGTCCGCTCAACCTCGCCCCCACCGCCAGCACCACCACCGCGCTGGCGCTGGGCGACGCGCTGGCCGTGGCCTGCCTCGAAGCCCGCGGTTTCGGGCCCGAAGACTTCGCCCGTTCGCATCCGGGCGGCGCGCTCGGCCGCCGCCTGCTCACGCACGTGCGTGACGTGATGCGCAGCGGCGCCGCCCTGCCCACCGTCGCGTCCGACGCGCCGCTGTTCCGCGCGCTCGAAGAAATCTCGGCCAAGGGCATGGGCATGACCGCCGTGCTCGACGCCACCGGCCATCCCGTCGGCATCTTCACCGACGGCGACCTGCGCCGCCTGATCGAGCGCGAGGGCGACATCCGGGGCCTGACCGTGGCCCAGGGCATGACCCGCCAACCCCGCACCATTTCCCCCGACGCCCTGGCCGTTCAGGCGGCCAAGCTGATGGACGACCGCCGGCTCAACCAGATGTTGGTCATCGACGCCGATGGCCGCCTGGTCGGAGCCTTGCACATGCATGATCTGATGGCCGCAAAAGTGGTATGAACATGACGCCTCCTTCCAGCATTCCCCACCCCGCCGAAGCTCTGGTCCTTGCCCGCGTGACCGCGGCCGTGCGCGAGCGCGCCGCCGCCGTTCGCCTGATGGTGTTCGACGTCGATGGCGTGCTGACCGACGGGAGTCTCTACTACGGCGAGAACGGCGAGATGTTCAAGCGCTTCCATGCGCTGGATGGCCACGGCCTGCGTCTGCTGATGGAAGGCGGCCTCAAGGTGGCGCTGATCACGGGCCGCTCCGGACCGATCGTCGACCGCCGCGCCGCCGAGCTGGGCATCGCCGATGTGCAGCAGGGCGTGCGTGACAAGGCCACCGCCCTGACTGAACTTGCGCAGCGCCATGGCGTCCAACTGAATCAGGTCGGCTACATGGGCGATGACATCATCGACCTGGCCGCCATGCATCGCGCCGGCTTCGCGGCCAGCGTGCCGAGCGCGCCCGGCTACATTGCCCAGGCCGCGCATTGGGTCGCCACCCAACCCGGCGGCAGCGGCGCCGTGCGTGAGTGCTGCGACCTGCTGCTGGCCGCGCAGGGCCGACTCGGCCATTTCCTGGCCGGCCCTGCCCTGCTCGGTCCGGGCGCCATCCAATGACACCGCGCGGCCCGCGCCGCGCCCGCCAGCCATGAAAGAACGCTTCCCGTCCCTGATCGCGCTGTCCCTGCTGCTGCTGCTCGTCGCCGGCACCTGGTGGGCGGCCGACTATGCCCAGCGGGCCATTCCGATCGACCCGCCGCGCCGCATCACCCACGAAAAAGACTCGTGGGCGCGCGACTTCGTCATGCTGCGCACCGATCCCGGCGGCAACCCGATCAACCGGCTCGAGGGCACCTACGTCGAGCATTTTCCCGACGACGACTCGTATCACGTGACCGAGCCGCGCGCGGTCGGACAGCAGATCGGCAACCCCGTGACCATCGGCGTGGCCAAGACCGCCGTCATGGAAGCGGGCGGCAAGCGCATCATCATGAACGGCGACGCGCACGTGAAACGCCTGCCCGACTCCAAGAACGACGCGCTCGACGTGCGCAGCCAACAACTCATCATCGTGCCGGACGACGACGTGGTATACACGGATCTGCCGGCACAAGTGCACAAGGGCGCCTCGCGCATGAACGGCACTGGCATGCATTACAACAACACCACCCGGCAATTGCGGGTCTCGGCGTCCACCGATGTCGAGATCGCTGGCTCGGAAGGCCGTAAGCCCCCGCCCGGCGACACGCCCGCCAACTCAAAACCGTGAACACCATGACCGAACTTCGGATCCGCTCCTTTTCGCCCTCGCGCCTGCTCGCCGGACTGCTGCTGGCCGTCGCGACGTGTGCGCCCGCCGCCGCGCAAAACGCGCAGCAAGGCGGTGGCGCGGCGGAGGAGCCGGACACGCTCATCCTGTCCGACACGCTGCATTACGACGACATCAAGCGCGAGAGCACCTTCACCGGCAACGTCGCGCTCACCCGCGGCCTCATGACGCTGCACAGCGACAAACTCGAAGTCCGCGAAGACGCCAAGGGCACGCAGTTCGGCGTGGCCACGGCCAACAAGGGCAAACTCGTGCGCATTCGCCAGGAACGCCCCGAGACCTTCGAGGTGCTCGAGGGCGAAGGCCTGCGCGCCGAATACAACAGCAGCACCAGCGAGTTCGATCTGATCGGCCAGGCCGTGGTCACGCGCTTCATCTGTGGCAAACCCTTCGACACCATCCGTGGCGAACGCGTGCGCTATAACGAGAAGTCCGGCACCTACCAGGCCATGGGCGGCCCGAACTCCTCGGCCCCGGGTGGACGCGTGCGCTCGTTCGCGCCGCCGCGCGCCAAGAGCGATGCGGCCATCGCCGAGTGCCGCGCCCAGAAGGGCAAGCCGGCCGCCGCCAAAACCACCCGCTGAACACCCGCGATCCCCTCGACGCCACGATGAACTCCCCCCTCAAGCCGACTGCTGCCTCGGGCAAGTCCACTACTCCGCCCTCCGGCAACCTCACGGCCACGGGCCTGCGCAAGACCTACAACGGCCGTACCGTCGTGCAGGACGTCTCGTTGTCGGTCAAGAGCGGCGAGGTGGTCGGCCTGCTGGGCCCCAACGGCGCGGGCAAGACCACGAGCTTCTACATGATCGTGGGCCTGGTGCCCGCCGACGCCGGCCGCATCGAGATCGACGGCAACACGATCACCGCGATGCCGATTCACAAGCGCGCGCGCATGGGTCTGTCTTATCTGCCCCAGGACGCCTCCGTGTTCCGCCGCCTCACGGTCGAGCAGAACATCCGCGCCGTGCTCGAATTGCAGGTGGATGCCAACGGCAAGGCCCTCACGCAGTCGGCCATCAAAGAGGGCATGGAGTCCCTGCTCGACGAGCTGCAGATCGGCCACATCCGCAGCAACACCGCGATCTCGCTGTCGGGCGGCGAGCGCCGCCGCGTCGAAATCGCGCGTGCGCTGGCCACGAGCCCGCGCTTCATTCTGCTCGACGAGCCCTTCGCCGGCGTGGACCCGATCGCCGTGATCGAGATCCAGCGCATCGTGCGCTTCCTAAAGAGCCGCGGCATCGGCGTGCTCATCACCGACCACAACGTGCGCGAGACGCTCGGCATCTGCGATCGCGCCTACATCATCAGCGAAGGCAAGGTGCTGACCGATGGCCACCCCGACGAAATCGTGGGCGATCCCGCCGTGCGCCGTGTTTATCTGGGCGAGCATTTCCGCATGTGATGTGCCGCTCGTGATGGCGCAACGCCGCATCGAAAAAAACCGCGCCGAGGCGCGGTTTTTTCTTGGGCGGGCGGCGCGCCATGCGGCAGTGCCACACGCGACGATCGTCCTGCGTCTTCGTGTTACGGCAAAGCTCTGACACCGACTGTTGCGCACTGCGTGGGAACCCCGCGAAGGCGCTCCGACTCCTATTTTTATGGGGTTTCGTGCGTGCATGGCAGGGCTTCCCGTCATGCGAAAACACCTCAGGGAAAGCCCTAGGCTTTCATTCACGAAACGGACATTTTTATGCGCTGGATCAACTTGTTTTCGCGGTTGGAGTCTATACACTAGTACTAACGGCAAGCCTATCAACCAACAGAAGGAGAACCCCTAACGCCCACATCGCGCACCCGTTGCGCAACCTTTCCTACTTCTCTTTTCGAAGGAGAGCACACTATGAACCTGAGCATCTGCGGTCGTCATCTCGACGTCACCCCGGCCATCCGGGAATATGTCATGAACAAACTGGCGCGAGTGCTGCGGCATTTCGATCACGTCATCGATACCCAGGTCATGCTCTCGGTGGAGCCCCTGCGGCACAAAGCCGAAATCACGATGCGCCTGCGCGGTAAAGACATCCACTGCGAGGCAGTCGACGAAAACCTCTACGCGGCAATCGACCTTCTCTCCGATAAGATCGACCGCCAGGTCCTCAAGCACAAAGACAAGGTGCAAAGCCACGCCACCGAGTCGGTAAAGCGACAAGTCGCTGCGCTCAGCGCGCAGTAATCCCGCAGTCCCGCGCTTTATCAACACTCGCGAGCGTCACACCCTCGTCACCATGAGCTCTTGAAGCTCCCCGGACACCGATGCCCCAGGATCCGTCTTGCCGGGCATCGGCCCTCCGCCCCATCTGTCCCCACCCCATCGAATCGCACTGCTGCCCTTGTGGCGCGCGGCCTTGGCTTTCCCAAACCGCCCGCTCGGTCTATGCTCTGCCTCCTTGATGGCGAACCGGCGCAACTTTTGTTTTTTTGCACTGCGTCATAAACCCCTATAATGATCCGCATGAATCACTTGTCGCGCATTTTGCCCGCCGGCAACGTCGTGCTCGATATGCTGGCCACCAGCAAAAAACGGGCGTTCGAACAGGCCGGTCTGCTCTTCGAAAACCATCACGGTCTCGCTCGCTCGGTCGTGTTCGACAGTCTGTTCGCACGCGAACGGCTCGGGTCGACCGCGCTGGGCCAGGGTGTCGCTGTACCGCACGGCCGGGTCAAGGGCCTGGAGCAGGCGCTGGCGGCTTTTGTCCGTCTGGCGCAGCCCATTCCCTTCGACGCCCCCGATGGTCAGCCCGTATCGATGTTGCTCTGTCTGCTGGTGCCCGAGGCCGCCACCCAACAGCACTTGGACATCCTCGCCGAACTGGCGCAGCTGATGTCGAACAAGGCGTTGCGTGAAGCCCTGGCCACCGAAACCGATCCGGCGGTCGTGCACCGCATGCTCACGACCGGCCAACTCTGAGCAACGCGGAGCGCTGCCATGCTTACCGTGCAGGAACTGGTCGACGACAACGCCGACAAAATCCCTTTCAACTGGGTCGCGGGACACGGCGCGGCCGACCGCTCGATTCCCGATGACGGGATGGCGGCCGCCGATCTGGTTGGCCACCTCAACCTGATCCACCCCTCTCGCATCCAGGTGTTCGGCCAGGAAGAGCTCGCGTATTACACGCGCTTCGACCTGCGCCGCCGCATGCACCACATGGACGAGCTGCTGATCGGCGGCGTGCCGGCGATTCTGCTGGCCGATGGCCTGACGCCGCCGCAAGATCTGGTCGACCAGTGCGACCAGCACCAGGTGCCGCTGCTGTCCACGCCGGTGGCCGCCGCGCAGCTCATCGACCTGTTGCGCATCTATCTCGGCAAGAAGCTCGCGCCCACCACCACGGTGCACGGCGTGTTCCTCGACGTGCTGGGATTGGGCGTGCTGATCACCGGCGAATCGGGTCTGGGCAAGAGCGAACTCGCCCTTGAACTGATTTCGCGCGGCCACGGGCTGGTGGCCGATGACGCGGTCGAGTTCTCGCGCACCGCGCCCAACATGATCGAAGGCCACTGTCCGCAACTGCTGCAGAACCTGCTCGAAGTCCGCGGCCTGGGCCTGCTCGACATCCGCACGATCTTTGGCGAAACGTCGGTGCGCCGCAAGATGCGG
>Ga0268257_1002678_pt1 | contig 12316 bp, 11 predicted proteins | sample AgamicAtPrz_FD_200249 | JGI IMG/M metagenome (GOLD analysis project Ga0268257, IMG submission 200249) | Agave microbial communities from Guanajuato, Mexico - At.P.rz (v2) (version 3) | ecosystem: Host-associated > Plants > Phyllosphere > Phylloplane/Leaf | place: Guanajuato, Mexico | collected...
GTTTAATATTTTTTAAATCTTTCATGTTTGCTCGTTTCATCATCGGAGCCATAAACGGTGCAAATACTTTTGAAAAACCGGTTGGATTCCCTTTATTCCTTAACGTCATCCGTGTGCGATTTCCCTCGATAGATTCCCAAGTATAGATGGTCTCCATCGGAAACGGCCCTTGTGCAGTTTTCATAACTAGCTTTTTTTCTGGTATAAATTCAGTGATTTCATAGATATAGGCAAGTTCCCTTCCAAGAAAACGGGCTTTAAACGCCACTCTTGTACCCAACCTCAATGGTTTTTCTGTTTGCCATTCGGCAGATTGGATATTTACATACCATTCCGGAGCGTTGTCAGGATTCGCCCCATATTTTGATACTTCTCCCACCGGTCGCTCGATTATTATTTCTGTAAAAACATCTACCATTGTTACCCTCCACTATCTGAATTGATTGGTGTACGCTTTAATTTTTCAAAAGTGTCTTTTAAATAAAGAAAGACAAGCAAATAAATACATAGAGTCACGAGATAAATCGGAAAGGAATACGAAAAAAGAAGCATAAGAACGGTTATGGAAAGCGGAAATCGCTTTGGAAGAATCAGCATAAATGTATATGTAAATACTATGGAAACCGTTATAAACCATTCGTTGGAATTGAAGTTTTCCGGTAAGACTAACATTACTGTTTCAACTCTTTCAATACAAATTTTCGAAACAAAAGGTGACTTCCAAGGCTAATTAGCCAAATGGTGGCCCATTGTACAATATCATGTTGCCAATTCCAGTTCACATAGTATACGGCATTTACTATATTTGTTAAATTTTCTAGCCTTTAGGCAGGACTGCAAAATATATGATCATAAGTGAACATATTGTTGAAAAAATCACCAATGACATCTGTGTATCTCCCTAATCCTTTTGATCCGTTTGGGTATTAATTTTTAGTTTCTTCATCTTTTTAGTTAATTATGTTACTATCCTAAAAACATAAAGACATCGATTCTTTATTTTTAGAATTATTCGATTTTTTTAATCTAGAGAATAGCAGTAGGTACTGCTTAAGTGGTATAGTTAGATAATAAAGTTACTTTCAATTTAGAATTTCTATAGTACACAAGCCTACTAATCAACAAGATAAAGTAGAGAATCGACAAGAGGTGTTAACCATGAAACAAGATATTGCATTTATTCAAAGAGAAATGTTAAAGGAAAAGCCTGATTTTGCCTCACTTGGTTTTGGAAAGTATTTTAGTGATTATATGTTTGTTATGGATTATCAACATGAAGTCGGCTGGTATGATCCGAGAATTACTCCTTATGAACCCTTAACGCTTGAACCGTCTGCGATGGTTTTTCACTATGGACAAGCAATCTTTGAGGGAATGAAAGCCTATAAGACGGCTGATGGTGCCATCCAGCTTTTCCGTCCAGAAAAAAACATGAGACGTTTGAATGAATCATGCGAAAGACTATGCATTCCGCAAATTGATGAGGAATTTCTATTAAAAGCGATTAAACAATTAATTTTAACTGAAAAAGATTGGGTTCCTGAAGGTGAAGGGACTTCTCTCTACATTCGTCCTTTTATATTCTCAACGGAACCGTATCTTGGTGTCCGCCCTGCGAAACAATATAAATTGCTTGTGATTCTCTCTCCATCTGGAGCTTATTATGGAGACCAGTTAAGCCCTGTTAGAATTTATGTAGAAGAACATTATGTTCGCGCTGTTATTGGCGGAGTAGGTCATGTAAAGACTGCTGGAAATTATGCAGCCAGTCTGAAAGCACAGGAAAAAGCAGATGAAAATGGATTTGCCCAAATTCTCTGGCTTGATGCTAAAGAGAATAAGTATGTAGAAGAAGTTGGCAGCATGAATATCTTCTTCAAAATTAATGGTGAAGTAGTCACACCACGATTAAATGGAAGTATCTTACCAGGGGTAACACGTGATTCCGTGATTGAATTATTAAAATATTGGAATATCCCTGTACGAGAAGAGAAGATCTCGATTGAAGAGGTATTCGCAGCACATGCACGCGGCGAGCTTGAAGAAGTGTTTGGTGCAGGAACAGCTGCTGTTATTTCCCCTGTTGGCGAATTAACTTGGAATGACCAAGCAATTACAATAAATGATCGGCAAATCGGTGAACTCTCTCAGCGTATTTATGATGAAGTGACCGGCATCCAAACTGGGAAAAAAGAAGATCCGTTTAACTGGACAGTGAAGGTTGAACAGGTAGAAGTGTAAAAAGAAACCGGGCAAATCGCCCGGTTTTTTGTTGTCTATTGGATATCACCTCATCACAGACACTACTCGCTTCCACTAGTTACCATTGAACCACTTTTTCTGACTCCACGGGCACTAATCGCCTCCACTAGTTACCGTTCACTCTTCCCCGGTACCATACGAATCCTATGATTACTTCTGAACCGAATGTGGCGAACAGTACCTTCACTGTTCTTTTTTAAAAAGTGAAAATCCCCTCTCTAATGTGTTGAAAAGTATCTTTGTTACACAAAATACTTAAGAGAGGAGACCTGCAATGGAACTTTTTTTGCTTATACTTTTTTTACTTGCTGTCATTGGATTATCTAGTTTTATCCATCATTTTTTGCCATACGTCCCAGTACCGCTGGTTCAAATTGCACTCGGGGTGTTACTTGCTTCGCTGCCGTTAGGCATTCATATCCCGATGGAACCGGAATTGTTCTTTGTTTTATTTATCGCTCCCCTGCTTTTTCATGATGGTAAAAATGTTTCACGGCACGCATTATGGAAATTACGAAAACCAATCCTATTGCTGGCTCTTGGTCTTGTGTTTGTTACCGTATTTGCAATAGGATATTTAATCTATTGGCTGATTCCGTCGATTCCACTGCCAGCCGCTTTTGCTTTGGCTGCGATTCTTTCTCCGACCGATGTCGTTGCTGTAAGTGCCATTTCGAGCCGGGTGAAGATACCAGAAACGATCATGCATATCCTTGAAGGAGAGGGATTAATGAACGATGCCTCTGGATTGGTTGCATTTAAATTTGCGGTTGCCGCGACGGTAACAGGTGTTTTTTCATTGGCTCAGGCAAGCGGGAGTTTCATCGTAATTGCTATGGGCGGACTGGCTGGCGGTGCACTTCTTTCGATACTAATCATTCAACTGAAAATCTTTATTCGCCGGCTGGGGATGGAGGATGTGACCATCCACATGTTGATCCAACTTCTCACCCCTTTCGTGATTTTTTACCTTGTGGAGCATGTTCATCTCTCAGGTATTTTATCTGTCGTTTCGGCAGGTATTGTACATACCATCTACCGGGAACGTGACCAATCCCCTGCGATGAAATTGCAATTGGTTTCACAAAACACGTGGACGGTACTTATCTATATTTTGAACGGATTAGTGTTCGTCCTTTTAGGTCTGCAAATTCCAAGTGTTATTAGTGAAATTTTCAAAGACCCGCTGTTTAATAATTGGGAAGTGAGTAAGTATATTTTCATCATATCAACTGCACTTCTCTTCTTGCGCTTCTTATGGATTGGCGCGGCCTGGAAGTGGGAGTGGCTCAAAAAGGAAATCAAAATGCCCTCAATGAGAGCGATTGGCATTCTCACTATTTCCGGAGTCAGAGGAGCGGTTACCCTGGCAGGGGCATTCACCATTCCATATGTCCTAGCCGACGGATCTCCCTTTCCTCAGCGTTCTTTAATTATTTTTATAGCTGCTGGAGTTATTCTAGTGACGCTCATAACGGCCAGTATCTTTTTGCCTATTCTTGCAAGAACGGAAAAAGTGAACGCTAATGAACAACGGAAAGAAATGTTGCGAGAGGCGAAGCTGCGGACGATTGATTCAGCCATTCGTTCGATTCGTGAATTGATGAATGATGAGAATCGTGGCGCAGCGGTCTCGGTAATTGCCTCATACAATCAAATCCGAAATCGACTGATCACTGAAAATAATAAAAACTCCGAGCACCTAAAAATACTCGAAACTGAAATTCGGATGAAGGCCTTGGACGCTGAAGCCCTCTACATTGAAACATTAAAATTAGAGGGTAAAATAGACCGAGAAACTTATTATTTGTCTGAGGAACATATTCAGAGAATGAGGCTTGCTGTGACCAATCGGATGCGCTTTAGAAGATTATTTATCGGAACACTGGCTAAAAGAAGTGTATTAAAACTGATTCAATTAATCATGCCGAAAAGCCAGCAACAGCTTGAAACCCGCCAGGCACAATTGAAGAAAATGATTCAGTTAAAAATGAATATGGCTAAAGCCGCCATTAAGTCTTTAAATAACCAGATGACACCTGAAAATGAGCATGTGTATTTAGTGATTATCGGAGAATATAGCGAAATGCTTACGAAATTTAAATTAGCAAAAAAGGGTGCCGACTCTGATCATTACAGAGATTTACAAAGAGAATTGCGTGTAAAGGCATTCCAGGCTGAAAGAGATGAAATTCAGAATTTGTACGAAGAAGGAGAAATCACCACCGATATCATCCGGAAAATTCGCAAGCAGATCAATATTCGGGAAGCCTATTGGATGGAAGAAAGCAGTCTCCATTCTCATTAGTATTCCACCGCAAACACGAATAGAGAAGTGAAAGCCTGGACAGACCTTATGCCTCTCTTTCTACAATTAGTCTTTTCATGACATAGTTTATTTGCTCCAGTACATCCTAAAAAGAAGAACTTTTTTGGACGGAGGAGGAAATACATTGAACATTGACGATATCATCGTAGCACGTGAGAAAATGAAGGGAATTGTTCATACCACTCCCCTTGATTACTCGAAAACATTTAGTCAGCTCGCTCATAATGAAATCTTTTTAAAACTGGAAAATCTCCAAAAGACAGGCTCCTTTAAAGTAAGGGGCTCGTACAATAAGCTTAATTCGTTATCAAAGGAGGAACTGGCAAAGGGTGTAGTCGCTGCATCAGCGGGAAATCACGCACAAGGTGTGGCCTATTCGAGCCAAATGCTTGGTGTTCCTTGTACCATAGTAATGCCAAAAGGTGCACCACTTAGTAAAATCCTGGCTACAAAGCAATATGGGGCAGAAGTTGTCCTAGAAGGGGCAGTATTTGATGACGCTCTCGCTTATGCATTAGAACTGAAAGAGCAAATGGGTGCTACTTTTATTCACGCTTTTGATGATGAAGAAATTATGACAGGGCAAGGAACGGTTGGATTAGAGATTCTTGATCAGCTCCCTGAAGTAGAAGCTGTTATTTGCCCTATTGGCGGCGGAGGGCTGATTGCTGGTGTCGCTACGGCTATTAAGGAGAAAAATCCCAATATATCTGTATACGGTATTCAAGCACTTGCCTGCCCAAGTATGAAACAGTCCCTGTTTGAACATAAGCCTGTTATGGTGGATTCAACCCCTACAATGGCGGATGGAATTGCAGTGAAGAAACCGGGCCTCAAACCGTTTGAAGTGGTTCAAAAATACGTGGACGATGTATTTTGTGTCGATGAAATGGAAATTGCAAGGACCATGCTTATGCTATTGGAAAGAAATAAACTGTTAGTAGAGGGTTCGGGTGCTGTCTCACTTGCTTCCTTACTTTATGAAAAAATAAATATAAAGAAGAAAAAAGTGGTGGCTGTGTTAAGCGGTGGGAACGTCGATATGAATTTTATCTCAAGAATTATTGAACGGGGCTTGGTTGAGTCTGGAAGATACGCTAATTTTATTATTACTTTAAAAGACAAACCTGGTGAACTGCAACGGGTCTTAGGCTCGATTACTGATTTAGATGCCAATGTTCAATCCGTTAATCTTCATCGAATCGGCAAGGATATTTATCCTGGCTATGCTCAAATTGAGATTTCGGTTGAGACTAAAAACCACGATCATATTGAGCTATTGCATAAAGCCCTGACTGAGAAAAACTATCATGTAGAAATGGGACATTGTTAAGAGCTAAGCATATATGCCTAGCTCTTCTCATTCCTGCACATTACAACTTTTTAACAAATTCTGACTTTAAACTCATTGCTCCAAAACCATCAATTTTGCAATCAATATTATGGTCGCCATCCACTAAGCGGATGTTTTTAACCTTTGTACCTGCTTTTAAAACCGAAGAACTCCCTTTTACTTTTAAGTCCTTGATGACAGTAATAGAGTCTCCATCGGTTAAAACATTTCCATTAGAATCTTTCACCACTGTTTGCTCTTCCTGTTCTGCTACGGATTCTAAATTCCATTCATGAGCACATTCTGGGCAAACAAACAGACTTCCATCCTCGTACGTATATTCTGAATTACATTTTGGGCAGTTCGGTAAATTAGACATCTGTACTATACCTCCATTCATCCCTGTTATTCTAATACATGCAATGGCTTCTAGTCTATAATCCGTTTACGCCTGAAGAATATATTCGTAGCAAGCTACCCCCTCAACTTGCCGAAAACCTTCATTAACATATAAAGCCTGGGCCCGCTCGTTTTCTCCATTGACCGACAGAATGGTTTTATGGTAGCCCTTTTCCTTTGCAAACTGAAGGGAAGCCCTTAGGAGAAGTCTGCCTAACCCTTGTCCCTGATATTCAGGAATGATAGCAAGCGGGCCTATATTCATAATTGGAGCTCCTTCATATTCGTCGTCGGCCCCCCTTACGATACCAACCGGTGTTTCGAGATGATAAAGAATTTTCATACCGCCTTCTAGGTAATCGTTGCCTTCAGCCATTTTGGCCACCATTTCTGGAGTAACCGGTGTTTCATTGCCCTTTAGTTTTGCAAACCCAGCATTGCGGACTTCACTCCAAATCTTTTCATCTACCCCAGAGCGAAATGATTGAATACGATAATCTTGCGGTATGCTCCATTCAAGAACATCGCTGTTTTCTCTAACCAGCAAAAAGGCGTACCTCTCTACTGAAAAATCTAACTGCGTCATCACGCTTATCAATCGTTGATTATTCAAAGGTATAAAAATGTAAATCTTCCTTAATCCTTCTGTATGCTTTAAAAGACCACGCAGCAGTTCCTTATAAATGTCGGGCTCCTCGACTTCGGAATGAAAAATTCGAAAGCGTGCCCTTTGTCCACGACGATTGTATTCATCAATAATCAGCGAAGCAGCCCCGATGATCTCACCTTGTTCATCCAACACAATATACGTCGGATTTTCGGCATTGGGCGTAAATTCCTTGAGATCCTCTTCATACAAAAAAGAATCATCCACCTCATTCCGATGTTTCCTGCAATACTCAATAAAGACATTAACCCTGTCTGGTTTCAGAACCTCTACCCTCATTAAGACAAAACCCCCGATTAAAAATACATTTTCAACTTATATATTCTTGAAAACCACTTCGTTTCCTTGTTTTCACTCTCTAGTAAAAAAAGAGTGCCTGACACCAATTCGGTGAATACCGAATTGGTGTCAGGCACCATTCATTTTTTCTATTCTAAATTGCTATGTCGGCCGAATGCTAGTGTGTGGTCTACTTCATTGAGTTTGCTGTAAAGCAAACATAAGGTATCAAATAGAATATGAGCACATTGGTCGAATAACGAACCAAGCGGCTGGATTGTTTTCAACTCATTCTCGCGGCGATATTTTGTGGCGGCTGGTACGTGAAGAATCTGTGTTGCCGCTGCTGCTAACAGTGATTCAGGATTGGTAGTCACAGCCATTACAGAACAGCCTAGTGAGTTCGTTTTTTCAGCAGTCCAAACCACATTTTTCGTTGTACCGGAACCCGAAATGGCCACTAAAAGATCACCTTCTGCAATAGATGGCGTGATCGTTTCCCCTACAACGAATACCGTTGCTCCCAAATGCATCAAGCGCATTGCAAATGATTTGGCCATTAACCCGGAGCGTCCTTCACCGATGACAAAAATCCGCTTTGCTTTTTGCAATTGAACTGCTAACTCTTGAAGCTGGGCCTCTTCCACTTGGCTAAGGACCGTTTCTACTTCTTTTAAAATTGTAGGAATTACTAACATGGCATTTTCTCCTTTGTTTGTAAAATAATTTGTTTAAATTGTTGTGCCGCCGCTGATGGATCTTCCGCTTTTGTAATTGCTGAACCGATAATGACTACCGCTGGATTCAGTGACCCGATGAGATTCTCGATCGAATCCAGCTTAATTCCGCCTGCTGCGGCTACCTGAAACGCTGAGAAATTACTAGGCTTTGTTCCTTGATTTTGACTGCCTAATTCCTCTTGTTGGTCCTTGCTCACGTGCTCGCAAAAAATGGCTTCATTGTATTTCCGTAATGCTTGTTTTTGTTCATCGGACGTATTTAACAGATCAATCATGACCTTTTTTTGATAACGATTAGCTACTTCCATACAAATATCAATGGTTACTAAAGGAGAAACTCCCATAACGGTCGCAACATCTGCTCCCGCTTCAAAACACAGTTCAAATTCATATCGCGCATTATCTATTGTTTTAATATCTGCAACAATTTGTTTATGAGGAAAGGCTTGTTTTATCTCTTTAATACTCGTTACACCGAATTCTTTAATTAGCGAAGTCCCAACCTCAATCCAATCAATGGAATCCTCCACTTTTTTCGTTAATTCAATCGCTTCTGCAATTTCCATTCGATCCAAAGCCAGTTGTATATTCATAATCAAACTCCTTTATATGGGTTTGTTGATAAACCGATTTACTAAATCGGTTTATGAAAAGATTATACTTCATTTGTAAGCGTTTTTCAATATGTGCCTGAACCCCGTTATGGTGTCAGGCACCAACAAAAGAAGCCTATAGATTTTTTACATCATTCTGCTTGGAAAGACAAACACTTCAGGGTTTATGTTTTCTTTGTTTATTTGTTCGAATAATAGTTTGGCTGCCTTTTTTCCCATATCCTTTGCCGGCTGTACGATGAAGGAAATCGGGGCCTCTAGCAAATGCGCGAATGGAATATTATCAAATACGATCAACTCAAGTTCTTTTCCAAGCTTAATGCCTTTTTCCTTTAGAAATTCTAGAACCGCCAGTAAGACACGATCATTTGCAGCAAAGATTGCTGTTGGCTTAACATCTAAAGAAAAGAGTTGTTCAATTTTGCTTTTCAATTCGGGGATACTTGCTTCAATAATAAAGTCGGGATTAATCTCCATATTTGCATCCGTTATTGCCAGTTTATATCCTGCCAATCGATCGATACGGGTACTAACCGTCAGCGGCTGTACCACAAAAGCAATATTCTGGTGCCCCTTTTCAATCAAATGCTGTACAGCCTTATAAGTAGAATCCGTATTATCGGTAATGATGGAAAACACATCAAGATTCTCCACTTTTCTATCAACAAAAACAACGGGATAGCCCTGTTTGACCATCCGTTTGTATAGATCATTATTTTTCCCTGTCGGAAAAATGATCAAACCATCTACCTGCTTCGCTCTTAACATTTCAATATATTTCTTTTCCTTTTCGGGATCATCATCGGCATTACAGACGATGGCGTGCAAATCATGTTTATGACAAAAATCCTCAATCGCACGGCTGATTTCTGTTGAAAAATAATGAGTAATATTGGCAACAATGATTCCCACCATCGAGGTCCGCTTTTGTTTCAGGCTTCTTGCGATAAAATTTGGCTGGTAGCCCAGCTCTTCAATCGCTTCTTCAATCTTAAGTTTCGTTTTCTCACCCATATATTCAAACCGTTTATTTAAATATTGAGAAACGGTACTTTTCGATACACCGGCTGCTTTTGCTACGTCGGCCATTGTTACTTTTTCCATGCCTATCTTCCTCTTTCCTCTTGGTCACTAACTTCATTTTATCCGGAAATCTACTAACTTTCCAGTTGGGGCCGAACGGAGTATTCTTAGAAAAGAGAACCTCATCATCCATGAAAAATTTTAGTGTGTTTGTTGTGGACAGTTCCACCACTTTCTTGATGGGGTTTGTCCGTAAGAACCTTTATAAATTAGAAACAGCCTTGGAAAGATTCCAAAGCTGCTTCCACTTTATTAAGCGCTCACTTTAACATCTGCTGGCTTACTTTTATCCTTTTTTGCCGCTTTTACCGCCATAATCGTTAAGATTGCGGAAAGGAATAGAGATCCTGCCATAAAGATATAAGAAGTACCGAATCCACCTGTAGCATCATTTAAATATCCAACGATATAAGCACCTACAAAGGAGCCTAACGCACCCATACTGTTAATAAGAGCCATCGCACCGCCAGCTACATTACGCGGCAGAATTTCAGGAATGATAGCAAAGAATGGACCGTATGGAGCATACATGGCACCGCCAGCAATCACGAGTAAGACAAATGAAATCCAGAAATGTTCTGTTCCAATCGCATAAGAGGCATAGAAAGCGATTGCACCAATCAATAGGAACGGCCAAACAAATGCGTTTCGATTCAATGTTTTATCAGAGAAATATGAAGCAACTAACATTAGAATAATGGCTAAAATATAAGGAACTGAAGATAACCAGCCTGTTTTTACGATATCCATATTTGGCGCGGCCTTAATAATCGATGGAAGCCACATGACAAATCCATATACACCAATGCTCCATAAAAAGTATTGCGCGCTTAACAAAATAACTGGTTTTGATTTAAAGGCTTCGCTGTAATTTTTTACCGGCTTAATTCCTTCTTGCTCTTTTGCTAATTGTTTCTCAAAATCATTCTTTTCTTGTTCGGTTAACCATTTTGCTTCTCTTGGTTTGTCGTTGACAATTTTCCACCAAATGAATGCCCAAATAACAGCCGGAAGCCCTTCAGCAATGAACATCCATCTCCAGCCTACAGAGTTAACTAAATAACCAGAAACAATTGACATCCATAATACGGTTGCTGGGTTTCCTAAAATCAAAAACGTATTCGCACGGGATCGCTCTGCTTTCGTGAACCAGTTACTTAAAAGGACTAACATCGAAGGCATTACGGCACTTTCTACTACCCCAAGCGCAAAGCGAATCACAAATAACAATTTAATATTCGTGATCATACCTGTAAAGGAAGCCAATAACCCCCATGCAATCAAAGACCAGAAGATTAAAACCTTTGCACTTTTTTTCTCGGCAAATGCAGCACCTGGTACTTGGAAAAAGAAATATCCTAAAAAGAATAGAGAACCAAGTAAGGATGATGTACCAGCAGTAATGTGAAGATCCTCCGCTAATCCTGAAGCAGCTCCGAATCCATAGTTGGCACGGTCAAGGTAAGCAAGACTATAGGTAATAAAAGCAATTGGAATAAGACGTAACCAGCGTTGTTTCGCAATCGTTTGTTTCATGTTAATTCACTCCCTCTAATTGATTTTCTATATATTTTTCTAACGCTGCTTTGGTTGGATAGCCATCGTTATCACCAGGTGATTGGACCGCTAACGCACCAATCGCATTGCCTCTTAAAACCGCATCCTGAACGTTGAGACCTTCGAGTAATCCACTGATCACCCCAACGGCAAAACCATCACCGGCACCAACGGTATCAACCACTTTTTCCACACGAAAACCGCGAACGGTACCTTCTTCTGTTGCTGTTTTATAAAAAGCTCCTTCAGCCCCAAGCTTAATGACTACCAGCTCTACCCCCTTTTCTAAATAGAAGGAAGCGATATCACGAGGTTCCTTAAATCCTGTTAAAATTTCACCCTCACCGATGCCCGGTAATACATAATCTGCTTGGAACGCCACTTCGTTGATTTCCTTTACCATTTCTTCTTGTGATGCCCAAAGAGTGGGTCTTAAATTCGGGTCAAAGGAAACCTTTTTACCATTCTTTTTCATAAACGTTAAAGCGTGTTTTGCAAAGGATCTTGCACTTTCCGAAAGGGCTAATGGAATCCCCGTCATATGCATATGCTTTGCACGCTGAAAGTACTCTTCATTGAAATCATCGCAGTTTAAATGGCTTGCTGCCGATCCTTTGCGAAAATATTGAACCTCTGGATCGCCTTCTAACACCATCGATTTCAATTGAAATCCAGTTGGATAATGTCGGTCGATTAAAACATGTTCGATGTCAACGTTTTCATTTTTGATCCGTTCGATGACAAATTTTCCAAACGCATCGTTTCCGACTTTACTTGCCCATCCAGAGCGTAAACCAAGTCTGGCAAGCCCGATGGCTACATTCGTTTCTGCCCCGGCAAGTTCACGGGTAAATTGGCTGACTTCGTGTAAGGAACCAGGATGATTTGCTATAAACATTGCCATGGCTTCTCCAAAAGTAATTGTATCTAACTGTTGCATGTTAAAGCCTCCCCTTCCATTATCATCTGAATAAACTCTCGTGTCCTCTCCTTCGGTTCGATTGGAAACTCAAGCGCTTTTACCATTTCAGATGGAAAACGATTCATGACCTT
>Ga0268257_1002680_pt1 | contig 12306 bp, 13 predicted proteins | sample AgamicAtPrz_FD_200249 | JGI IMG/M metagenome (GOLD analysis project Ga0268257, IMG submission 200249) | Agave microbial communities from Guanajuato, Mexico - At.P.rz (v2) (version 3) | ecosystem: Host-associated > Plants > Phyllosphere > Phylloplane/Leaf | place: Guanajuato, Mexico | collected...
CATTTGCTCGCCACACTCTTGTGAAGTTGTGAAAACCGTTTTTTCACGCTCTTTTGGAGACGTGAACCTCAAAAGGGGACTGCGCGATGGCAACCCGCAGGTTCATGCAGTGTGAAGGGCCGGAAAGCAGGCACGACAGCCGATGCAAGACCTGAGTGGAAGGCTCTCTGTGGGCGAAGCGGTGAAGTTGCCGGGGTCAAGCGGCGATGCGGGGCCCGATCAGGAGACGTCCTTATAATCGGGGGGAGATTATAGCGATGTCGCGCGCAGAAATGTCGCCATTCGTGGTTTTTATTGCAGCGTTTGTCAGGCCGTGAGGATGCGCTGGTGCCAGCGGCGGCTTGCGCGTGCGCAAACCCGGGCGCTGGCGGGCAGCTCGCGGCCCAGCCAGGCGAGCTGGATTTCCCCGACCCGGACCCAGCCGCTGCCGCTGGGGGCCTGGCTGCACTGCTTGAAGGCCAGGCATTTGCCGTCGGCGTCGAGGCGGGCATAGGCGTTGTGGCGCGGGCGTCGGAAGAGCAGGGTCCAGAGCGAGGCCATGGCAGCAGGTCCTGTGCGTTGGGGCTTGGCGCAAGGATAAGGGCGCGGCGATGAAACCATTGTGACAACCGGGCCAGGCCGATGACTGGTCGATGTGTGGCTGGGTATACTGTGGGCCTTCGCCGCATTTTCTGGAGTAACGCGCATGTTGCAACGTCTGTTGTTCGGTTTGATCGCCGTGGCCAGCCTCAGCCTGGTTGGTTGTGCCCACAGCCCGCAACAACTCAACCCGCAACCCACGCTCAAGGCCCAGCTCGCACCGGTCGGCCATGGCCAGCCGGTAGTGGTCCGGGTGGTTGACGGCCGGGCCTCGCAGTCCCTGGGCACTCGCGGTGGCATGTACCCCGAGACCAGCACCATCAGCGTCAGCGGGAATGACATCGTGCCCAAGCTGCAGGCCCAGGCCGAAGCAGCCGTGCGCCTGCTCGGCTTCACCCCGACGCCGAACGCCTACAACGCGCCGCAGCTGACCGTGACCCTGGCCGAGTTGAAGTACCAGTCGCCGAAAGACAACCTGTACGTGACCGAGGCTACCATCGGTGCCACCTTCCGTGCCGACGTGTCCAATGGCGGCCGCCGCTACAGTGGCCGTTACGGCGCTTCGCTGGACCAGCGTTTCGGCATGGCGCCGAACCAGGAAACCAACACCCAGCTGGTGGGCGATGTGCTGAGCGATGCCCTGACCCGCATGTTCAAGGACCCGACCATCGGTCAAGTGCTGGGGCAGTAAGCCTTCAGCTGTAAAACAAAACCCGCTGCCTGTGTTCCAGGCAGCGGGTTTTTTGTTGTCTGTGCCCGCGAAGAGGCCGGCAAATCTTCATGCCATGCCAGATGAAATTTGATGACACTTTGTCGCCTGGGCCGGGCGTCTGGGCATGACTTGGGTAGAATGCCGGCCTTTGCCGTCGCTCATACCGAGGTTGCGTGATGTCCTTGCAAGTGCTCTGGGGGTTCCTGGCCGCCCACCCGACCAAGCTGATCAATCTGCTGGCGCTGCTGCTGACCTGCCCGGGCGGGTTGCTGCTGCACAGTGCGCGGCGGCGCGAGGCCGAGACCCGCGAATACATGGCGGTGGACGATGGGGTGGTGGACGCGTTCGACCTGCGGGTACCCCGGTACTTCTACATTCTCGGTTTTTCGTGCCTGGCGATGGCGTTGCTGTTGTCCTGGTTCAGTACCTGGGTTTGAGATTTTAGGGCCGCTTTGCGGCCCATCGCGACACAAGGCCGCTTCTACAGGTATGCGCAATCTCCTGTAGGAGCGGCCTTGTGTCGCGATGGGCTGCAAAGCAGCCCTAGGATCGATCAGGCAACCGGTGCCTGCTGCCTGACCTGGTACTGGTTGCGCACCGGCGTCGCATACTGCAACACCAGATACGGACGCTGCTCCTCGGGGCAGGCATCCAGGCGGCGTTGCCATTCTTCCTTGGCCCGGGCCAGTTCATCGGCCGGGAATATCTTCTCGGCGCTCGGCACCTGCAGCGCCTCATCCTTGCCTTCCCACATCGCATAGGCCAGGTAGTGCACCGGGAACAGCCGGTAGCCACCGAGGATCTGCCGGTCGATTTCCACCGCCAGCTGCTTGGTGTCCTCGTGGAACTCGGTCACCGGCGGGGCGAAGTTGATGTGCACCCGGCCCTTGTAGCCGGTAATGCCCTTGGCGATGCTGTTGTCGTCCTCGCCCGGCGCCTTCTTGTAGGTGCCGGTGGTGGCGCGGATGTACAACTCGCGGGCCTTGGCCTGGTCGCACGGGTCATACTCGTAGCTGATCGACACCGGCGTCAGGTTCAGGCTCTGGATCACCGCGCCGAACGGCTCGTCCTTGCGGCTCATGTGGAACATCTTGAGGATCGCCGAGTCGGTGCGGTCGTCACCGTCCTTGGCCCGGCCTTCGGCCTGGGCGATCCAGATCGACGTGGCGTCGTTGCGGATCGAGTGGTTGATGTAGGCCGAGAGCAGCTGGTAGGCCGCCAGTTTCTCGCGGCGCCCACTGATCGAGCGGTGCACGATGAAGCTCTTGTTCAGGCGCATCATGTCGCTGACAAACGGCTTTTGCAGCAGGTTGTCGCCAATGGCGATGCGCGGCGTGGGCAGGCCGGCGTGGTACACCGCATAGTTGACGAAGGCCGGGTCCATGACGATGTCACGGTGGTTGGCCAGGAACAGGTAGGCGGTGCCGGCCTTGAGCTGCTCCACGCCCGTATAGGTGACGCCGTCGGTGGCACGGTCGATGGTCTGGTCGACGTAGTACTCGACTTTGTCCTGCAAGGTGGAGACGCAGGTGACGCCGGCGAATTCCTTGCGCAGGCGGCGGGCGATCAGCGGTTTGAGCAACCAGCCGAGAGCACCGGCCGCACGCGGGAAGCGGAAGTGGGTGAGGATATCGAGGAATGCCGGGTCGCTGAGCAGGCGTGCCAGAACGGCAGGGACCTCAGCGTCGTCGTACGGTCGGATGGCATCGAATTCGCCCATCATGCTCTCTTGTTGGAAACGGCTAGGGTAATAAGGTAGGGACGGGCTCCGAAAAACGGCTCGGACGCACACAGGCCCTGTAAACAGACCGGCAATTATACGCATAAGTCACTGCGGAGGCCGCGATGCTGGAAACCGACTTCTATGATTGCCCGTATTGTGGCGAACGGGTGGAAACCACCGTCGATCTGTCGGCTGGCGACCAGGTCTATACCGAGGATTGCCAGGTGTGCTGCCAGCCTGTGGTGTTCATTCTGCAGGTGCATGGCGACGAATGGATGCTCGAAGTCCGCCGCGAGGATGACGCCTGATGCAGCGAATCTACGAACCGGAAAGCCTGCTCGAGGCGGAAATGCTGGCAGGCATGCTGGCCAGCGAAGGCGTTGAAGTACACGTGGTCGGCCGCGACCTGATCGGCGCCGCCGGCGAGCTGCCGCTGCAAGGCCTGCTGGGGCTGGCCGTGGCTGATGAGCAGGCCGCATACGCACGACAGCTGATCGATGCGTACAATGACGCCCAGCCACTGGTTGGCGACGAACCGGAGAGTTTTCCCGGTACCTTGATCTGTTAGGTTCTGAATTCGCCCATGTGTGGACGTTACGCGCTGTTTCGCTGGCCCCAGGCGCTGGCCTGCCTGCCGGGCTTTCCTGCCGGGCAACCAGCCCAATGGAACATCTCGCCAGGGGCTTCGGTACTGATCCAGCGGCAGCTGGACGGCCAGTTGCAATTGGCCAAGGCGCGCTGGGGGCTGACCCCGGCCTGGCTCACCGACCTGTCTCGTACCCCGGCCCATGCCCGCGCCGAGACCCTGGCCGAACAGCCGATGTTTCGCGATGCATTCCGCCAGCGGCGCTGCCTGATGCCGGCCAACGGTTTCTACGAATGGCGTGGCAGTGTGCGCAAGCGCCCGTACTGGTTGACCCCGGGGGAGGGCGCGTCGCTATACTTCGCCGCTGTCTGGGAGGCTTACCCTGTGCAGGACCAGGTGTGGCTGAGTTGTGCGGTGGTGACCCAGGCGGCCATGAACCAGCGGCGGCCGTTGATCCTGGATGAAGCAGGGCAGGCGGCCTGGCTTGACCCGGACACGCCACTGACGCGCCTGCACGAGCTGCTGGCCAGCCCGTCGGCACAGTTGCGTGAGCGGGCGCTGGCCAATTTTGTCAATGACCCGAAGCTGGATGCACCGGAGTGCCTGACCCCGGCCTGATGGCCGGTCCGGGCCCCGCGTTTTCGGCTTCAGTGTGAAATCTTCTCTACGGCTATGGCGGCCCACAGGCCAGTCAGCCTAGGATACGGCGCATGTAGGAAAGGGAGTGTTTTCATGCGTAAGTCTTTTGTCGTCAGCCTCTTGAGTGCTGGCATCCTGCTGGCCGGCTGCCAGGCGGTGAATACCACCAGCGGCGGTGCTGTCGGCGTCGAACGCCAGCAATACATGTTCAGCATGCTTTCGGCCGATGAAGTCAACAAGATGTACGCCCAGTCGTACCAGCAGACCCTTGGCGAGGCCTCCAGCAAAGGCGTGCTCGACAAGTCCAGCGCCGATGCCAAGCGTGTGCAGGCCATCGCCAACCGCCTGATCGCCCAGACCCCCAAGTTCCGCCCGGATGCCGCGCAGTGGGACTGGCAGGTCAACGTGATCAAGAGCGACGAGCTCAACGCCAACTGCGGCCCGGGCGGCAAGATCATCGTCTACACCGGGCTGATCGACCAGCTCCAGCTCACCGATGCGGAAATCGCCGCGGTGGTCGGCCACGAGATCGCCCACGCCTTGCGTGAACACAGCCGCGAAGCCATGTCCAAGGCGTACGGCGTGGAAATGGCCCGCCAGGGTGCCGGTGCCATCTTCGGCCTGGGCCAGAGCAGCATGGCCCTGGCCGACACTGTGGTGAACTATGCCATGACCCTGCCCAACAGCCGGGCCAACGAGAACGAGGCCGACTTGATTGGCCTGGAACTTTCGGCACGTGCCGGTTACGACCCGAACGCCGCGATCACCCTGTGGAACAAGATGACCAAGGCTTCCGAAGGTGCACCGCCTGAGTTCATGAGCACCCACCCGGCGTCGTCGAGCCGTATCGCTTCGTTGCAGGCAGCGATTCCGAAGGTGATGCCGCTGTATCAGGCGGCCAAGAAGTAATTGCTGTCATGGGGCCGCTTCGCGGCCCTGTCGCAACGCTCGTCCTTCGCGACGGGCTGCGCGGCAGCCCCCGCTTGCCTGGTTATCCGACCCAGCCACTGGCCTTCATCGCCGAGTAGACGGCCACGATCGCCAGCACGAAGAATGCCGTCGCTGCCAGGCGACGAATCAGCGTCAGCGGCAGCTTGTCCGCTGCGAAGTTACCTGCCAGAACCACCGGCACGTTGGCAATCAGCATGCCCAGGGTGGTGCCGATGATGACCATGATCAGGTGTGGATACTGAGCCGCCAGCATCACCGTGGCGACCTGGGTCTTGTCACCGATTTCCGCCAGGAAGAAGGCGATCAGCGTCGTCAGGAACGGCCCGAAGCGGCGTGCCGGGCTCTCGTCGTCATCCATCTTGTCCGGCACCAGGGTCCACAGCGCGGTGGCGGTGAAGCTGGCGGCCAGGACCCAGTGCAATGCCGAATCGCTGAAGAAGCTGCCGACCCATGCCCCCACGGCACCAGCCGCAGCATGGTTGGCCAGGGTCGCGGCGATGATGCCGGCGATGATCGGCCACGGCTTGCGGAAGCGGGCAGCGAGAATGAGCGCGAGCAGTTGCGTCTTGTCGCCAATTTCGGCGAGCGCAACGATTGCGGTGGGGACCAGCAGAGATTCCAGCATCAGGTTTCCTACGGGGGCGGGTCGACACGGCTATGACACGTACAGCCTCCCCGCCCCGGGTAAGGTGTGCGTGTCATAGGTCTTGTCAAACCCTGGATCCGTCTATGCGGATCTCGCCATGCAGCCTGCATGGTGGGTCGCACGCGCCATGGTCTGTGGACCAAGTATGTTGACGCGTACCGGGCGAGCTGGGCGCTCGCGGGAGACTACTCCCCTAGGACGGTGCGGATTCTGCCTAGGCAAAACGCTTTCGGCAAGCGCTGTTTTTATCCGCGTGTTGCCTGGTAGATGCGGAAGCCATCGGCCTCGTCACGCACCTGGCAGTTGCCCAGCGCACCTTCGATCAGCGGCTGGTAACGCAGGAAGCTGTTGGCAACCAAGCGCATTTCGCCGCCTTTTCGCAGGTGATTCGCCGATTTTTTCAACAAGTTCTCCGATGCCTGGTAATTGGTATGGACCCCCGTGTGGAACGGCGGGTTGCTCAGAATCAGGCTCAGCTCGGTAGGGGCGGCGTCGATGCCGTCCCCGCTGATCACTTCGCCTTCCAGGCCGTTGGCGGCCAAGGTCAGCCGGCTGGCGGCCACCGCAAAGGCATCCACGTCCAGCAGGCTTACCCGGCTGTGTGGATAACGGCGTTTGACCGTGGCGCCGAGCACCCCGGCACCGCAACCGAAGTCCAGCACATGCCCGCCCGGCAGGCCGTCGAGGTGCTTGAGCAGCAGGGCGGTACCGCGATCGAGGCGGCCATGGCTGAACACGCCCGGCAGGCTGACCACCTGCAGCGGGCCGTCTTCCAGGGCAAGCTCGAAGCGTTCGGCCAGGCTTTCCAGTGGGGTTGCCTGGGGCGCCTGTGTGATGGTCACTTGCCAAAGCTGGCAATGGCGGGCGCTGTCGAGCTTGCGTGGCTGGCCGAAGGCCTGCAGCTGTTTGGCAGCGCCTTCGATGCCGCCGCGCTTCTCGCCGACCAGGTACAGTTCACGGCCGGCCAGGCGCGACGCCAGTGCATTGAGCAGATAGCCAGCCAGTTCGCGCGACTTGGGCAGGAACAGCACGGCACTGTCGAAGGCCACGTCCGGGGGTTCGACCCCGTAGTGGCTGCGGCCGGCGTAACGGCTCTGCAGCATGCCCTGATCGCCCGCATGCCAGGTCCAGGCCTGGGCCTGGGGCAAGTGGCCGAGCAGGTCGTCGGCGGGGGCGCCGGCGATCAGTAGCGGCCCCTGGAACAGCTCTGCCTGGCGGAGCAACACTTCACTGCGCGGGTCCATGGACGACGCCTCCTGAAAAAGTGGCGCAGTGTAGCAGAGCCGGGCGCCGCGCTCAGCTGACCACGCGGCGCGGCTGCCCGGCGAAGAAGGCCTGGGCGTTTTCGCTCAGCTGGCCGACGATGCGCTGGCGCGACTCCACCGCGCCCCAGGCACTGTGCGGGGTGATGACCAGACGCGGAATGCCGGGTTCAAGCAGCGGGTTGCCATTGACCGGCGGCTCTACGCTGAGCACGTCGGTGGCGGCGCCACCCAGGTGGCCGCTGCGCAGGGCGTCGGCCAGCGCCTGCTCGTCGATCAGGCCGCCGCGAGCCGTGTTGACCACCAGTGCGCCGGGCTTGAGCAGCGCCAGTTCGCGCGCACCGAGCATGTGCCGGGTGTGCTCGTTCAGCGGGCAATGCAGGGTCAGGGCATCGACTTGCGGCAGCAATTTGTCCAGCGGCAGCCGGTCGGGGCGTTCCGGGCGGCCGGGGATCTGCCCGCTCAGCACGCGCATGCCAAAGGCTTCGGCCAGCCGCGCCACCGCGCCGCCCAGCTCGCCGTGGCCGAGCAGGCCCAAGGTCTTGCCTTCGAGCTCGACGATAGGGAAGTCCAGCAGGCAGAACTGGCTGGCCTTGGCCCACTGGCCGTCGGCTACCGCCTGGTTGTAGTCGCACAGGCGGGTGGCCAGGGCCAGCAGCAGGGCCAGGGTGTGCTGGGCCACCGACGGTGTGCCGTAGCCTTGGCAGTTGCACACGGTGACACCCTGGGCGCGGGCTGCCGCCAGGTCGACATTGTTGGTGCCGGTGGCGGCAACCAGGATCAGCTTCAACTGCGGGTTGGCGGCCAGTGTCGCAGCGTCGAGCATGACCTTGTTGCTGATCACTGCCACCGCGCCCTGCAGCCGCTCGGCCACCTGCTCCGGGCGGGTGGCGGCGTAGAGCTCGAATTCGTCGAAGTGCTGTTTCAGTGGCGAGAGGTCGAGATCGCCCAGGTCCAGGGACTGGTGATCGAGAAACACGGCGCGACGCGGGCTGGGCATGGGGCTCTCCGTTGCAGGGCAGGGGTGTCGGTGTGCTGGCCCGCGAAAGGGGCTGCAGATCCTGAAGCTGTCGGCGCAGTGTCTAGCCCGCGGTGACCGCCCGTCAACGTCTCCACTCATACCTTTGGCGCGCAAATCATTCCTTCGGCTGATTTGGCCGTCACATTGGCGGACTACAGTAATTGCCAGAGTTGTCCGGCCCGCCTTTTCCGAAAAGGGATACCCATGTTGCAGACCCGCATCATCAAGCCCGCCGAGGGCGCCTACGCCTACCCGCTGCTGATCAAACGCCTGCTGATGTCCGGCAGCCGCTATGAAAAGACCCGCGAGATCGTCTACCGCGACCGGTTGCGCCTGACTTATCCACAGCTCAACGAACGCATCGCGCGCCTGGCCAACGTGCTCACCGAAGCCGGCGTGAAGGCGGGTGACACCGTGGCCGTGATGGACTGGGACAGTCACCGCTACCTGGAATGCATGTTCGCCATCCCGATGATCGGTGCGGTGGTGCACACCATCAACGTGCGCCTGTCGCCCGAGCAGATCCTCTACACCATGAACCACGCCGAGGACCGCGTGGTGCTGGTCAACAGCGATTTCGTCGGCCTGTACCAGGCCATTGCCGGGCAGTTGACCACGGTCGACAAGACCTTGCTGCTGACCGATGGCGCGGACAAGACCGCCGAGTTGCCTGGCCTGGTTGGCGAGTATGAGCAGCTGCTGGCCGCCGCCAGCCCGCGCTACGACTTCCCCGATTTCGACGAAAACTCGGTGGCCACGACCTTCTACACCACGGGTACCACCGGCAACCCCAAGGGTGTCTACTTCACCCACCGGCAACTGGTGCTGCATACCTTGGCCGAAGCTTCGGTGACCGGCAGCATCGACAGCGTGCGCCTGCTGGGCAGCAACGACGTGTACATGCCGATCACCCCGATGTTCCACGTGCATGCCTGGGGCATCCCTTACGCCGCGACCATGCTTGGCATGAAGCAGGTGTACCCCGGGCGCTACGAGCCGGAGATGCTGGTCAGGCTGTGGCGCGAGGAGAAAGTCACGTTCTCCCATTGCGTGCCGACCATCCTGCAGATGCTGCTCAACTGCCCGACCGCGCAGGGGCAGGACTTTGCCGGCTGGAAAATCATCATTGGCGGCAGCGCGCTCAACCGTTCGCTGTATCAGGCCGCCCTGGCACGCGGCATCCAGCTGACCGCGGCGTATGGCATGTCGGAAACCTGCCCGCTGATCTCCGCCGCGCACCTGAACGACGAGCTGCAGGCCGGCAGCGAGGATGAGCGTGTCACCTACCGCATCAAGGCTGGCGTGCCGGTACCGCTGGTCGAGGCGGCGATCGTCGATGGCGAGGGCAACTTCCTGCCCGCCGATGGCGAAACCCAGGGCGAGCTGGTGCTGCGTGCGCCGTGGCTGACCCAGGGCTATTTCAAGGAGCCGGAGAAGAGCGAGGAGCTGTGGCAGGGGGGCTGGCTGCACACCGGTGACGTCGCCACGCTGGACGGCATGGGTTACATCGACATCCGCGACCGCATCAAGGATGTGATCAAGACCGGCGGCGAGTGGATATCTTCACTCGACCTCGAAGACCTGGTCAGCCGCCACCCGGCAGTGCGCGAAGTGGCGGTGGTCGGGGTGGCCGACCCGCAGTGGGGCGAGCGGCCGTTTGCCCTGCTGGTGGTGCGCGAGGGCCAGGCCATCGACGCCAGGACGCTCAAGGAGCACCTCAAGCCGTTCGTCGAGCAAGGGCATATCAACAAATGGGCGATTCCCAGCCAGATCGCCGTTGTTACTGAAATTCCCAAGACCAGTGTCGGCAAGCTCGACAAGAAACGTATCCGCCAGGACATCGTCCAGTGGCAGGCCAGCAACAGCGCGTTCCTTTCCACGCTGTAACCGCCCAGCGGGTCGCGCTGCCCAGCGCGCGGCCCGCATCCTAGAGCGGTCAACGTCTTGCCAAATGGCGGAAATACGCCATCCTTTAGCACTGCCAGCCCGCTACCGGTACCAGATTGCAGCGGGTTGGCAGCACGGAGCGCAAATCACACTTTAGAGGGATCAAGCGCCTGTGCCTTGCTGGCTATAGTCGGGGCCAGGGGATTTTCAGGAATGGGGGTTGGCGGCATGCGCAAGCCATGTCGTCGCGGGCGCAAGCCTGCATCCGGTCGTTCGGGCCGTTCTTGAAAGGACTCACTGCCATAACAAAAAAAGTACATGGAGTAGCGTCGATGAAATCTGCAAACCTGTTCTGGCGCCGGGCCAAGTTGCCCCTGGCCGTCAGCCTTGCTTCCACGCTCGCAAGTCCTGCTTTCGCTGTCAGCTTCAACATTGGTGAAATCGAAGGCCAGTTCGACTCGTCGCTCTCCATCGGCGCCAGCTGGTCGACAGCCAATCCCAACAAGAACCTGATCGGGGTGAACAACGGCGGCAAGGGCCTGTCGCAGACATCGGACGATGGCCACCTGAACTTCAAGAAGGGCGAGACCTTCTCCAAGATCTTCAAGGGCATCCATGACCTGGAACTCAAGTACGGCGACACCGGCGTATTCGTGCGTGGCAAGTACTGGTACGACTTCGAGCTGAAGGACGAAGGCCGCGAGTTCAAGGACATCAGCGACTCCAACCGCAAGGAAGGCGCCAAGTCGTCCGGCGCCGAGCTGCTCGACGCCTTCGTCTACCACAACTACTCGATCGGCGACCAGCCGGGTTCGGTACGCCTGGGCAAGCAGGTAGTCAGCTGGGGTGAAAGTACCTTCATCGGTGGCGGCATCAACTCGATCAACCCGATCGACGTGTCGGCGTTCCGCCGCCCGGGGGCCGAGATCAAGGAAGGCCTGATCCCGGTCAACATGTTCTACATCTCGCAGAGCCTGACCGACAACCTGTCGGCCGAGGCCTTCTACCAGATCGAATGGGACCAGACGGTCGTCGACAACTGCGGCACCTTCTTCTCCCAGCCGGACATCATTGCCGATGGCTGTACCGACAACCTGCGCGTGCTCAACAGCAGCCGCACGGTGCCGGGCGCGGCGCAGCAGTTCCTGGCCAGCCGGGGCGTGAACATCAACGAAGAGGGGGTGATGGTACGCCGTGGCGCTGACCGTGATGCCCGCGACAGTGGCCAGTTCGGCGTAGCGATGCGTTACATGTTCGAGCCGCTGGACACTGAATTCGGCGCTTATTTCATGAATTACCACAGCCGTGCGCCAATCTTCAGCGCCACAGGTGCACCGCCTTCGGTGTTTGCCGGGTTGAGCGCCTTGCCTGCACAACTGCGTGCGCTGGCACCGCTGATCGTGGCCGGCAATTCCGAGTACTTCGTCGAGTATCCCGAAGATATTCGCCTTTATGGCTTGAGCTTCTCCACCACCCTGCCCACCGGGACCGCCTGGAGCGGCGAACTCAGCTATCGCCCCAACGCACCCGTGCAGCTCAATACCACGGATATCCTGTTCGCCGGGGTCCGCCCGATTGGCGGCGCCTTGAGCAATGCATCGTTGCTGAGCGGTACGCCAGGGCAGGACCTGCACGGCTACCGGCGCAAGGAAATCACCCAGTTCCAGACCACCCTGACGCACTTCTTCGACCAGGTGATGGGTGCCAGCCGCATGACGGTGGTCGGTGAGGTGGGTGTCACTCACGTCGGCGGCCTGGAGAGCGCACACGATACCCGCTACGGTCGTGACCCTGTCTACGGCCCCGGCCCGCTGCCATCCACCGGTGGGGCCAATACTTGCCAGGCGCTCAATGCCAGCACCATCGCGGGCGCAGGCGCTGGAGCCTCTACCGCCAACCTGTCGCGCAACTGCGAGAACGATGGCTTTACCACCAGTACTTCCTGGGGTTACCGCGCTCGGGTCATCTGGGACTACAACGACGTTTTCGCCGGGGTCAACCTGAAACCCAGCGTGGCCTGGTCGCATGACGTTTCCGGCTACTCGCCGGGCCCAGGCGCCAACTTCGAGGAAGGCCGCAAGGCGGTCAGCCTGGGCCTCGACGCCGAGTACCAGAACACCTACACGGCAAGCCTGTCGTACACCAACTTCTTCGATGGCGAGTACACCACCGTGGATGACCGTGACTTCGTCGCGCTCAGCTTCGGCGTGAACTTCTAAGCACACAGATCCAGGACGACACGACATGAACAAGACCAGAAGTCTGCTGCAGGCCGGTGTACTGGGCCTGTCCCTGCTGGC
>Ga0268257_1002685_pt1 | contig 12273 bp, 9 predicted proteins | sample AgamicAtPrz_FD_200249 | JGI IMG/M metagenome (GOLD analysis project Ga0268257, IMG submission 200249) | Agave microbial communities from Guanajuato, Mexico - At.P.rz (v2) (version 3) | ecosystem: Host-associated > Plants > Phyllosphere > Phylloplane/Leaf | place: Guanajuato, Mexico | collected...
CGCGCGAGATGTCCGGCGGCCAGCAGCAGCGTATCGGCGTGATCCGCGCCCTGGCGGCGGATCCTCCGGTACTGCTGATGGATGAACCCTTCGGCGCGGTGGACCCGATCAACCGCGAGGTGATCCAGAACCAGTTCCTGGAGATGCAGCGCAAGCTGAAGAAAACCGTGATGCTGGTCAGCCACGATATCGATGAAGCCCTGAAGCTGGGCGACCGTATCGCCGTTTTCCGTCAGGGGAAAATTGTCCAGTGCGCCAGCCCGGACGAGCTGCTGGCGAAGCCGGCGAACGAGTTTGTCGGCTCGTTTGTCGGTCAGGACCGCACCCTGAAGCGCCTGCTGCTGGTGTCGGCGGGCGACGTCACCGACCAGCAGCCTACTATCACGGTACGTGGCTCTACCCCGCTTCCTGAGGCCTTTGCCACCATGGATGATCACGATATCCGCGCCATCACCGTAGTGGACGAGCACGGTAAACCGCTGGGCTTTGTGAAACGCCGGGAAGCGCGCAACGCCAGCGGCACCTGCGGCGACATCCTGCATCCGTTCCGCATGACCGGCAAAGCGGAAGATAACCTGCGCGTGGTGCTCTCTCGCCTGTATGAAAGCAACACCAGCTGGATGCCGATTGTGGATGAAGAGGGTCGCTATAACGGTGAGATTTCGCAGGACTATATTGCGGAATACCTCAGCTCAGGGCGTACGCGCCGGGCGCTGAATATTCACAGTGAGAGCTGAGAATTATATTTTAATACAGACCAGAAAAGCCCCTTTCGGGGCTTATGTTGGCCTCACCAGCGAATTTCAGAAGTGAGAATAAAAGCGACATCTTTCACCATATCGTCAAGATCGTAATTTGCTGTCATTCGTATAACCCCACGTTACGATTCAATTCGTGAATTTTAACCGTGGCAGCTTCTATATGGCTTTACGTTGCACTATGTATTTTTAATGCTGGCTTTATTGCATGTGAGCACAAAAAAGCCCCTTCCGGGGCTTCTGATAAGCATTACCAGCGAAGCTCTGACGTTGGCATGAAGGTTACAGACCTCACCCTATCCGCTACGTCATAGTTAATCTGCATGCTCGTAGGATTTACGTACCCTTTTGCCTCATAAAGATCCGTCCATCCAAAAGAACGTTTCATAATCACTTTAGGGGGAGTGCTTCTTAATGGCTCACCTATATTTTTATGTACCCATTTCCGGTTCATCTTTTTAGTTAAAGGCTTAGGCAAAGCGTTTGGAAACACCCAATCGGCGTTGCCATCTTCCTGAATGGTTAAAGTAAGTGCCTTTAGAATCCTCCCTTCTCGCCAAAAAGATAAAAACACGCCTTCTTTGGCCATATCCAAACTTAAAACAGGAGACCCGGACGCACCTTTTGGAGGCGACTTGTACAAGATTAATTCAGAACCAATCAGTTCTTTGTAGCTTTTCCCTAAATTCTCAATCAGCGCATTAACGTTTATAGTCATTTGTATAATCCCTGCTCACTGTTAAGTCTGTGCATTTTCGCCCTCGCCACCTCAATCTGGCTTTCTGTTGCACCATGTGCTTTTAGCGCTGGTTTGATAGCATCCAAATTGCGATCAAGTGCCGCGCGCAGATTTCTTGAATCAAGTTCGATTTGTGCCAGAGTATTACGGCCCCCATACGTTTCACTTATTTTTTGATGCACTTCTTTGGGAATCACTATTGCTGCAACATCATCAGCTAATTTGCAGATATCTCTTGGATCAACATCAGGATAGAGCGCCGTTAAATATGCTTCAACTGCCGCCCTTGACGGCATGTGATCCGCCTCGTAAATTCCCTGCCGCGAACGGCGTTTAAAGTCACTGTATAGCTCGACTTCCAGAAACTCCACCGGCGGTTTGCTCAGGTAGATATAAATCGGCGGCAGGTCAGGGAACGGCAGGATCAGAATGTAATCCGCGAAACTCTTTTCTCCCTGTGCCGGGCTAGTGGTCGCCGTTATGCCAGTGTTAACGGGCAGCGGGTCAACAACGACCGGGTTCGGCAGCACTGGCCGCGCCTGGTTGCCGGTATTCCACGGCTTTTTATCGTCTGTCCGGTCAGGCGTCCACACGATGGTGATGCGCGGTTCTTCTTCCGTAGTGAAGGTATACGCCTGCACCCTGCTGTCGTACTCCATTTTTCTGACGCGCACACTGTCCCGGCCAGGCGGCGTGTGCCAGCCATGCGGCACCGGGTTCCCCCTGCTGTCGTTCTCCCACGTATAGCGAACACGGCTTGGGGCTTCACGCATCTGCGCGAGGCGCATACGGTCGATAAAATCCTGTTCGCCGTCGTTCAGCCTGCCGGGCATCATTCCCACCAGGAGCCCGGCCACAGGAGCCCCCGCTCCCGCGGTGGCTATCTCACCCAGCCCGACGGCACCACGCACTGCCCATGTGCCGTAGGTCAGCGCCCTGCCGCTTATGAGTTCCAGCACGCTTGCGCCTGCGGTGGCCGTCTGCACCCGCGCAGCAGCTGCAGCAGCTGCAACGGCCGCCTGATATTCCATCTCCTCATGGTTGCCGTTCCACCAGCGATAAAGGGCGCTGCGATTTTTCGGTCTGGGGATATCCTCTGGCTTTTTCTTTCTGGCGGTCTGTGCGTGCTGCGGGGTGTCTGAATCGGTTGCCGGGTCGCTGGTCGGCATGGCCAGGAAAAATGCCATATCGGCAAAATTAGTGTGGGGTTCGCGCTGGTCACCGGCATCATTGCAGCCATCCCCCCGCAGGCAGGATTTTGCAAATACACGGTTGCGCTCCCTTTCCTCCTCTCTGCGGTTTTCTTCAGCCTGCTTTTCTGCTGCCAGCCTGGCGGCGTGTTCTTCCCTGGCAACATCAACCGGGTCTCGGCCACGTCCCAGCCACTGACCTGCGGGAGCAATTACCCGATTTGAACCTGGTGGGCAATCACAATGTACTTTTGAACCGTGAACGGCGACCGGTACGCCGTGAAATGTCACCCGTTCCTCACCTGATACAATCACGCCATTCCTGCCACATTTAGGACAGGGAGTGGTTTTATCACCTACCCTGAGAATTCTGCGTCCAAATTCGGTGCTGTCCGTAATAGACGCAATACACCTGGCACCGGTGGTCGTTTTATCATTCTCAAGCGCCTGTCCCCGGCCAAAATTATCGGTACGGTAACCCACGCGTTACGCTCCGGTAATTAGTGAATTGATTACTCATAAAGAATTCCCTTTTCCTTTTCGTTAATAAAAAAAGCAATTTTACTATGAATACGAGTTAATCAGATTTATTCAGCACTTTTGGTTAATATTTAACAGTTAAATAAATCATCAACATAAATAAATAATTTAAATATTTAGAAACCATATAAAAGCTCATTTGCATACTGGTTGAGTTCCCGCCACACTATTGCATCGACCCCGTTTACTCGCGACCCATGCAACGTCTTCATACTTACCCCGATATCCGCGCGATGTTTCGCCGGCTTCTGATTGCCACCGTCACGGGCGTACTGGCCGCGCTGGCCGTTGCCGTATTTCGCCACAGCATGTATATGCTGGAGTGGCTGTTTCTCAGTAACGACAGCGGCAGTCTGGTGAATGCCGCGGCGGCGTTGTCCCCCTGGCGTCGCATGCTCACGCCAGCTCTTGGCGGCCTGGCAGCCGGATTGTTGCTGTGGGGATGGCAGCGGCTGACGGCGCAACGCCCGCATGCGCCAACGGATTATATGGAAGCGCTGGAAACGGGTGACGGGCAGTTCGATTACGGTGCCAGCCTGGTCAAATCTCTCGCGTCTCTGCTGGTGGTTTCCAGCGGAAGCGCCATCGGGCGTGAAGGGGCGATGATCCTGCTCGCTGCCCTCGCCGCCTCCTTTTTTGCGCAGCGCTTTACACCAAAGTCCGAATGGAAATTATGGATTGCCTGCGGGGCGGCGGCCGGGATGGCCAGCGCCTACCATGCACCGTTAGCCGGAAGCCTGTTTATTGCCGAAATTCTGTTTGGCACGCTGATGCTGGCCTCGCTCGGCCCGGTGGTGATTGCGGCCGTGGTGGCGCTGCTGACGACGCGTCTGTTAAGTCCGGGTGCCACCACGCTGTATGATGTGCATCTCAGCGAAACGCTCACTGTGGGTGATTATGGGTTGATGGTCGGAATCGGTCTGCTGGCGGGCATCTGCGGTCCGCTTCTGATGTGGCTGATGACGGTTAGCCATGCGCTGTTTCTGCGTCTCAAACTCTCACCGCCCTGGCAACTGGCGCTCGGGGGGCTGATCGTCGGGCTGCTGTCGCTTCTGACGCCTAAAGTGTGGGGCAACGGCTATAGCGTGGTGCAGGCCTTTCTGCTCTCACCGCCGCTGCTGTCCGTTATTGCGGGCGTGTTTATCTGTAAACTGCTGGCGGTCCTGGCAAGCAGCGGTTCGGGCGCGCCAGGCGGGGTCTTCACGCCAACCCTGTTTGTCGGGCTGGCGACAGGAATGCTGTTTGCGCAGCTTTTTGCGCTGTGGCTGCCGGGTTCTGAAACGGCGATTTTGCTGGGACTGGCGGGGATGGCGACGTTGCTCGCTGCCACGACGCATGCGCCTATTATGTCGGCGCTGATGGTGTGTGAAATGACCGGGCAGTATTTTCTGCTACCCGGTCTGCTGATTGCCTGCGTTGTTGCGTCCGTGCTCTCGCGAACGTTACGCCACGACTCGATCTACGGCCAGCACACTGCCGAGAGCAGAGAGATCGATGTACTGCGCTAGTTCGCGCTGCTCGGCGCGCGGCAGATAAGGCAGTTCGCCCACCAGCGGGCCGGGCAGTTTTTTGCTCAGCACGTCGATGATTTCTGCATAGTGCGCAAGGCCCGGATTGATGCGGTTTGCCACCCAGCCCACTAACGGCAGGCCGTCATTGGCGATCGCCTGCGCCGTGAGCAGCGCGTGGTTGATACACCCTTCCTGAATGCCCACCACCATCACCACCGGCAGTTGTTCCTGCACCACCCACTCGGAAAGCGGACGCAAATCGTTCATCAGGCTGCGCCAGCCGCCCGTGCCTTCAACCACAACGTGATCAACCTTCTCGCTCAGGTTCGCCAGCCCATCCGACAGCAGGGTGTAATTGATCAGCCCGCTGTGCGCCACGCTGCTCTCCTCTTCGCTCAGGGCAATAGGATTGACCGCGTCATAAGGCAGCTCCAGGGATGAGACGCTTTGTAAAACCAGGGCATCTTTATTGCGCAGCCCCTCTGGCGTCTCTTTACTGCCTTTTGCGACCGGTTTGTACCCTGCAACACGTTTACCGCTTGCTGCCAGCGCCTGCAGCAACGCGCGCGATACAACAGTCTTGCCGACAGAGGTATCTGTACCAGTAACAAAGAAACGCTTAAGCATGACTCATTCCACCTCTTGGGTATGCTTCGAAAATATAAACCAGGTAAATAATTCAGTGGGGGAAGTCTACGGGAAGCGTGCGCTACCCGGCTTGAGATAGCGCAATTTTTCTTACATCTGTGGAAAAGAGTTAGCCCTGCAGCAGGCGGATCAGTAAGGAACCGTTATACATCGCATCTTTGACCAGCGCGGCGCCGGCCATGGTGCCCTGGTTCGAAAACTGCGTGCTTTCCACCACAATGTTTTTGCTGTAGGCGGGCAGCGCCTGCTGATTAATGCAGGCCGAGATCGCCGGAAAGAGGATATCCGCCGCCTGGCTGAGCGGCGAGCCAATCAGGATTTTTTGCGGGTTAAACAGATTCACCATAATGGCGAGAATGCGCCCGACGTTATTCCCTACGCCGGTAATGATGTCCTTAGCCAGCAGATCGCCCTGCCGCGCCGCAGCGCACAGGGAATCCACCGTCAGGGGTTGCCCGTGCAGCGAGGAGCTCATGGACTGGCTGAGCCTCACCTGCGCCAGCTCCAGCACGCTTTCCACACTGGCAATGGTCTCCAGACAGCCGTGGTTGCCACAGTAGCAGCGTTTCCCGTAGGGATCGACCTGCGTGTGGCCGATCTCCACCAGGCTACTGCTGCCCGCATGCAGCAGGCGTCCGTCGGTGATGACGCCCGCCCCGACGTTATGGTCGATCACCACCTGAATGACATCCCGCGCCCCGCGTGACGCGCCAAACAGCGCCTCCGCCATGGTCCAGGCGCTGATGTCATGCTGAATGTAGACCGGCACGCCGGTATGGTTTTCCAGGACATCACCCAGCGGCATCTCTTTGACGTCTTCATAAAACGGCATGCGGTGCACAATGCCATTTTCGGTATCAATAATACCCGGCATGGTGATGGCAATGGCCGTTAAGCGTTCAAGCTTCTGCTGGTGACGAATAAAGAAGTGATCGATATGCGTGACAATCGCGTCGAGAAGCGGTTGTTCGGCGTTAAGCGGCAACTCCAGGCGGTCTTCCACCACCAGCTTGCTGCTGAGATCGCGCAGCGCAAGAAAGATCTCACCCCGGCTGATGCGCAGCGACAGGTAATGCCACGCTTCCGTCTCCACCACCAGACCGACCGCCGGACGACCCCGGCTACCCGGCTCCTGAATCTCCGTCTCCTGAACCAGGTGGGCTTCCAGCATTTCGCGAACAATCTTGGTAATACTGGCGGGAGCCAGTTGGGCCAGGCGCGACAAATCGATACGCGAAACCGGACCAAGCTGATCAATCAGGCGATACACGGCGCCAGCGTTGGTCTGCTTAATCTGATCGATATGCCCTGGCTGACTATCAGCAACCACCTCGTACTCCCTTATTTTCGAGCTTCGAAATAAACTTTGGGCTATGGTGAAGCACTTGCATGGCCGTCGTCAAATATTTACTTAGCCATGTGATTTACTGCACATTTTTGCCCATTTTTCCCTATAAATAGCGCCCGGCAGAGGCGGTGATCAGCTGCTTTTTAAAACGCTGTGCCGCGTGGCTCTGCTCATGATGCCGGGACCACACCAGCCACATCTCCGATACCGCGTCGTCTTCGGCAAGCGGCACCCAGCGCATTTCACGCAATTGTACCCGTTTAAAGGAGGCCGGGAGAATAGAGACCCCCAGCCCGGCGGCGACCAGACCAATGATCGTCATCGCCTCTCCCACTTCCTGGGTAATCACCGGGGCGAGATCGTAGCGACGCATCAGGCCAAGAATATCGTCATACAGACCGGTCCCCACCTGCGGGTCGAAAAAGACAAACGGCTCTTTCGCCAGCTCTGCCAGCGTGACGGCAGGCTGTAAGGCTAAAGGGTGATCGTGCGGGATCATCGCCATCAGCGGCTCGCGCAGGATCACCTGCCACGCCAGCGACTCCGGCAGTTGGGTGTTGCGCATTAGCCCTAAATCCAGCGCCCCTTCATTCAGCGGAGCAATTTGTTCCCGGGTATTAATTTCGCGCGTCTGAATATGCACGTCCGGGAAGTCACGGCGAAACGACGACAGGGTTTGCGAGACGGCGCTGATAAACGGGGCAGACGAGGTAAACCCGATGCGCAATTCACCGGTCTCCCCCAGATAGAGCCGCTCTGCGCGGGCGGCGGCGTCGTCAACCATGCTCAGAATTTGCCGGCTGTCAGCCAGAAACTGCCTGCCTGCCGCCGTCAGGCTCACGCTACGGTTGGTGCGGGCGAGAAGACGCGCGCCAATCTGCTGCTCCAGGATCTGAATTTGCTGGCTGAGCGGCGGCTGAGAGATGTTCAGGCGCGCGGCGGCGCGGCCAAAATGGAGTTCTTCTGCCACCGCGACAAAGTAGCGTAAATGACGCAGTTCGATATTCATATTTTATAAGTATCATTTGAGATTATTAATATATTAGACAGAATATTTACATTTTCCTACCCTGAAGAGGTGGTCATACCCGTCACCAGAAACCACGGGGATGTTTAAGCAAGGAACATGTGTGAGTCGTACATCTACCGTTGATATCGAACCGGCACGCGATATCGATGATTTACCCGCAGCCTCTCAGCCGGCGCAGTTTATTAAACGTGGTACCTCCCAATTTATGCGCGTCACGCTGGCGCTGTTCTCAGCCGGTCTGGCAACCTTTGCCCTGCTCTACTGCGTTCAGCCTATCCTTCCCGTACTGTCACATGAGTTTGGCGTCTCACCGGCCAGCAGCAGTATTTCACTCTCTATTTCAACCGGGATGCTGGCTGTCGGCCTGCTCTTTACCGGCCCCCTCTCCGATGCCATTGGGCGTAAACAGGTGATGGTGACCGCGCTGATGCTGGCGTCGGTTTGTACGCTGCTCTCCACCATGATGACCAGCTGGCACGGGATCCTGATGATGCGCGCGCTCATCGGGTTATCCCTGAGCGGCGTGGCGGCGGTCGGGATGACCTATCTCAGCGAAGAGATCCACCCGAGCTTTGTCGCGTTCTCCATGGGGCTGTACATCAGCGGGAACTCCATCGGCGGCATGAGCGGACGCCTGCTGAGCGGCGTGTTTACGGATTTCTTTAACTGGCGCATCGCGCTGGCGGTGATTGGCTGCTTTGCGCTGGCCTCTGCGCTGATGTTCTGGAAAATTCTGCCGGAATCACGTCATTTCCGCCCCACCTCCCTGCGTCCCAAAACGCTGTTTATCAACTTCCGCCTGCACTGGCGGGATAAAGGGCTGCCGCGACTGTTCCTGACCGGCTTCCTGCTGATGGGGTCATTCGTCACGCTGTTTAACTATATTGGCTATCGGCTGATGCTCTCACCGTGGCATCTGAGCCAGGCGGTAGTCGGCCTGCTCTCCGTGGCGTATCTGACCGGGACCTGGAGTTCGCCAAAAGCCGGGGCGATGACCGCCCGCTATGGCCGTGGGCCGGTGATGCTGGTCTCAACCGCCGTGATGTTGCTCGGCCTGTTGCTGACGCTCTTCTCGTCTCTGTGGCTGATTTTCACCGGTATGCTGCTCTTCTCTGCCGGTTTCTTCGCCGCGCATTCCGTTGCCAGCAGCTGGATTGGCCCGCGCGCCCGTCGTGCCAAAGGCCAGGCATCCTCTTTGTATCTGTTTAGCTACTATCTTGGCTCCAGCTTCGCCGGGACACTGGGCGGCGTGTTCTGGCACAACTACGGCTGGAACGGCGTGGGCGGGTTTATCGCGCTGATGCTGTGTGGGGCGCTGCTGGTAGGAGCCAGTCTTCATAAACGTCTGAGATAACAAGCCTGCGGGCTGATGTCCGGTAAGACGAGCGATCCAGATAAACGGCACCAGCGTACTGGTGCCGTTTTTACATTCAGGAATCCCAGGCCTGCTCTATCTTAGCGGCTTCAAACTGCGGAGGCGGTTTGCGGAAACGGCGCGTCAGCCATGTCAGGTAAAGGACCCCCAGTGCCGCCCAGATGAGGCCAAGCGTCAGGGACGTCGCTTCGAGGTTTATCCACAGCACGCCGACCGTGACGGCACCAATGAGTGGCAGCAGGAGATAGTGGAACCGATCTTTCCACGTTTTGTTCAGCCCCTTACGCCGCCAGAAATGGTTGTACACCGAGAGATTAACAAACGTAAACGCCACCAGCGCGCCAAAGTTGATCAGCGCCGTCGCGGTCACGAGGTCAAAGTACAGGGCCGACAGCGCCACTATCCCTACCATAATGACGTTCAGGGCCGGAGTACGCCATTTCGGATGCACGTAGCCAAACACCCGCTCCGGAAAGACGTTGTCACGCCCCATCACATACAATAAGCGTGAGACGCTGGCATGTGAGGCCAGGCCTGAAGCGAGCGTATTCACAAACGTGGTACACAGAAACACCGACTGGAAGAGCTTGCCGCCCACGTACAGCGCAATTTCCGGCAGTGCGGCGTCCGGGTTCTTGAAGCGCGCGATCGTCGGGAAGAAGAGCTGCATGAAAAACGAGGCAACAATGAATATCAGCCCGCCATACAGTGCGGTCAGGAAAATGGCTTTGGGAATCACCCGCGCAGCGTTTGGCGTCTCTTCCGACAGTGTGGTGACCGCGTCAAAGCCGAGGAAAGAGAAGCAGACGATAGTCGCGCCGGTAATAATCGGGATCAGATGTGCGTTCTCGCTGATAAACGGCTGCAGCGACCAGACGGTGCCAACGCCCTCCCCCTTGTGCAAACCATGTACCACGAGTATGACAAACACCACCATGATGGCGATCTGCACCAGCACAAACAGGGTGTTGAAGTTGGCGACCAAATTGACGCTCTTCAGGTTCGCCAGCGTCAGGATGGTCACAAACCCCACTACCCAGACCCACGGCGGGACTTCCGGGAACAACGCGGAAAGGTAGATCTTCGCCAGCAGCACGTTGATCATCGGCAGGAAGAGATAGTCCAGCAGCGATGACCAGCCGACCATAAACCCCAGATGGGGTCCGATCGATTTCTGCGTGTAGGTGTACGCAGAGCCCGCTTCCGGGAACTGTCGTACCAGTTTGCCGTAGCTGATGGCGGTAAACATGACACCCGCCAGCGCCAGGAGATACGAGGCGGGCACGTGGCCATTGCTGATACCGGACACAATGCCGAAGGTATCAAACACGGTCATGGGGGTGAGGTAAGCCAGCCCCATCATCACCACCTGCCAGAGCTTGAGGGAACTGCGCAGCCGGGTTCTTCCGGCCATGCCCGGCGAATCAAGAGACGTGTTAGTCGCCATAAACCATCCCCCCCATGCTTACCGTGGTTTGCAATCGCGTTGACCTTAACGCAAACCTGCTTAGCAAAGGGGGAAGTTGTAAAGAACATACGCGATCGTACCAGCACAGCGTCTCTCGCTCGCACTCACAGCAGGCGCCTGACTGGCCCCCTTCGCCCTGCGGATAGTTGAACATCTGCATCATTTCCTACCTCGTCACACAGTGTCGTTAAGAAAGTCCCTGTGCCGCCTGCGCTCCATAACGCGACTCCCGGGAGATAGCTGGCATGCCAGCGAACAGTTCGGCCAGGCTCCGCGCAGGCCGTTGGGTGATACGTATGCGATGAAACAAAGCGGCCCCTTACCGGGGCACGTTATCAGGCGTTTTTCAGCATCCACTCAATTTCAGTTTCGGTAATCAGGCGTTCGAACTGCAGTAATTCATCATTTTTGCAGGCGTGATAGACGTGGCAGAAACGTTCGCCCAGTCGCTCGCGAAGGTGATCGTTTTGCATAAACTCCCACAGCGCATCGCTCTGTCGAATCGGGAACGGCAGTCCGTCCTGCTCCAGACCATTGCCTTCCACTTCTTCCTGCAGGGGTAAATCGTTATCCAGCCCATGTAAAATGCCGGCAAAAATCGCCGCCATCACCAGATACGGATTCGCGTCTGCTCCCGCCACCCGGTATTCGACCCGATGGTTATGGCGATCGCCGCAGGGGATACGCAGGGCAACCGTGCGATTATTGTGTCCCCATGACGCCTGGGTCGGCACGTACATTCCCGGCTGGAAACGGCGGTAGGAGTTGACGTTCGGCGCCAGCAGCGCCATGGACGCTGGCATCAGATCGATCATCCCGGCCAGCGCACGTTTCAGCAGCGCGGAATCCTCACCGCTGGCGTCTGCGAACACGTTTTCGCCTCTGTTGTTTTGCATGCTGATGTGGATATGCATTCCACTGCCCGCATGTTCTTCATACGGCTTTGCCATAAACGTGGCGTGCATCTTGTGTTTTTCCGCCATCTGCCTGACGAGACGTTTTAGCGCCAGCGCATCATCGCAGGCATCCAGCACGTTTTCCGTATGGTGCAGGTTGATCTCAAACTGGCCCGGGGAGGCTTCAGCCACTGCCCCGTCGGCGGGGATCAACTGCAACTGCGCCAGTTCGTCAATGTCATTCAGCACGTCAGCAAAGTGGTTGAGATTATCAACCGAGTAGACCTGACTCTGCGTGTTACGCACGTCGGTGCCCGGCGCGCAGGGTGGCTGCAGATAGCCGTCGGCATCGCGTTTACGGTCAAGTAAATAGAACTCCAGCTCTACCGCTACCACGGGGAACAGGCCGCGCTGGCGCAGTTGCTGCCAGAGTCGGTTGAGTACGTTCCGCGGCTCAACGTCAAAGGGAGCGCCATCTTCATCGACCATGGTGAGCTGCACCTGACCAATGTATTCCGGGTCGGCGGCGGACGGTGTCAGGGTGCCCGGCACCGGCACGCAGATACAGTCCGGCTCGCCAAGCTCCTGGCCCAGCCCTGCCTCTTCCACAACGTTACCCAAAATATCCATGGCGAAAACCGATGCCGGGAAATAGCAGCCTTTTTCAAGTTTGCTCAGTCCGGCAACCGGGATGCGTTTGCCGCGAAAACAGCCGTTCAGGTCGGTCAGGAGGACATCAATAAACTGGGTGTCAGGATACTTTTCTAAAT
>Ga0268257_1002686_pt1 | contig 12270 bp, 8 predicted proteins | sample AgamicAtPrz_FD_200249 | JGI IMG/M metagenome (GOLD analysis project Ga0268257, IMG submission 200249) | Agave microbial communities from Guanajuato, Mexico - At.P.rz (v2) (version 3) | ecosystem: Host-associated > Plants > Phyllosphere > Phylloplane/Leaf | place: Guanajuato, Mexico | collected...
ATCGAAACCCGGGTGACCGCCTATGTCTAACCATCACGCCGTCAAGAGCCAGGCCGAGATGGCCGCACTGTTCAGCCAGGACCTGACCACCGGGGTCGGCCGCAGCCTCAAGCACGACAGCGCCGACAAGCACGTGGCGGGCGAGGCGGTGTACATCGACGACCGCCTGGAATTCCCCAACCAGCTGCATGTCTATGCGCGCACCGCGGACCGCGCCCATGCGCGCATCCTGCGCATCGACACCACGCCCTGCTACCAGTTCGAAGGCGTGCGCATCGCCATCACCCACGAGGACATTCCGGGGCTCAAGGACATCGGCCCGGTGGTGGCCGGCGACCCGCTGCTGGCCATCGACAAGGTCGAGTTCTTCGGCCAGCCGGTGCTCGCCGTGGCCGCCCGCGACCTCGACACCGCCCGTCGCGCCGCCATGGCGGCAATCGTCGAGTACGAAGACCTGGAACCGGTGCTCGATGTGGTCGAGGCGCTGCGCAAGAAACACTTCGTGCTCGACAGCCACACCCACAAGCGCGGCGATTCGGACGCGGCCCTGGCCAGCGCCCCGCACCGCATCCAGGGCAGCCTGCATATCGGCGGCCAGGAGCACTTCTACCTGGAAACCCAGATCAGCTCGGTGATGCCCAGCGAAGACGGCGGCATGATCGTCTACTGCTCCACGCAGAACCCCACCGAGGTGCAGAAGCTGGTCGCCGAGGTGCTCGACGTGCCGATGCACAAGATTGTCGTCGACATGCGCCGCATGGGCGGCGGCTTCGGCGGCAAGGAGACCCAGGCCGCCAGCCCCGCCTGCCTGTGCGCGGTGATCGCGCGCCTGACCGGCCAGCCGACCAAGATGCGCCTGCCCCGTGTCGAAGACATGATGATGACCGGCAAGCGCCACCCGTTCTACGTCGAGTACGACGTCGGCTTCGACGACAGCGGCCGCCTGCACGGCATCAATTTCGACCTGGCCGGCAACTGCGGCTACTCGCCCGACCTGTCCGGCTCGATCGTCGACCGCGCCATGTTCCACTCCGACAACGCCTACTACCTGGGCGACGCCACGGTGCACGGCCACCGCTGCAAGACCAACACCGCGTCCAACACCGCCTACCGCGGCTTCGGCGGCCCGCAAGGCATGGTCGCCATCGAGCAGGTGATGGACCATATCGCCCGCCACCTGGCGCTGGACCCGCTGGCGGTGCGCAAGGCCAACTACTACGGCAAGACCGAGCGCAACGTCACCCACTACTACCAGACCGTCGAGCACAACATGCTCGAGGAGATGACCGCCGAGATCGAGGCGAGCAGCGACTACCACGAGCGCCGCGAATCGATCCGCCGCTTCAACGCCAACAGCCCGGTGCTGAAGAAAGGCCTGGCGCTGACCCCGGTGAAGTTCGGCATCTCGTTCACCGCCACCTTCCTCAACCAGGCCGGTGCCTTGATCCACATCTACACCGACGGCAGCATCCACCTCAACCACGGCGGCACCGAGATGGGCCAGGGCCTGAATACCAAGGTGGCCCAGGTGGTGGCCCAGGTGTTCCAGGTCGACTTCAACCGTATCCAGATCACCGCCACCAACACCGACAAGGTACCCAACACTTCGCCGACCGCGGCCTCCAGCGGCGCCGACCTGAACGGCAAGGCGGCGCAGAATGCCGCCGAGATCCTCAAGAAGCGCCTGACCGAGTTCGCTGCCCGGCACTACAACGTCACCGAGGAAGACGTCGAGTTCCGCAACGGCCATGTACGCGTGCGCGACCAGATCGTCAGCTTCGAGCAACTGGTGCAGCAGGCCTACTTCGCCCAGGTGTCGCTGTCGACCACCGGTTTCTACCGCACGCCGAAGATCTTCTACGACCGCTCCCAGGCCCGTGGCCGGCCGTTCTACTACTTCGCCTTCGGCGCGGCGTGCGTGGAGGTGATCGTCGACACCCTGACCGGCGAGTACAAGATGCTGCGCGCCGACATCCTGCATGACGTCGGCGACTCGCTGAACCCGGCCATCGATATCGGCCAGGTCGAGGGCGGCTTCGTCCAGGGCATGGGCTGGCTGACCACCGAGGAGCTGGTGTGGAACGCCAAGGGCAAGCTGATGACCAACGGCCCGGCCAGCTACAAGATTCCGGCGGTCGCCGACATGCCGATCGACATGCGCGTCAAGCTGGTGGAGAACCGCAAGAACCCCGAGGACACGGTGTTCCATTCCAAGGCCGTGGGCGAGCCGCCGTTCATGCTCGGCATCGCCGCCTGGTGCGCGATCAAGGACGCGGTGGCGAGCATCGCCGACTACCGCGTGCAGCCGAACATCGACGCGCCGTCGACGCCTGAGCGGGTGCTGTGGGGGTGCGAGCAGATGCGCAAGGCGGTGGCTGCGCAGCAGCCTGCCGAACAGGAACTGGAACCGGTGACGCACTGACGCCGCGCCACTGTGTAGGAGCGGCCTTGTGCCGCGAAAGGGTCGCGCAGCGGCCCTGGATCTGTGCCGCAATGAAGATTTTGGGGCTGCTACGCAGCCCTTTCGCGGCACAAGGCCGCTCCTACACTGGGGACAGAGGAGGATTGAAGACATGCACCAATGGATCAACGCCCTCGCCGACCATCAAGCCCGCGGCGAACCCTGCGTCCTGGTGACCATCATCGAGGAACGCGGCTCCACGCCGCGCAACGCCGGCTCGAAGATGGTGGTCAGCGCCAGCGCGCTGTACGACACCATCGGCGGCGGCCACCTGGAGTTCAAGGCCCTGCACATCGCCCGGCAAATGCTCGAGGAACACCGCAGCACCCCGCACCTGGAGCGCTTCAGCCTTGGCGCCAGCCTCGGCCAATGCTGCGGCGGCGCCACCGTGCTGCTGTTCGAGCCGATGACCGGCGTGCAGGCCGAGATCGCCGTGTTCGGCGCGGGCCATGTCGGCCGCGCTCTGGTACCCTTGCTCGCCGCGCTGCCCTGCCGGGTGCGCTGGATCGACTCGCGCGAGCAGGAGTTCCCCGATGTCATCCCCAACGGGGTGAGCCGGATCGTCAGCGAAGAGCCGGTCGACGAAGTCGCCGACCTGCCCGCCGGCAGCTACTGCATCGTCATGACCCACAACCACCAGCTGGACCTGGAACTGACTGCCGCGATCCTCAAGCGCAACGATTTCACCTGGTTCGGCCTGATCGGCTCGAAGACCAAGCGGGTCAAGTTCGAGCACCGCCTGCGCGAGCGCGGTTTCGACGACGCACTGATGGCGCGGATGCGCTGCCCGATGGGCCTGGCCGAGGTCAAGGGCAAGCTGCCGATCGAGATCGCCGTGTCCATCGCCGCCGAGATCATTGCCACCTACAACGCCTGCTTCGGCCAGCACGACGCTGCCGCCAACTCAGGCCCCATCGCCCAGTTGCTGCCGTCCTCGCGACGCAGCCAGACCCTTTGACGAGAGCCCCATGAGCGCAACCCGCAAAGCCTACCGAGCCGCCATCCTGCACAGCATCGCCGACCCTGCCGAGGTCGGCCTGGAGGCGTCCTGCGAATACTATGAAGACGGCCTGCTGGTGGTCGACAACGGCCGCATCAGCGCCCTGGGCCATGCCAGCGAGCTGCTGCCGACCCTCGACGCCGACATCCCGGTGCAACACTACCCGGACGCCTTGATCACCCCGGGCTTCATCGACACCCACATCCACTTCCCGCAGACCGGCATGATCGGCTCCTACGGCGAGCAACTGCTGGACTGGCTGAACACCTACACCTTCCCCTGCGAGAAGCAGTTCGCCGACAAGGCCCATGCCGACCAGGTGGCGAAGATCTTCCTTAAGGAACTGCTGCGCAACGGCACCACCACCGCCCTGGTGTTTGGCAGCGTGCACCCGGAGTCGGTCAACGCCCTGTTCGAGGAGGCCGAGCGCCTCGACCTGCGCATGATCGCCGGCAAGGTGATGATGGACCGCAACGCCCCCGACTACCTGACCGACACCGCCGAATCGAGCTACCGCGACAGCAAGGCGTTGATCGAACGCTGGCACGGCAAGGGCCGCCTGCACTACGCGGTCACCCCGCGCTTCGCGCCGACCAGCACGCCGGAGCAGTTGAGCGTGGCCGGTCAGTTGCTCAAGGAGCACCCGGGCGTGTACATGCACACCCACCTGTCGGAGAACCTCAAGGAGATCGACTGGGTCAAGTCGCTATTCCCCGAACAGAAAGGCTACCTGGACGTCTACGACCACTTCGAGCTGCTCGGCGAGCGCTCGGTGTTCGCCCACGGCGTGCACCTGTGCGACGACGAGTGCCAACGCCTGGCCGAGACCGGCTCGGCCATCGCCTTCTGCCCGACCTCCAACCTGTTCCTGGGCAGCGGCCTGTTCAACCTGCCCCAGGCCGAGCGCTTCAAGGTCAATGTGGGCCTGGGCACCGACGTCGGCGCCGGCACCAGCTTCTCGCTGCTCAACACCCTGAACGAGGCGTACAAGGTGATGCAGTTGCAAGGCGCGCGCCTGCACCCTTACAAGTCGCTGTACCTGGCCACCCTCGGCGGCGCCCGCGCCCTGCGCCTGGACGACCGCATCGGCAGCCTGCGCCCGGGCAATGACGCCGACTTCGTGGTGCTCGACTACAAGGCCACGCCGCTGCTGGACTACCGCCTGCAGCAGTCGAAGAACATCGAGGAGACCCTGTTCGTGCTCACCACCCTGGGCGACGACCGTACCGTGCGCGAGACCTACGCCGCCGGGCGCTGCGTGCACCAGCGCTGACAAGATCGCGGGGCTCCGTGGGAGCGGGCTTGCCCCGCTATAAGCGGCTAGGGCTGCTTCGCCAACCCGCGGTACAAAGCCCCGCCAATCGCCGCACCGATCAGCGGTGCCACCCAGAACAGCCATAGCTGCTGCACGGCCCAGCCACCGACGAACAACGCCGGCCCCGTGCTGCGCGCCGGGTTCACCGAGGTATTGGTCACCGGGATCGAGATCAGGTGAATCAAGGTCAGCGCCAGGCCGATGGCAATCGGCGCGAACCCCGCCGGCGCCCGGGCATCCGTGGCGCCCATGATGATCACCAGGAACATCGCGGTCATCACCACTTCACTGGTAAAGCCTGCCGCCAAGCTGTAGCCGCCGGGCGAGTGCTCGCCGTAGCCGTTGGACGCCAACCCATTGGCCAATTCGAAACCGGCCTTGCCGCTGGCGATGAAGTAGATCACCGCCGCGGCGAGGATCGCGCCGATCACCTGGGCGATCACATAGGGCAGCAATTCCTTGGCCGGGAAGCGTCCACCCACCACCAGGCCGAACGACACGGCGGGGTTGAGATGACAACCGGAGATATGACCGATGGCGAAAGCCATGGTCAGGACCGTCAGGCCGAAGGCGAAGGCGACACCGAGGACACCGATGCCGACCGGGGAGCTTGCGGCCAGCACCGCGCTGCCGCACCCGCCAAGGACCAACCAGAACGTGCCGACCAGCTCGGCACCCATGCGCACACCCAGGGACGAACTCATGGAGCATTCCTCAAGTAATTGGACGCAACGACTGCGCAAGCCCAACTGCTCGATGAAGGTTTGCTGAAGAGAAATCTAGCAGAGCTTTGGCCAGTGGCCAGAAACGACCAGGGGCCGCAAAGCGGCCCCTGGTTCATGCAGGCAAACGATCAACCCTTGGCGGTGGCCTTGGGCTTTTTCAGCAGGTGCGAGAACACCGCGTGCAGGTCGTCAGAGGCGCTCTCCTCGTCGAGGTTGAGCTTGCTGTCGATATGGTCCATGTGGTGCATCATCAGGCTCACCGCCTGCCCGGCGTCACGGGCCTCGATGGCATCGATCAGCTGCATGTGCTCGTCGTACGAGCAGTGCGAGCGGTTGCCGCTCTCGTACTGGGCGATGATCAGCGAGGTCTGCGACACCAGGCTGCGCTGGAAGCTCACCAGCGGCGCGTTGCCCGCAGCCTCGGCCAGCTTGAGGTGGAATTCGCCGGACAGGCGGATACCGGCGCCGCGATCACCGCGGGAGAAGCTGTCGCGCTCCTCGCGGACCATCTGGCGCAGTTCATTGAGCTGCTCGACGGTGGCGTGCTGCACGGCCAGTTCGGTGATGGCGCGCTCGACCATGCGCCGCGAGAAGAACACCTGGCGCGCCTCTTCCACCGTCGGGCTGGCCACCACGGCGCCGCGGTTCGGCCGCAGCAGCACCACGCTTTCATGGGCCAGGCGCGACAGCGCGCGGCGGATGATGGTGCGGCTGACGCCGAAGATCTCGCCCAGTGCTTCCTCGCTCAACTTGGTGCCCGGGGCCAGGCGCTGCTCGAGGATCGCCTCGAAGATGTGCGCGTAGACGATGTCGTCCTGGGTACCGCTGCGACCGGCCTTGCCAGTGCGCACAGGTTTTTTCAGAGGTTGCAGCTGTTCGTTCATGGGCGCTCGAGCACAAGGGATCTGCCAGTCGGACCGTGACTGTAATGCCCGTCGACGGGGGGATGGCAAGTCCGGAAATGAAGATGAAGGGCCAAGGTATGGCGCCATTGTACACAGGCTGACCCGTTTCTGCAGGTGGCCTTTTACCTATATAGCCGTTGTACGACCGTTTGTACGCACAAAAGATAAAACATTATTTGCTTTATTTGTACACAAAAGCATAATCCTGCGAGCAACTTCCTGACCCAGAAGTCAACAAAATGGTCGGACGTCTGCCACACCCTCCCTCGCGAAGCCCCCAAGTGCATTGGCTCAGGACCAGGCTTCGAACAACAAGAAAGACTTGAGGAGTACTCGCTGTGGAAAGCCGCAAATCCGAAGCACCTACGCTGGATCTCGCCCCACCGCTCGAATCGGGCTGGCTGGAGCGGATTTTCAAACTCAAGCGACACGGCACGACCGTCAGGACCGAACTGATCGCCGGGGTGACCACCTTCATCACCATGGCCTACATCATCTTCGTCAACCCCAACATCATGGCCGACGCCGGTATCGACCACGGCGCGGCCTTCGTCGCCACCTGCATCGCCGCCGCCCTCGGCTGTCTGCTGATGGGCCTGTACGCCAACTGGCCGGTGGGCCTGGCGCCGGGCATGGGCCTCAACGCCTTCTTCACCTACACCGTGGTCGGCACCATGGGCTACAACTGGGAAACGGCGCTGGGGGCGGTATTCGTCTCGGGCGTGCTGTTCATGTTCCTGACCGTTTCGCGGGTGCGCGAGTGGCTGCTCAACAGCATCCCGGTAAGCCTGCGCCATGCCATGGGGGCCGGCGTCGGATTGTTCCTCGGGCTGATCGGCCTGAAGACCGCCGGCATCATCGTCGACAGCCCGGCAACCCTGGTCAAGCTGGGCTCGCTGCATGAGCCCGGCCCGCTGCTGGCGGCCGTGTGCTTCCTGTCGATCGCCATCCTCAGCTACAAGCGGGTGTTCGGCGCGATCCTGATCAGCATCATCGGCGTCACCCTGGCCGGCTGGGGCCTGGGCCTGGTCAAGTTCGGCGGGGTGATGTCGATGCCGCCGAGCCTGGCGCCGACCTGGATGGCCATGGACGTGGCCGGGGTGTTCAACGTCAGCATGATCAGCGTGGTGCTGGCGTTCCTGTTCGTGCACATGTTCGACACCGCCGGCACGCTGATGGGCGTGGCCCAGCGCGCCAACCTGGTGGCGCCGGACGGACGCATCGAGAACCTGTCGCGGGCGCTGAAGGCCGACAGCACCTCCAGCGTGTTCGGCGCGGTGGTCGGCGTGCCGCCGGTGACCAGCTACGTGGAAAGTGCCGCGGGCGTGGCGGCGGGCGGGCGTACCGGCCTGACCGCCGTGGTGGTGGGCCTGCTGTTCGTTGCCGCGATGTTCTTCGCCCCGCTGGCCGGGATGATCCCGGCCTATGCCACCGCCGGCGCGTTGATCTACGTGGCGATGCTGATGATGGGCAGCATGGCGCATATCGAGTGGGACGAAGCCACCGACAGCATTCCGGCTATCGTCACGGTGATCATGATGCCGCTGACCTTCTCGGTGGCGGACGGCATTGCCCTGGGCTTCATCAGCTATGTGGCACTCAAGGCCGGGACTGGCAAGTACAAGGAGATCTCGGCGAGCCTGTGGGTACTGTGCCTGATCTTCATTGCCAAGTTTGTGTTCCTCTGACCCCACAGCAGCAATCTAGGGCGCCTCGGCGCCCTTTCTTTTTGCCTGCTCATGACGATCCCCTGTATGAGGCCTTGTGCCGCGAAAGGGCTGCAGCCCCACAATCCCTCGACCGCCACCGAACTCCCGCCATCCAACCCGGTCAGTCTTCTAAGCAGGCCATCCACCCCAGCGCGTCTAAGCTCTGTGGATCGCCCCCGCCCCCCGCTTCCAAGGAGGAAGAATCATGCTGCTGTTGTGGTTGCTGGTCCTGGTGCTAGGCGCCGCGTATCTCCTGCATCGACGCCTGGCGCCGTTGCAGATCCTCGCGGCAATCGCCGCCTACACCCTGCTCATGGGCCTGTTCAGCAGCGCACCGGGCTGGCTGCTGACGTTGATCTGGGTGGTCATCGCCATCAAGGCCGCCTTCTTCGTCCTGCCCGAAATGCGCCGCAAGCTGTTCACCGCGCCGATGTTCAGCTGGTTCCAGCGCACCCTGCCGCCGATGTCGCAGACCGAGCGCGAAGCCATCGACGCCGGCACCGTGTGGTGGGACGGCCACCTGTTCAGCGGCCGCCCCGACTGGAATACCCTGCTCGACTATCCCGCGCCCAGGCTCACCGAGGAAGAGCAGGCCTTCATCGACGGCCCCACCGAGCAGCTGTGCGCCATGGTCAGCGACTGGCAGATCGGCCAGGACCTCGACCTGCCGCCGCAAGCCTGGGACTTCATCAAGCAGCACGGCTTCTTCGCCCTGATCATCCCCAAGGAATACGGCGGCAAGGGCTTCTCGGCCTACGCCCACTCCCAGGTGGCGATGAAACTGGCCACCCGCAGCGGCGACCTGGCCTCCACGGTGATGGTGCCCAACTCGCTGGGCCCGGCCGAACTGCTGCTGCACTACGGCACTGATGAGCAACGCAGCCACTACCTGCCACGCCTGGCCCGTGGCGACGATATCCCCTGCTTCGCCCTCACCGGCCCCCTGGCCGGCTCCGACGCCGGGGCCATGCCCGACACCGGCGTCATCTGCAAAGGCCAGTGGCAGGGTGAAGAAGTCATCGGCCTGCGCCTGAACTGGGAAAAGCGCTATATCACCCTTGGCCCCGTCGCCACCCTGCTGGGCCTGGCCTTCAAGGCCTACGACCCCGACCACCTGCTGGGCGAGCAGACCGAGCTGGGCATCAGCCTGGCGCTGATCCCCACCGACCTCGACGGCGTGGAAATCGGCCAGCGGCACCTGCCGCTAGGGGCTGCGTTCATGAACGGCCCCAACAGCGGCAAGGACGTATTCGTGCCGCTGGATTGCCTGATCGGCGGCCAGGCCATGCTCGGCAAGGGCTGGATGATGCTGATGAACTGCCTGTCGGTGGGCCGCTCGATCTCCCTGCCAGCGGTCGGCACGGGCGCGGCCAAGTACACAAGCCTTGTCACCGGCCAGTACGCCCGGGTGCGCGAACAGTTCAACGTGCCGCTGGCCGCCTTCGAAGGCATCCAGGAATCCCTGGCGCGCATCGGTGGCAACGCCTGGCTGATGGACAGCGCCCGCCTGCTCACCGCCAAGGCCGTCGACCTTGGGGAAAAACCCTCGGTGCTGTCGGCGATCCTCAAGTACCACCTCACCGAGCGCGGTCGCGAGTGCATCCAGCACGCCATGGACGTGCACGGCGGCAAGGGCATCATCCTGGGCCCGAACAACTACCTGGGCCGCAACTGGCAAGGCGCGCCGATCTTCATCACCGTCGAGGGGGCGAACATCCTGTCGCGCAACCTGATGATCTTCGGCCAGGGCGCGATTCGCTGCCACCCGTTCGTGCTCAGGGAAATGGCCCTGGCCGGGCGCGAGGACCACGACCAGGCGCTGAACGAGTTCGACGACCTGCTGCTGCAGCACATCCTGTTCGCCGCCGGCAACGCCGCCAGCACCCTGGTGCTGGGCCTGGGCCTGGGGCATTTCGAGAAGGTCCCGGGCGATGCCCTGAGCCAGGGCTATTTCCGCGCCCTCAACCGCCAGGCGGCGGCGTTCGCCCTGCTGGCCGACCTGTCGATGATGCTGCTGGGCGGTGCGCTCAAGCGCCGCGAACGCCTGAGCGCCCGGCTGGGCGATGTGCTCAGCTACCTGTACCTGTCCAGCGCCGCGCTCAAGCGCTATCACGACCTCGGCTCGCCCGAGTACCTGCGCCCGCTGCTGCGCTGGGCACTGGAGGAAAGCCTGGGGCAGGCCGAGAAAGCGCTGGACGCGCTGCTCGACAACTTCCCCAACCGCTTCCTGGGCTGCGCCCTGCGGGTGCTGGTGTTCCCGTTCGGCCGCCGGCATACCGGGCCCAGTGATGAACTGGATGCCGAGGTGGCGGCGCTGATCGGCCGACGCAAAGGCGACCCGGCGCTGGAAGAACTGCTGGCGGGCTGCTTCAGGCCCCAGGCCGAGGGCGACCCGGTGGCCGCGCTGCAGACAGCCTGCGACCTGCTGGACGATGCCGCCCCGCTGCACAAGGCGCTGCATCAGGCGGTCAAGGAAGGCAAGGTGCAGGCGGCACCGGGGCAGTCGGTGATCGATGCTGCCATCGAAGCGGGCGTTTTGCAGGCGGAGGAAGGCCAGCGCCTGCATCAGGCCGAGCAGGCGCGGCGGGTAGTGATCGATGTGGATGCGTTCGACAAGGACGTGCTGTTGCCCGAGGCAGGCAAAGTGCGCTGAGCATTGGTCGACCGCATCGCGGGGCAAGTCGCATCGGCGCACCGCCGCTCCCACGAACATAAGTTCACAGTTTGTGCGTGGGGGCGGGCTTGCCCCGCGATAGCGCCAGCACAGGCAGCCACGCTGCCAGCCTATGCAAAACCGGCGTATACTCCGCCCCCCGTTTCAACCACCCCGAGGACCGCCGCCATGGCCAACCCCCACCTGGAATACCACCTGCAACTGCTCCACCACCTGCGCACCATCCTGGCCGCGCTGGGTGAAGCCGAACAGGTTCCGGAGGAAAGCCACGCCCTGTTCCTCGAGCGCTTCGACGAACTGCTCACCCTGCTGCCCCAGGACCCGCTGCAAAGCCAGTACCTGGGCCAGGACCTGATCTGCCAGGTGATCCAGCGCTACCCGCAGATCGCCCACTTGGTACCGCGTGACCTGCTGTGGTTCTTCGGCGGTGACTGCCTGCACTTCATGCCTGATGAAGAGCTGGAGCTATACCAGACGCTGGAAGAGCGACGCTACGAAGCAGAGCAGAACGGCGAAGCGTTTGATTGGCACCAAGAAAAGCAACTGCTAGCCAAGCCTGCTCAGGGTGATATTCACTGATGTAAATGCATCCCGGCCCCATCTGGGCCGGGAACCCCAATCACCTGAGCGGGACAAGTGAATTCACTCCGCCAAATCACGATCTAGCAAATCAGGGGGAATCCTAGCCTTACCCCCGAAAAAATGATGCGCCGAAGAACATAAGAACTCTGCTTCCAGTCGCAGTCGTTCTACCTGCGAAGGGGGCTGCTGCCCTTTACTTTCTTCATAACGCCTCCACGCATCGACCGCCCGTTTACATATCTTCAGCTGGACTTCCAAATCCGTCTTTTCGATCGTCACGGTCATTGCTCCTTCCTTGCTCAAGGCAGAATGGAGTGGGATCAGGCGCGCCCAACATTCTCCCCCGACAGAGTAATAACTGATGGTATGAGTACGAACATCGGGCACATAACGAGTAGCGCCATGCCGTTGTACGCCCTCAGACGACATTCGCCAACTAGCAAAATTGATAGGTGTGCTGAGCCAGCTCGCCCCAAAAACCAACCACGCGAGCAAAAAAAACGCCACTTCAAACGAAGTGGCGTTTCTGATTTGGAGCGGGAAACGAGACTCGAACTCGCGACCCCGACCTTGGCAAGGTCGTGCTCTACCAACTGAGCTATTCCCGCAGGGTGAAGCTTTACCGCATGTGGCATGAAGCACCTTGACGGCCTTCACCACCTGCACCGTCGGAAACGATGCGTTGAAACTGGAGCGGGAAACGAGACTCGAACTCGCGACCCCGACCTTGGCAAGGTCGTGCTCTACCAACTGAGCTATTCCCGCAAATATGGCGTCCCCTAGGGGACTCGAACCCCTGTTACCGCCGTGAAAGGGCGGTGTCCTAGGCCACTAGACGAAGGGGACTAAGCCGACGCTTTTCAGCGCACCAGAACATGAACCTCGCGATTCAGCCTGGA